>JAAEAZ010182737.1_pt1 | contig 31505 bp, 47 predicted proteins | sample 7277811 | NCBI WGS metagenome assembly JAAEAZ01 (sample SAMN13876997, study PRJNA601929) | soil metagenome | isolation source: soil | host: Panicum virgatum | place: USA: Fermi National Accelerator Laboratory | collected 2010-11-19 | reverse complement strand
GTTTCCCGACTCGACGTGCGTGTATCAATTACGTCCCCCCCTGGGTGAGTCGGCGTTTCGCCTCGTCCGCGGTTTTCGCATCGTGGCAGGTTGCACACAGCGCTTGCGTGTTGGTCTCGATATCGAGCCCGCCTTCCCACAAGGGCACGATGTGATCACGAATGGTCGCGACCTCGACGCGACAGCGCACACAGAACGGTTGCGTCCGGGCGAGCTGGTAGCGGAGCTGCTGCAGGCGCCGGCCGCGCGTGCGCTGGGTGCGCTGGCGTTGGTGTTCCTGACAGCCAGGCCGGCCACACGTGGCGCACGCCCGGGGCGGGGCCATCGGCATCAGTCCTCCTATGGGACGATCTGAGGCGCCTTGGCTGCCAAGTGAATCTCGTTCTCAGCAAAGGCGATGAGGATGTGCGCGAGTCCTGGTAATTGACTCGATTGCCATCGCAACCCGCTGGCATCAGCCATTGTCTCAGCAAGCGCGAGCGCCCGTTTCTCGCGAGGAGTCGTGAACGTCTGACGATTCATTGGTCTCATGTCGGCTCCTGTGTGGGGCCATCGGCATCAGTCTGCCCCGTCGTCGGCGGGCTCGGGCTGAACAGCGTGCGCGGAACGCCAGCGAGAGAGGACGGCTTCCAGTTCGTCAGCCCACGTTGTTGCGAGCAGCGCCAGTTTCTCCTCGATTGGATCGCACGTCTCAACCGACGATTGTCCGGCGACGATTGCGATAGTTCGCATGTCGGCCAGTAATTGTGCGAGCCGTGCCTCTGCCGTCATACTCACGCCGGCACCGCTCCGAGGGCGCGGTCTCGCGCTTCGTTGATGCGCGCCATATCCTCGTGTCGACCGCCACGGTCGGGGTGGTGCGTGGCGATCAATCGGCGGTGCGCGGCGATGATCTCGTCGCGACTCGCCGACGGCGACACGCCGAGCACAATCGACCAGTCCAGCGCCGTCGGCGGTAACGCCGCGTAGCCGGCGAACGCCTGCTCGAGCGTGCCGACGCCATACCGATCCTGTGCACGGACCGCGGCGACGTGGCCCGCAATCGCCGCGATATTCTCGGCGGCGCTCACCCACCGATCGCAGGCGAGCACCCGTGGCGCGCCCTTCAATTTGAAGTAGACGGCGATGCCCGGGTCGTCGAGCTGACGCGGCTGCTGCGCGTACGGCAGACCGTCCCCTCGAAGGCGCAGATTGCTCGAGATCACGACGTGCGTCGCCACGAGCCGCCGCAGTTCACCCGTCAGCCGTTCGAGCGCCGTTCCGATCGTCAGGGTCTCCTTCCGACGGTACGGTGTGCCGTTCAGGCTGGTCGATTGTGTGTGTTGATGGAACGCCGCACGCCGGCGCTGATGTGACGGCGTCCGTTTCCACGCGGGTGGCCAGGTTAGCGGATACGAGCTCGGTACCATCAATCCTCCGTCAGACGTGGGGAGGCGGGTAGTTTGGTATCAAGCAGACGCTTCGCGGCGAGATAGACCGTATTGTGCTCTCGGCTGTTGCCGCCAGGGCCATCGCTTCCCCACTCAATGCCATCCTCATAGCCCGGGAACCAACCCGCGACGAAGCCAGCGACGAGGGACACATCTTCCACGTCAAACTTAAAGGTTGGCGGCTCGGTCGCTGTCGTGCTCCCGTGCGCGGACTGGGCGCGTGCGATCTCTGACTCAGCGAAGGCCATCAGCAAGGTCGTCAACCCCTCCCACTGCGAGCCCTTGAGATGCCCGAAAATCACCATTTCCTGCGCTAAGGCGCGTGCTCGCTCAGCCATCGTCGTCATGTCGTCTACCAGTGGTAATCGCCGGCCGCGAACGGCACGAGGACCACGTTGGTGCGGCCCGCGCCCGTCGGCGGTTGCAGGTTCATCCGTCGCGTGTCGCCCGTCGTCGCGAAGAACCCGATCTGCTCGTACGGCTGCGGCTGATAGCTGTTCATCGGCGCCTGCGCGAAGTAGCACAAGTTCTGCGGGATCTGCCCCGGATTGAGGATCGGCCCGAGCGTGCAGTAGTCGCCGAGCGCCTCCTTGATCGGGAGCACGTACCACACGCCGTTGATCAACTCGGCAATCCACAACGTGTGGTTAATCGCACCGTCCCAGTCCGGCGGGATCACCCCGGGCCACGTGTCGCGCCCCGGAAAATTCATCGCGTACCCCTGGTCGGCGTGCGTCAACGAGATGGTCGCCATCGCCGACAGGATCGGCAAGTGCGCGACCGCGGGACAATCGCCCGACGCCACGATCGCCGCTGACAGGTTGATGGCATCCGCGCTCGAGGGCGGCGTCGGGTCGGGTGGGATCGGTTCGGGTGGCGTCGGCGCCGCAGCTGCGAACGGAATCAGCGCCAGCGTCACAATGACGTGCGAGGTGCCGTCGAAGGGCACGGGGGACGTCGTGCCGTTCTGCGCGGTGGCCTGGACCATGATCGGTGACGCCAGCGGCGGCCCGCTGTAGAAGTTGATCGCGCCGTCGGGGCCCGTGCGCCGCGGGTTCGGGTTGATCTCGATCCCGGGTTGCGCCCAATCGAGCGCCGAGAACGTGTTGATCGTGACGAGTTCATTGGCGACGGGTTGACCGCTTTGCGCGAGGACGACGACGTCGAGATTCGCCATGTGTGGATCCTTTCGAGTTGGGATAGGTCCGAGGAGTCGTCGTCGCGCGGATCGCCTCGCGGCGCCATTTCAGTAAATCGTGGGCGAGCTGCGCGAGCGCCTCGGAGCAGATCCCCTGTTCCAGCTGCTCGACGGTCTCAAGCGCGAGGTCGACGCGGTACATCGGCGGATCCGCGTGTTTCATCGCCGCCGCCGCCAGTCCTTCGCGTCGGGGCATGTCTCGAAGTGAGTAGGGCTCGTCGCCGTGTCGACGACCACGAGCGCGCGCTCGTCGTGCAACAACGTGGGCTGCGTGCGCATCGGCACGATCCGGTCAAACGGCATCCGCTTGCCGCTCGTCGTGAGTTCGGCCCACTCGATGTCAGCCCCGCACGAGCGGCACCGACCAGGCGCGCGGGTGTCCTGGTAGAGCGTCAGTATCGCCATCGGCGTGATCCTCTGCGTCGGGCTGCGCAGCGGCGGCACAGCCAGCGACTGCCGAACATCGGCACCGGCGGGCGACTGGACACACGCAGGACCGCGATCGTCACCAGAGAGACGACACGGCCTTCGCGCCGCCCGTGGCCGCACTCGTCGCAGACGTGATATTGCCGCCAGACGTGAGCGCGCCGTCGCGTCGTCATTCCGTGTAGAGGCGCGTCCGCACCGCCGCGTCCTTGGCTTCCAAGAGTTTGCGCAGGCACACCGTCCGTTCAGGGTTCTGCGGATAGTCGGCCACAATCCGCTCGGCGAGCGCACAGAACGGCTCACTCGCCGCGCGCAGCTCGGGTGTCGGCAGGTGCGTGTACTGAAAAAATTGCAGCATGCGATCAGACATATTGGTCCTCCTCATCGACCTGACGGACGTCGCCGGGCGAGACATAGCAGCCATCGGTCCCGTGTATGCAGTGCTCAAGCTGCACGAGCGCCATTCGGCTGCCGGTCACGAGACGAATCACCTCACCGGTAAATCGCCCATATTCGCCTCGGTGCGGGTGACTCTTGCCCACAATTTTCACGCGATAGTTCGGTGCGTCCGCCATCACCGCAGCGGCAGACTCTGCAGCAACAACACCACGACGACGAGAATCATCGCGACCCAGAGCGGCGCTTTGTTCAGCGCCGACAGCAACGTGACGACGAACGCCGACAACAACAACAAGAGCGCAATCGTCAGCATGATCAACCTTCCTCTCCGGGTTCACGGTCGCCGGCGGCGCGCATGCGCCAATCGGCGAGCGTTGTACGAAACGGCAGGACGGGCGCGATGCGCCGTAGGGGCGTCGGCGTGATCGTGGTCGACCGCTCGATCAGCGCGGGCAGATCCGGCGGCGCAGGACCATTGCACCGATCGCAGCGCCAGCAATGGATCGGTTTCCCGCCGAGGAACACAAACTCGATTTCGAGGATCGGATCGCCGCGGTGGAGTTCACGGTTGCACCCGCCGCATAGCGTCGGCACGGTGACGCGCCGCCAGGTCCTCATTGGTGAATCCTGCGGGGGTCAAGAATCGGAAGGGGGCGCGCGGTGGCGACGAGGCGATACGCGCGGTTGAGGTCGTCGTGCGTCCACCGGATCCGCAACTGCGCCAGGCGCCATTTCACGGCGTCTGTCAGGTCAGCTTGTGACTCGAACGCCTCCTCGGCAAGCAAGCAATGAACGATACGCGCGATCGTGGACGCGAGGGGTTTTGTGTGCGTTTTCTTCACAAAAGGAAATCGCGCGCGATCGCGCGCTGCTCTAATTGGTGGTACTAAGACGGACGGCACGAACGCACAGAGACGGGTACCGGTCCCGGTACGGGATGGGTACGGGATCGCGGGCGCGCGCGCGCGCGCGAGACGTGGAATCCGTGCGGACTCCGCGTGGAATCCACACGGAATTATCGACGGAAGCAAGGCGGGTGCCGTCATGCCTCCGCCCGTTTCCGCGCGCGATCTTCGCGCCGCTTTTTCTTCACGTCCGCCGCGGACGGGTTGAAGTGATCGAAGTCGTGGATCTGAAAGCCGCTTCCGCCGTTCTTGTCCCAGAGTCCAGCCTTCACGAGCGCGTCAGCGACGGCGGCCGGATTCGCGACATGACGAAAACTTCTCACCACGGCCATCGGCAAAAACCCATCCGTTAAATGTTTGTTCGCCCACATCAGGCCGACCGCGTAGAACCCGAGCGCGATCGCCGGCCCGTTCTTGCCGATCACTTCCCCGGCCGCGAAGAGCTTGGCGTGATCGATCAGTTCGTCATCGAGCCGGGACCACATCGCCGCCCTACTTGGTCACGGTCTTCAGGGTGGGGCGTTTGGCGACGGCGAGGTCCGCGGCGCTGCGTTGGTTGACGAGCTCCTCCCGCGCGAGCGCGAGCGCGGTGATCTTGTCGTCGAGGGCTTTGATGGCTTTGTCGAGCAGGGTCGGTCGTGTACTCATGATCCCTCCGGGTTAGTGCCGCGGGTGCTCGTCGATCACGTGCGCGTGCAGCAGCGCTTCGAGAAAATCCGCCATTTCGTCGTCGTCGTCGCCGGTCATCACCGCGGTCCACTCGCACGTCGCGCACCGCGCGATCGCGCGCCGCACGGGGATCAACCCGTCGCCCGGATCGATGTCGAGGATCAGATCGCGCAGGGTCATTGGGCCCCTTTGACGGGTCGCGCCTGGACGGTGCGCAGATGCGCCGCGTACGCCTCGCGCAGGGTCTTCATGCTGCCCGGGGAGAGCTTGACGCCTTTCAATTCGCGGCCGATCCGCGCGATCTCCTCTTTCGAGGTCGCCTCGGCGATCTTCACGAGCCAATCCGCCGCGGCGTCGTGATCGTCGGGGGTCGCGGCCGGCCGCGGCGCCGCCGAAGGGCTGACGCCGCCCTTCGCCCATGCGGCGAGCTCGACGCCGGCCTGTTCGGTGATCGGGCGGTCTGGCGGAAAGATCGCTTTGTGCTGTTCCTGCAGTTTGATCGGCAACGGCACGCCGGGGTGTTCCGCCATCAGCAAAAACGACGCGGTCAATTCAAAGGGCAGGTTTTTTTCGGTGACGGGGATCCAGCCGTTCAGGCCGACCAGCGATTTTCGCTCGACGATCACCGTCTTGCCGTTCTCGCGCACCATCTCGACTTTGGGTTCAGCGCGGAAGCAGAGGATCAGGTGCGCGCGAATCTGGAGGAGCCGTTGCACCATTTGCTTGTGCGCCATCTTGGGTTTGATCCAGCTGGCCATGCGGCACGCCTCGCGCTTCTTCCAGTCGTCGCCGGCCATGCGATCGAGTTCGGCTTCCTCCCAGTCGAGGATCCCGCCTTCGCCGGCCCATTCGTGCGACACCGAATCGACGACGATGACGGGATAGTGCGCGGCGTCGGCCGCGGCGATCGCGTCGGTGTAGGTGTCGGGGCGAAACGGCGGTTTGAGATCGCCGTGATCGAAGCGGAATTGATCGGCGTAGTGTTTCGCGCGGCCGGCTTCCGTGTCGATGACGACAAAGGGTGTGTCGGCGGCGATCCCGTGCGCCAGGCGCATCGCCGTATAGGTTTTGCCGCTGCCCGTGCCGCCGGAGAGGCCGACGAGCAGCGGCACGTTTTCGCGCACGGCGGGACGGAAGGTAAACGCCATCACAAGCCATCAAACAGACTGCAGCGGTGGAGCGGATGCTTCTGCAACGCCGCCGAGAATCGTTCTTTGTGAACCGGGAAGTCGTTGGCGCGTGGGCAGCCAGCATGGTGCTGGCGATGAGAAATCAAGATCCAGTCGGCCCACTCCCGCGGCGTTAGCACTTGTAGCGGTTCCATGCGCGGATAGAGCTGCCGAACGGTAAATTGCACGATCGGTGTGCGGTCCTCGAGGTCGAGGATCCGTTCGTGCAATTCGTCGATTTCACACTGAATCGACCGGGAGCGGTTCACCCGCCACGCGACGAGGTACGCATTGAGCCCACTCCGCGCGGCGAGTCGTCGAGTGACCGTGGTCGCCTTGTCGCACAAGTTCTGACCGACGTCGCGGACGAGCTCTTCAATCAAAAGCGGTTCCTTGCAAAAGTGACAAAACTCCGTGAAGTCTCGATCGGCCATGTCCAGCCGGTGGCCGATGCGTAAATACAATTGCGAGAGCTCACCCGCGTGCCATTGCGAATACGTCAGGTCTTCGCCGTACTTCCGATGCCGCGCCATAGGTCACGCGATGCGTTTCGCAATCGTCTCGACGTGATCCGCGCGGAGTTCAAAGGCCACGATCCGACGCTCGAGCCGCTTAGCCGCGGCGGGAATCGTCCCGCTCCCGGCCATAAAATCCACCACTAAATCGCCAGGCTTGGTGAGCTGTTCAATGATGTGAGCAGCCTCCGCTTCGGCCTGCTGCCATTCATGGCGCTCTTTCTCACGGCCGGCGCCCTCGAGGAGGTCGGACAGAATGGCCGTGACATCGCCGCGCGTTCTCTTCACAAACCAGACGATCGGCTTCCAGTGGCAGCGCACGCCGAGTTTTTGTAGGAGTTGCCCTGGGCCTTCGTGAATCAAGGCAAACAGCCACCAGTACGTCAGATGCTGTCCACAGGCCGCGATGACGCGGCCGAGGTACTTCTGGCCGGAGTACGCGACGAAACTGCCGCCAGGCCGAAGCACCCGCGCAGCCTCGCTCGCCGCGGCCTCGAAGAGGACGAGCGATTCCTCGTCGTACGGCGGATCGGTCAACACGAGCTGGACGGAGTTATCCGGCAACACACGCGGCGCCAGTTCACGAAAGTCGCCGTGATGAATCCCGAGCGCCTCGGCCTCGAGGCGTACCTGCTCGGATAACTGTTCGGTGTTGGCGGATTCGCGCCGTTCCGCCATGGCCATCGTATAAATTTCGCGGCTCGTGAGTTCCTTGCCGGCTTCTGTATGTGAGGCTTCGCGCTGTAGGATTTTAGATTCCGGCACAGTTGCGATCGCCTGCCAGCGTTGGGATTGATTCTTCGTGATGTCCTTTGGCAAAACAGTCCCACGATGGGACCGTTTTGCTGGTCGGCCGCCTTGGTGGCGGATCCCTATCGCGAGGAGTTCGCCGGCGCGCCCCTCGGCCAGAATCTTGATCGCCGCCGCCCGGTTTTGCACCAACAGTCCCGCCCTGACCTTCTTGGCATATAGGCGAATTGCTTCGGCCTGATCGCGCATCTTCTTCGCTTCATCCACCGTCGTGATGGTGGCCAGTCGACGGTGAATGTCGTTCAGCACCATCAAACTATTCGGCAGCGCCGTCATCGCAGTTCCTTCTCGAGCCAGCGGGCCTCTTCCCAGGCCGGCAAGATGGCGTAGGCGGTGCGCCGCGGATAGCCGCGCCAGTCGTTCCGCGCACGGGCGTCGCGCCATTGGTCGAGCGCGTACTCGCACTTTTTTTCAGCCAGGAACATGGCGTCCGGGTTGAGCGCGATCACGCTGACGGCGTACGGCGCATAGGTTTCTTGCACGCAGAACCGGAAGGCGGCCGGATCGTCGAGGCGCTCGCCGGTGATCGCGCGCAGGCCGCGCAGGTACCACGCGGCCTGCAGATCGTGCCCGGCGCTGAACATCGTCCGCGCCCACGTATCCGGGTTCGCGCTGGCGCTGGTCGTTTTGTAGTCGTCGATGGCGTAGGGATCCGTGCGGATCCAGTCGAGGCGCGCGCGGCACCACACGTCCTCTTCGATCCAGATCACGGTTTGTTCGGCCTCGCCGTTGGTGAACATCAGGCCGCCGCCGTCGATGTGGTCGTGCAGCTGCCCGCGCAGCGCCGCCACCATCGCGATCACGTCCTGGTGGACGTGGGCGAGGAGCGGCGTTTTCCCGGCGGCGCGGGCGGCGTCGCGTTGGTCCTTGGCCGCTTTCGTGCGCCAGTCGGGCGCGTCGATGATCGCGATGGTGTCGCGCCCTTCGAGGACGAGCGCGTGCGCGGCCGTGCCGATGTCGAAGTGATCGCCGTTCTCAGGTTCGACGGCCGGGTTCAGGCGCGGGTGGGCGTGGTGCGCGTGCAGGGCCGAGGAGAAGCAGAGCATCTTGGCAATCGAGGACGACAGCGACGGCTCGGGGCACGGGTCCGCGTGATAGTCGGCGGCGGGAATGGTGTAGATCCCCGGGCGATCGATGGTCATGCGGGCACCGCCTCGGGTTTCCGACGACAGCAGTACCAGCAGCGGCGGATCCCGTCGCGGCCTTTCATCGTGAAGTCGTGCGAGCCGTGCGTCGGGCAGTCGCCGGTGTTCGACGGCGGCGGTTCGTTCGGCCGCTCGTTGGCCAGCCGTTCCTGCTCGCGCATGAACGACTCTTGTTGATGAAGGCGATCGGCGTGCTTACCCATCGCGCCGCTCCCGCACGTGGGCGTCGCGCCACGCGTCCGAGACCTGGTCGGGGCGGTCCTGGGCACCGTGCACCAGCAGGAACGCGACAAGCCCCACACCGGCCACCGCGAACAGCATCGCGATCGCCATGAGAATCACCGCGTTCCTCGCTTACGGCCGAAGGTCGGTTCGTACACCGGATCGCCGCAGAGATGGCGATAGACCTTCACGCCCGAATACCGTTTCGAGCCAATCGCCGGCTTGAGCAGAAAGATGTCGAACGCGCCCACCTTCGCGAGGTTGTGGAACTGCGCGTGCTTGATGCGGAAGATCGCGGCGAGTTCCTTGCCGCTTAGAGGCTCGCCCGCCTGCGCGCGATCGATCGCGAGACGCGTTTCGTCCTCGCTGAGATCGATCGGCGCAATCGGATCGAACGCGCGGACCGGCGTTTCAGACATGGGACCCGCCGTTGTCGCCGTCGTCCTCGGGCACCGGCGGATCGATCAGCCGCGGCAACGGCGGCACCAGGGCCGCCACCGGAAACAGATCGCCCGGCGGCACGCCGAGCGCCTGCGCCAGATGAATCACCGAACGGTACGGCAGGTCGTAGACGGCGTCGCGATTGGCTTCGATCGCGACCAGGGCACTGAGATCGATCCCGGCGCGGCGGGCGAGTTCCTGGCGGGAGAGCCGGGCAATCTGTCGCGCGATTCGCAGGTCCATAACCACCCCGTGCGGTCACCGGATGCACCAAGCAAACCGCTACGGTAGTCAACGCGCTATACGTTGTCTAGCTGCAAGATCACGCAGTAGCTAAAGTGGATATAATAGGATGTATATGGACAATAATGGACGCTAGCGGCATTGACGCGCGAGGGATCCGGCGGAAAACTAGCCGCGTGCCTCCGTTGTCTCAGCAGGAACGAACGCGCGTCGGCCGGCTGTTGCAACGCCTGCGCGACGACCAAACGCAAGAACAGATCGCCGACAAGCTTGGGTGTGCCATCGGCACCGTACAGGCCATCGAATACAACAAACACAAAGTTGACCGCGACACGATTGAGCAGTACGCCGCGCTGTTCAACACCACGACGCAACAACTGTTGCATCCCGAATCCCCGGCGATCGCCGCGTCGGATCCGTTGGTCGCTGACCTGAATCATGAGCATCTCAAGATCGCGCGGCGGTACATGCGCGCGGTCGATGCCGTTCGGGAAGCCGTCAAATTGTTGTTGACCGACAACGATGTCAGCGCGGAGGAGGTCGCCGGGATCGTGGTGGGGTTGAAGCAGGCGAGCGAGGCCTCGCCCGAGGACGGCCTCGCCTGGATCCATATCGTGATGCACCGCGCCGACCTCGTCCAGGATCTCGCCCACCGCCTCGACACCGATCCCGGCTTTGAAGCCAAGCTGCTCGAGCTCCTCAACCTCCCGAAAGGCCAGAAATGAAACGACGGACGAAGATCGCCCCCGGCATCTACCAGGACGCGCACGGCTATAGCGTGATTGCGCGCGTGGGCAGCGGCGATCGTGAGTTGAGCAGTCCCGAGCTCCGGTTCCCGCTCACGGAGAAGATCGCCACGATGCAGGCCGCGTGGCATCGCGAGAAAATGAAACTGCGGGACAGCCTCGCCAAGGCCGGCGACGGCCCCGTCGTGCGCGGCACGCTGGCCGCGGACGTCCGCCACTATCTCGAGACGGCGAAACTCACGCCACAGCGGTACGCCGAGCGGAAGGATCAACTCGCCTGGTGGTGTGACGCGTTCGGCACGACACGGCGCGCCGAGCTCGAGGCGCCCGACCTGCGGCGCGCCTTGAACGGCCTGGAGCGCGGCGGCCGGGACGGCAAGTCGCCGATGGCGGCGTCGACCGTCAACAAGTACCGCTTTGCGTTGTCGCACGTCTTCACGGTCCTGGACGGCCAGGCCGCGGCGAACCCGTTGCGCGACGTGCCGAAGTACACGGAACCCGATCCCGAGGCGCGTGACGTCCCGTACGAAATCATCGATCGGATCATCGACGAGATCCGCGATCGCGGCCAAGGCCTCTCGGTGTCACGCACCAAGGCGATCGTCCGTGTCTTGGCCTACTGCCCGGTGACGCCGGCGCAATTGCGCCGCATGCGGCGCTCGGACGTCTCTCTGCACGCCGGCGCGTCTGGCGAGATCGTCACGCCCGGCCGCAAGAAAGGCCGCGGCACGACGCCGAAACGCAAACCGCTCTCCGCGAAAGGCCGCGAGGCGTTGCTCGCCTTCGAGGCCGCGGAGTGCTGGACGCCAGACGGCACCTCGGTGCAGTTTTCGCGATCGTCGCTGTACCGGACGTTCACCGATGCCCGAGATCGTGTCGTCGCCGTGCTGCGCGTCGAGCGGCCGGATCTCGATCTCTCGCGCGTGGCACAGATGCGCCCGTATGACCTGCGCCACAGCTTCGCGACCTTGGCGTCGATCGTCTTGAACGGCAACGAGGCCGTGGTCGGCGAATTCCTTGATCACCAGGATCCACGCACGACGAAACGCTATACCCGCGGCGCGTTACCCGATCACATGCGGGCGGCCGGCGACGCGATCGCCGCCGCCTTTGCGATGCCCCACCATCCGGCGACGGCCTTGCCACCCACGCCGCCCGTCCCGCCGCCCACGATCCAGGCCGCCACGGCGGCGGCGCCACGCCTCCGCAAGAAGTCCCACAAATGAGCCCCCCGCCTTTAGAGCGGGTGCTCCCGACTTCCACGCTCGACTTCCACGCACTTCGAGAATGCGCGTGGAAGAAATCAGAAAATACTAGCAATTCACGCGGTTTCTTCCACGCTCGAAACCGTCACTTTACACCGCAAAGACAGGCAACAAAAAGCGAAGACTGGTTAATTTATTGAGGTTTTTGGTGGTGCGCCCGGCCAGAATTGAACTGGCGGCCCCCCGCTTAGGAGGCGCGACATCGATACTATAAATAGCTTATTTACAACAGTTTGCGTTGTCTTCCACGCTTTACTTCCACGCGCCGCAAAAGCGGTGGAAAAGCGACACCTGAAAGCGGTAGAACCGTGACAGTCCCATCGTGAAGAACTGCCCGTACTGCGCGGAAGACATTCAGGACGCGGCGATCGTCTGTAAACATTGCGGCCGCGAGTTGACGGGCGTGAACGTCGGCGCCGTGACCGTCCGACCACAGCCGAGCGGGTGGCTGCGCGTATTCGCGCTCGTGGCCGTCGTGAGCCTCATCGCGATCCCCGGCATGGTCGTCCTCGGGTTCGTGGCCTTCCAGGTGATGCCGAGCCAGAACCGCAGGGGCGAATGCCGATTGTCAGGCGAGGCGATCGTGACACGCGATGCGATCGCGATCACGAATCGCGATACCGCCTCATGGGTCGACGCGCACATCCGTATCTACGGACAAGTCACCAGCGGCCCCCTCAAGGGACCCGCCGGCGATCACACACTCCACCGAGACGTGACGCCAGGCGTGACCACGATCACCCTGACGGACTTTCAAACGGCCGAGGGAGAGGGCTGGATCCCGATGCTGATGCATGTCCAGGGTGTGGACATCACCGCCACGCTGCGCGGCGAGCACTGCGAAGTCGAGGTTCACAAGCCTTGAACCGGTTCGCGCCGGCGATCGCGCGTCCTGCGGCCGCCTGACGCGCCGGGCGGGCCGTCTAGGGTCCGCGTCGCGCGCCGCGGCCGACCAGCAGCAGGGCCAACAGCGCGACCACGAGCAGCACGCCCGGCGTCAGCATGGCGCGCGGTCAGATCGACCGGCCTTGCAGCAGCCGGACGACGACGAGCACGAGCACGATCAGCAGCAGGACGTGAATCAGCGACCCGCCCACCGGCACGATGAACCCGCCGAGCAGCCACAACACCAGCAGCACGACGATGAGCACTTCGAGCACGCCCATGAGGTCCCTCCCTCGATTCCGGCCACGGGCCGGGCGAGCGCGGGAAACACCGCGCCGCCCCGGCGGAATTGTCGGGCCGCAGCGCGCACCAACACCGCACGCCCGCCCGACCCGTCGTCAGCTCTCGCGCGGCGTCGGGGGCGGCTGCGTCGGCGGCGGCTCGGTAATCGGGTGCGTGGGGTGCGGATCGCCATCGGCGGGACGCGTGGGCCCACCCGGGCGGTCCGGCTTGGGGTCGTGGCCGGGTTTATCGTGGTCGGGTTTGCGGTCAGTCATGTCTCTTCTCCTTCGATCGGGTCGTCGAGCGTTTAGCACGCCACGCGGAACGCATGCACGATCGGGCGCCACTCGCCCTGCCACTCCGCGTGAATTTCCGACACGAACAGCGTCTGACTGGCCGGTTCCCACCACGCGCCCCCGAACGTGCAGATCCCGTGCGCCACCAGCTGCGGGAACGGCTGGCCGTCGTGGGCCACCTGATGCAAATTGACCGCATCGGTCGTCGGTGGCAACAGGATCGGTGAACACGTGCCCTGCGCCACCGTGGCGAGATCCTCGGCCGCGTAGATGAACAGGGCGGACGCCATCGTGGTGACACCGGGACCGGTTGCGCTGTAGCCGTAGCGCGTGTCGTTCTGGCCGTGGGCGCACATCTTTCGGACCCCATATTCTTGGGCGGGGCCGTACCACACGTGGCACCGACCGAGATCCCCATACTCGGCCGCATGGTCGGCCAGGGTCTTTGCCATCTGGCCAATCAGCACCAATCCCCGCTTGGCCGGACCCGACACAAACGCGCCCGCGGAAATCACATCGACTGATGTGAACGTCGTGAACGGCCCGTAGCTGACGCCGCACAATTCCCCGTTCACCGTGCACCCGGTCCCGTCCTGCACGGGGTTGTGCTGTGGCTCCGCGCCTTTCGAGTCCGGCTCGCCGTAGTGCGTCCACCCGCATTCGTCAACATCGTCCGTGCGCGGCTGGCGGTGATCGATGTCCGTGTAGATCAAGTTCGTCGTGGGGATCGTGATGTGTGCCGGATCGGCCAGACTGTCCGGTGGCGTGCCTGTCGGGGGGAGGTCGAAGGCAGAGAAGTAGGGCCCCCAGGGTGAGGTCGCATTGCCGGATCCAATCGGGGCACCTGCGCCTAGCCGCATACCGCCCAGCAGTGCCTGGAGCGACTCCGGAAGGGCCACCAGATAGCCGCCGACGCGCATCGAATGACAGGCCAGCCGCCACGGACCGTCTGCACGTGGGCCCTCTGGCAGCAGCTGCGAGGCGCCGAGACACGGATCGTGCGAACCGGCCACGTTGTATTGGTCCATGTAGGTCCAGCACAGGCGCTCGCTCTGGGGATCCCACAAGAGCCCCTTGATCGGCAGGGAATTACCGGCAGCGGACACGCGCAGGCCACACGTTACGTCACCCCAGGACGTGACGAGCGTGCACCGTGTGCCGACACCGGTCCACGCGAGTTCGTAGACCGGATCCATCCACCCCGTCTCCGCTTGTGCGCCCGTCACGAATAAGTGAATCGCGCCGTCGACGACACGGCCCGACAGGGCCCCCGTCGAATACCCGAACCGGGTTTGTCCGCTGATGTCGAGCGGCAACGTGGCCGATCCTAAGTACGTGAAATCATCCGGCGTGATCACGGGGTGCGTCGTGGGCGGCGGGATCGGCTCGGGCGGCACGACGCCGGCGAGCTGCGCCGCCGTCGCGCGCGCCATACGGATCGCCTGGTCGATGGCGAGCGCCTCGTCCATGTCCGGGTTCGCGGCCATCAGGCCGCCGAGCACGTGGCCCGTCAGCGCGGCGAGCGTGGGATCGACCTCGCGCGCCGCGAGGAGGCGATCGAGTTCGCGCAGTACGTCACGCGGCGTGCGCACGGGGGGCCTCCGGGGCGTCGGGGATCGTGATCGTCAACGTGTCGTCGTCGAGCGTGAACGTCGGGGCCGTCGGATCGAACCCGAGCGCGGCAAGCTGCGCGTTTTGTTTCTTGTGCGCGGTCGCGAGCTCGGCCCGCGCCTGGAGCGCGAGCACCTCGCACCGTGACGCCTCGCTGCAGATCGCGCGCAGCTTCCAGTAGTCGACCGCGTCGAGGGTGCGCGTCATTCGACGACGCCCGCCAGCTTGTTCCAATCGGTATGCAATTGCGATTCGAGATCGGGGTCGCCCGCCGCCGTGACCGTCGCGCCCACCTCGAAACTGTACGACGTCTCGAACCCGAACACGTTCGGCCTGTTGACGAAACTCGGCGCGAGTTGTTGCGCCGTTTGCGCGGGCGAGTTGTTCACGCGTTGCGCGTACGCGGCGCGCTCGGCATGGTGCAGCGTCGACGGATCTTCTTCGAGGACTTCCCAGGCGACCTTGGCGAGCGCGTTTTGGACGCGCACGACAAACGTCCGATCGCTCGCCAGGGCCTGTTGGGTAAACGCATCGTTCATGGACAACTCCTTGCGTAAACGAGACGATTCGCTAAAATGCGTTCGTGGCCGGATACATCCGTCCTGACGGTTATCGTGAAATTTGGGTCAAGCGTAATGGCGTTTGGAGACACGACCTCGAACACCGAGTGATCATGGGCACGATCCTCGGTCGTCGCCTTCGTCGGGCTGAGGAGGTTCATCATCGCGACGGCGACCGGTCGAACAACGCTCCCGAGAATCTTGAACTGATCACGGCACACAATCACAAGCCCACGCATCACGCCACGACCTTCCGAGACGAAACGCGAAAGCAGTGCACGAAGTGCCGAGCTACAAAGGATCGGTCCGAGTTTCCGCCAGTCCGTCGATCTGGCGACCCGAATCACACGCAGTGCAAACGCTGTCTCGCACTGGCCGCGCGACAACGGGCCCGCGAACGAGGCCGACCGATTCGTGCAGGCGCGTGGCGCTACTGACGATCGCATCGGTTCTATCCTTTCAACGTCGCGAAGGCCGCGCGCAACGCGGCGAGTTCGGCGTCGTGTTGTTGAAATCCCGCGATCAAGTCGGGGACGAATTTGCTGTAATCCGTCATCCACGGGCGGGCGAGTTGTCCCTCGGGCGTCTCGTCGTCGGTGCCCTCGGTGACGGCGCGCGGGAATACCGCCGCCGCCTCTTGCGCGAACACGCCACGATCGCGGACGCCGTCGGCCGTCCACGTGAAATCGTGGACGACGACACCGCGCAAGGCCGACAGATCCACGACGCGCCCGTGATCCGTTTTCAGGCGAGCATCAGACGTCGTGTTATAGGCGACCGTTGACGCACTGGTTTGTTGAATCCCTCCCGGTGACCCGTTCCCGCTATTGACGAAGTACACGAATTGGATCGTGTTCCCCGGGTTCGTGTTTTGAATAATCACGCCACCGTGGACCGTGCCGTCCGTCGCCACGAAGAGTTGGCCTAGTGCCGGGTTCGACTGCGATCCCACGCACAGTTCCCCCCCAGGCGAGATCCGCATCCGTTCAGCGAAGTTCGTCAGGAACCGCATCGGGGCCGAAGCGTTGGTCACGGAAACCGTGAACCCGCCCGCGCCGCTCACCCGGATCGTCGCGCCGTTCGGGATCGTATCGACGCTCGACGCATAGTTCGACGCGAACGAATAGAACGTCATCAGGCCGACGTCGCCATCGTTGCCGAGTTGAAAACCGGTGAAGTTTCCCGTCCCGGCCGACATATTCCGCACCGTAAAGACAAGCGACCCCGTCCCGATTGCTTGGATCGAATGATTACCGAACCCCGACGCGGAAAAAATCCCTTGTACGCCAAGGTTGCCGGTGATCGTCCCGCCCGCGAGCGGGAGCACTTGCGCGAGCGCGGCGTCGATCTGGTTGTAGATCGTCGTCTTTTCCGCGTTGTTGATCACACTGCCGCTGGTACCTGTCCCGTCATCGTCGATCCATGCCGTGCGCGTGATTGTGACTGCCATCAGGCCGCCGCCTCTCGGATAACGCGGAGTAATTCCTCGAACGTGAAGCGGACACTCGACGCCTCGACGGTGTACGTCGGGGGCACGTGCGGATTGCCGAACGCGTTGATCGTCACGCGTTGAATGAGAAAATCGCCGCGCAGGTTGATCGGCGCGCCGAGGTTGATCGACACGGTCGCGCCCGCGCGGGTGTTGAGATCGCGACACGTGTAGTGCACGGTGATGATCCCGACCTTGCCGTCGGCGTCCCGCTCGGCGAGCTGCGCCAGGCGCGCTCGCGCGCGCGCGTGCGCCTCGGTCGCGGACAGGCGGCGATCCTGGATCTCGTCCTCGACAATCCCATCAGCCCCGCCGCCGAGCTGCGCCGCCAGCGCCGTTTGCGCCGCGACGTCGTCCTCCTGCACAAACAGATCGACCGGGTCGCCCTTGACGATCGCGACCCGGATCGCGCCGACGCCGGTGGCGGGAATGCCGCGGATCGTCGGGGCCGCCGCAATCGTCGTGTTGTACGACAGGGGCGAGGCGACCGATCCGGGACCCGACGCCGGGACGCCGGTGAGGGTGTTGCCCGCGATCCCCGTGTAGCGGATCACTTGCGACCCGGCGATCGCCCAGCCGCCCGCCGGCGAGAATGCCGCGAGACTCGCGCACGGGACCGTCGGCGACCCGGCCAGGACGTTACCTTGCGGTTGCACGAGGGTCGAGGTGTCCGACGTCGGCGCGTTCGCCCCGAGGGTCGCGTCGGCGGCCGTGTCGATCCAGGTCGTATCGACGTTGTTCGCGATCGTCGTGAGGACACGCAATTGCGACAGGTTCGCCGCCGTGCGATAGAGCACGCGCGCCGTCACGGTCGAGGCCCCGACGGGGATCGCCGAGAGGTTCACTTGGGCCGCCGTCGCGGCGTTGGTGCTCGGGGCCGCCGCGCCGAGACTCGCGTCCGGCGTCGTGTCGAGGTACGTCGTCACGACATTGTCGAGCGTCGCGAGCAGGAACAAGGTCGAGGATCCGATCTTCGTGCGATAGAGCTTGCGCGCCGTCACGACGGATCCGCCGATCGGGATCGCACTCAACGGGATCTGCTGCAGGTACGCCGTATTGGTCGCGGGCGGCGCGGCCCCGAGACTCGCGTTCGCCGCCGTGTCGTCGTACGTCGTCGCGCTGTTGTTGCCAATCGTCGCGAGGAAGCGCAACCCGACGCCGCCCGAGCGTCGATAGAGGTTGCGCGCCGTCACGCTCGGACTCCCGGTGGGAATCGCGGTCAGGTGCGCCGCCGTCAACACGAGCGCGGTATTAGGGCCGGACGGTGCCCCGAGGGCACTATCGGCCGTCGTGTCGGTGTAGGTCGAGGTGCTGTTGTTGTTGATCGTTGTGAGCAGTTTTTGAACCCCGCCCCCGACGGGCGTGCGATAGATGCGGCGACCCGTCGTCCCGGCGGGCCCGGCCGGAATGTTCGTCAGCGGAATCGTTTGCTTTGCGCCCGTGATCGGCGTCGTGTTCCCACCGGTCGGTGCAAGGGGTCCGGACGTATTGGTGCAATCATCCGTAAAGGTGGAGGTCACATTCCCAGACGTGGCCCACTGCCGTTTCTGATTGCCACTGGCAAAGGCCCGATAGAACACGATGGACGTGACGGCCGGATCCGGTGAGGCCGGGGCCGTGACGGCGACGTTGTAGTACGTGGTGGCAGGGCCCGGTGCAATCGTCGCCATGACTTCGACGGTCGGTGATTGCAGCGTTTCTCCCCCGGCCGTCCGATAGGCATACGAGTAGTACAACCAGCCACCGGTCACGCGGTTGGTGCTACTTGCGTTGGCGGTGCCGGGACCGGCGGCCGGATTGGCCACCTGTGATCCAGGCAGCGCCGTGCCTTGGGTGAGTGGGCCGACATTCGTTTCGCCCTGCGCCGTCAGAAACGTCATGGAATACCAATGGTCGCCGACGTCGACATTGCCCCCGAACGTGGCCGGATTCGTCGTCGGGCCGACCGTCGGCGCGGAGATCGGCGTATTCGCGATCACGATGGCCCCGCCTATCGGTCCGGGGATCGTTTCGCCGACCGGCGTCACGAACGACACGGCGTAGTCGTGCGTCCCGGGATCGGGCCCGGCCCCGATCGCGCCCGCCGTCGGCGTCGGACCCGTCGTCGGCGCGGGCGTGAGATCGGTGGCGGCCGTGAGACGCGGCCCGGGCGTCGTTTCCCCCGTCGCGACGACGAACGTCAGCGCGTAGTCATGCGAGCCGGGCGCGGGGCCCGCGCCCGCCGTGGGTGGCCCAGCGATCGGCGCGGCGACGGGCGGCGCAAACACGCCGACTTGCACGGTCGCGACCGGCGACGGGATCGTTTCGCCCGCGGCTGTGCGATACGTCACGGCGTAGTTGTGCGCGCCCGCCGTGACGCCCGCGCCGGGCACGACCAGCGCGTTGAGGGCCGAAATCGGGGCCGCGCCCGGCCCGACGAGCGATCCCCCGCCGCCGAGATCGACGCTGGCGTACTGCACGCGCTGCGGCCCGGCCAGGACGGTGCCGCCCGTCGCCGGGTACCACACGGCCGTGTCGACGGGAATCATCGTCGCGCCCGGGGCAATCGCCTCGAGCGCGTTGGATCCGCCCGCGTCGACATACACGCGCGTCACGACTTGCGAGAGGTCGCGATCCCAGGTGATCCCCGCCATCGACGGATGGACGGCGTTGACGATGGTCGGCGGCGCGGTCGCCGTGTCCGTGAAAAACAGGCGGACGACTTTGGTGTAATCACACTGCCAATCGCCGCCGACGCGCGTCACGAGCTGCCCGATCGCGTTGTCGAGGTTCTGCTCGGTGAACGTGATCTCGTCGATCCGCGCGGCGGCGATGTCGGCGGCGACCTGCAACGTATACCCGGCGGGCGCGCGCGTCATCAGCGACGCCGCGATCGCGCCGACGGTGGTCGCCGTGAACTTGTCCGACACCTTGCGCCGCTGCAGCCCCCACTCGTAGTCGATGAGCGCGCAGTCATACACCATGTTCGCCGCGACGGGTTTATCGCCCACGTAGCGGTGGCGGGTACTGAGGATCGTCCCGCCGAACGCGCGGTCCGCGTTGTTTTTCGATCCCAACGTGATCACGACGTCGGTCCCCTCGACGGGCACCCACCCGTACGCGGTCAAGGTGCCCGTGGTCGGCGTACTGCTCACCGCATCGTTGATCGTCAGCGAGTCGATCAACACGCCGACGCCTGGGACCGTGCCGATCGGCACGCCGCCGATCGCGATGAACGAGCGCCCGCTCGTGTAGTTCGATCGGGTCGCGCCCGATCGCGCGACCTTCGACAACGCATACAGCGGGACCTTCGTCCCGAGGAGGACCGGCCACCCCGAGCGGGTCGCCTTCGACCGCGCCAGCCCCGATCGCGCAATCGTCAGGGTCATGTGCCGTACGGCAGGCGCATGCCCTGCCCTTTGAACAGCGCGATCTGCGCGTCGCCGACGGCGCGCGCGATCGCGTCCGGGGTGCCGAGCGGGTGCGTGATGTAAATGTTCTGCGTAATGCCCCCGCCGCCGCCGCCCCCGCCGGGCGTCACGAACCCGCTCGCGCCAGGCGTGAAGATTTCCGGCGCCTTGCCCCCGCCGATCAGATACGACGTCCCAGCGACGACCGGCCCGCCGCTGTCGCGCGTCTGCACCGGGGGCGGGGCGAATCCGGTGTCGATGTAGAACCCGCCGCGCGCGTTTTGGACGTCGCGCATGTCCTTCTGCATTTGCACGTACGCGCCCGAGTCGTGAAAGCTGGTCAGGCCCGCGATCATCTCGGCGGTGCCGGCGACGACCACACCCTGGAACTGCTCAAAGGAATCCTTCGCCGCCTTGAAGTGCGTCGTATACGCGGTGCCGATCACGTCGGCGGACTCGGTGGCCGCCGCGGTCGTCGTCTGGATGCCCTGCTGGATCGCGTCCTGCGCCTGGGCGTCGGCGAGGTTCGCCTTCAGGAACGCGGCCTCGCTCGCCTCCGCGGCCTGCTTCTTCTGGAACTCGGCGAGGATGCGATCGTTGGTCGCTTTCAACATCGCCTGCTCGATCACCTTGCGCTGGTCCGCTTCCGCTTTCTCGAGGTCCGCCGTCTCGGTGAGCGCCCTCGCGTAGTCCTCGAGCGCGATCTTCACGGCCGCCACTTGCTGCGCGGTGACCCCGTAGGCCTTCGCCAGATCGCCCTGCGACACGCCCGCCGACAGGTAGTACTTGATCGCTTCGACGACGGTGCCATCGAGCGTGTCGAGCGTGGTCTGCCAGCCGACCGTGGACGCGGTGACGGCGTCGGTGGCCTTCTGCCACTCCGCCAGCGCCGCGGCGTCCTTCTTGACCTGCTCCTCATGCTCTTTCGTGAGCTTGATGTCGAGTTGCAGGCCGGCGGTGATCGCGGGCAACGCGGCCATATCCTTGGCCATCTTCTCGAACGGACTCGGCACCGCCTCGGCCATCCGGTGGGCTTGCGCCATCGTATTGACACTATCGACATAGGCGTCGATTCCGTTGATCGCGTCGGCCGTCACGTGATCGATGAGGCCGAAATCCGCGATCAGATCCGGGAATGTTTTGTGCGCGTTCGTCGCGGCGGTATCGGCGTCCTTGGTCGCCGCGGCCATATGATTCAGGGCGGCCGTCACGAGCGGGTCTTCGATGATGATCTTGCCGAGCGCCTCCTTCACGTTGTCCCACGCGTTGGCCGCCTGCGCGATCCGGCCCGAGTAGGTCTCGATCGCGGCCGCCGCCTGGCCGCCAAATTTCTCGTTGATGACATCGAGCACCGCCGCGAGGCCGCGGGACTTGACATCGGCCGCATCGACGGTGATGCCGTACCGCCCGAGCGCCGTGGTGTGACCCTCGGCGGCCTTGGCAACGAGCATCGTCGCCTGTTGCAGATCGATCCCGAGGCCGGCGGCGAGATCGGTCGAGGCCTTCAGCGCGGCCTGCATCTGGCTCGGCATCACGTTGCCCACCAGCGTGAGCAACTTCTCCATGGCCTGAATGTCTTCGTCCGCGTACTTGGTCGTCGACTGGAACGTCGTCGCGAGCGCGTTGTACTGCTCGATCACCGGCGCCGTCGCCAGGCCATGCGTCCGCAGCGCCGCGGTGAGCTGGACGGTGGCGTCTTCCTGTTTGCTGTACGCTGCCACGGACTCGCTGACAAATTCCGTGAGCGTGTGAAACGCTTCCGACGTGGCCCCGACGATCGCATCGGCCGACACCATGCCGGTCATGGTCTCGACAATCCGTTGGCTGAGCCCGCCGAACGCCTTGGCGCTGTCCTCGACAGGCGCCGGGACTTTCGCCATCTGCGCGGCGGCCTGGTCGGCGCCCTGGCCCATCGTCTTCAGGGCGGCGGTCGAATCCGCGGCCTCTTTCTGGAAGGCGCTGAAATCCGCGAGGAGCGTGCCGGTCAGCGCCATCAGCGATCCGCCTCGGCCTGGTTCAGGTGATCGACGAGCACGTCATAGACGGCACGCGGGAGCGCGTCCACCCACTCGTAGCGCCACCCACCCATCGCGCGGCAGATATTCATGGTGGAGAGGACCCGGGTGCGGAATCGGGTATCTTTTTTTTTGCCTCGAGGACCGCGTCGGCGGCGGCCTCGTGTTTGTCGAGCGCCGTCGTGATCTCGCGCATCTTCGACACCTTGAGCGACCGGAGGGTCGAGCGCCGCACGTCCTCGGGCATGTCGAGGTCGTACGGAATCGGCGTATCGCCGACGCCCGTCAGCGACCACGCGACGAGATAGGCCAGCGGTTTTGCAAACGGTTTCCGTTCGCTCATGGCGATCAGCATGTCGTAGTACTCGCCGGCGTTGAGTTCCTTCGTTACGTCGAGATAGTCGCCATTCGACAGCGCGAGGCGCACGGTCTCCGGGACGACGATCGAGCAGCGATCCATCTATGTCACCAGGGACTGCGGCGGCCCGAGGGTCGCGGTCAGGCGACCCTCGTCGCGCGCCAGGGTTTTGATCGGAAACCGCCATTCGCCTTTCGCGTGCTTCGCGGTGAACACGAGCGGCGTTTGCGCCATCTTGAACGGGTCGGCCAGGACCACCGTCGCGGTCAGCGTCCACGCGGTCAGCGTCTTGTCGGTCGGCGTGACCGCGTAGCCGTGGATCGCCGCGGCGGTGTAGTGCCCCCATTTGATCGACCCGATCACGCCCGACAGCACGGCGCCTCGCTTACGGGTGCGTCCACGGGCCCGCGGCCACGAAGGCGCCGCTGATCGTGACCGCGCCGTTGGCCGGCACGGAGATCTTGCCGTCGAGGAGGCCGCGCCCGGAAAACTTCGGCGGCGTGGTGCCCAGGCTGGTCGGGTACAAGTCCAACCACGGCGCGACCGTGCCGAAGATGACCGAGAAGATCACCAGCCCATCGACCGGATCGTACATGCCGCCGAAGGTGCCCTTGAGGTCGGGCAACCCATCGACGTACACCTGGTTGGTGTCGCCGAAGCACGTCACCTTGACGTGATCCTTCGCCATGTCGAGGTCCCATTTATCGAGCGAGGCGACCAGGACTGACGCGACCCCCCCGACGCCCGTGGGGTCCATTTTGATCTGCCCGCTTTTACCGTGAATGCGATCGATCGCTGCCATAGCGTGGTCCTCGAGGTTGCGGGTTTACGTGACGAGCGGGGCGACCATGACGTGCAAGTGACCGCCGCACCGGTTCCAGCGAATCGACGGATCGATGTCGTCGACTTCGACGGTCTCGATCTCCTCCTCGAACTGCGTGAGCATCGCGCCGTAGTCCGCGATCGCCAGGTCGGCATCGGTGAGCAGGGTCGCCATGCGCGCGAAGGCGCTCTCGACGTCGGCGCCGGTCGTCATCAGCGCCCGCGCCTCGACGAGGTAGACCGTGTCCTTGAACCCGGGCCCGCCGAAGATCGGGACATCGGCCGCCGAGACGAGTTGCACGATCCCGAAGCGCGTCGCGCCGGGCGGCGCCTCGGCGAACCACACGCCGTCGGGCAGGATCACGCGCAACGCAGCATCCTGCTGCAGGATCTGCAGCACGGCGATCGTGATCGTGGCGGCGTTAAGCATGGCCGGTGACCGTGAGCCCGACGTCCTCGAGGACCTGCGGGATCGGACCCGCATAGAGGCCGCGCCGCGCGCGGATCAGCGTCGCGGAAAAGAGCGGATTGGCGGGCATCGATCCACGGTAGGCGCCGATCGCGGTGTGGCGCGCCTGGCTGCCCCGCTCAAACACCGCGGCGTGGGGCGACGTGTTGATGACGACCGCCTCGGTGCGCGTGGCGTCCGTGTGCACGACGACCGCGAGGTGATCCTTCAGATTGCCGGTGCGCGTCGGATACCCCGCGTAGATCGTCTGTTTCGCCGCCTGCGCGGCGCCCTCGACCTCGGGCGCGGCCGCGGTGGTGAGATCCTGCGCGAGCGTCGCGAACTGGTCGACGAGCTCCTGGATCCCGGTCCACTGGAACCACACCGACGCGCCGCCCGGCCCGCTCACTCGACCACCTCCGCGCAGACGAGGTGCAACTGCACATGGCGCTCTTCGTAGTCGAAGATGCCGAGCACCGAGAGGCTGCGCCCGTCATAGAGAAACCGGGTCTTGGTCGTGAGGTCGGTGCGGTACGGGACCGTGACGATATGCGTCGCCATCGAGATCGTCGTGCCGGCGGTGATCTGCTCGAGCGAGGCCTGCGACGCCGGCGTGATGCGCGCGAACTCGGGCGGCGGCAGATCGATCCACGACTGCGTGTAGCCGGTGCCGTCGGGGATCGGCGGGCCCGGTTTCTGGAACAGCCCCTGGTGCAGCCGTTGCCCGCTCGAGATGTAGGCCGCGGTGGTGGGACTCATGCGATCCCCGGATCGTGATAGGCGCGCAGCAGTTCACGGACCAGCACGTGGAGCTCCTCCGGGTCCTGGCGCGCGGGCCCCTCGAGGTCGTCGCCGCGGAACCGATAGAACTCGCCCGTCTGCACCAGAATCGCCGCCACGACCACTTGCGGCACGGTCGTCGCGTCGGTCCAGGTGTCGACGATCGCTTTCGTGCGCGTCGTCGTGCTGCACCAGCCGACGATCTTCGCCTCGGCCTGGTCGGCCATGCTTTGCACGTCCGCGTCATCCGCGGTCGACGTGATCCGCAGCCGCGCCTTGACCTGGTCGAGCGTCACGAACAGCGCCACGGGTTACCGCCGCCTCGTGTCGTCATAGACCTGTTGCCAGTCCTTGCCGGCCGGCCCGATGGGTCCGGGCCCGCCGTCCTTGCCGTCCTTGCCGTCGCGCCCGCGTTTGACTTTCAGCGTCCACGCCTTCGACCCGTCGCCGGGTTTGGTCGTCGTCGGCGCCGTGCAATGCCACTCCGAGCCGGCCCACGTCACGCCATCGCCGGGCTCATAGGCGCGGCCCTCGATCCACACGCCGCGGTAGAGATCGACGGCGAACCGCGCCGTGCCGATCTCCTTCACGACGTCGCCATGCGCGGCGGTGATTGTGAACGACCGATCATCGGCTTGCGTCACGCCGAGGTCGTCGAACCCGACGCCATCAACGCCATCGCGGCCGGCGGGCCCGGGCGGCCCGGGCACCAGCGCACGCGTCTCGAGCACGGCCAGACGTTCGCGCATGGTGCCGATCTCTTTGGTGGCTTCGACGAGCTGCGCGATCTGCGCCGCCGTCGCAACCTGCTGCTGCTGCATCTCGACCTGTGACTGCGTCACGAGATCGACGATCACCGGCGCGATGCCTTCCACGATCGCGGCGAGGTCCTCGTTCGTCATGCCGCCCTCTTGAGGCGTTCCGTCGCGACGGCCTTCGCGAGCAGATGTCGAACACTGGCGGCCACCTGGCTGGGCGGCAGGGCCGCCGGCACGGCCATCGGCGCCGGCGTCGGTTTGCTGAACGGGTCCGCGCTGTCACGTTGCGCGAGCGCCTTCAGCGAGAAATATTGCTGTTGCATGTACGGCGTGTCGCCGCCCTCGACGGGCGGGAGGCCGAAGTACCGCTCGCGCGCTTCATCTGGTGACATCGCGCCGGCGCCGATCGCATCCGCGGCGGCTTTCGTCTTGGTCGCCGTGTCCATCCAGATCAGGTCGTCGATGTCGAACTCGGTCCCGTACGGCGTGCCGTCGAGCCCGAGCCCCTCGTCGAGACAGGCCTCGAAGTTCGTGATCAGCGACTGGATACAGAGCGAGTGGTACATCTGCCACTCGGACTCGAGCTGCACGCCGCGCGGCGGTTCGCCGACGCCAATCAGGAATGGCGGCACGTGATAGCAGCTGCAGATCGTGGCGGCCGTCCACCCCAACTGCGCGATCAGTTCCGCATCGTGGGCGTTCACCGTCAGTTGCGTGTACTTGAGATCGCCCGTGAACGCCGCGACGTTGCCGGCGTTGGGACCGCTGTAGGCGGCTTTCCATTTGGCCGCGAGATCGGCGAGGGCCGCCTCCGTCACGCCGGGCGGCGTGGTGATCATCGCGCTGGGGCGGCTGGCATTCGTAAAGAACGCGGTCGAACTGTTCTGGATCGCCAGCCCCTGCATCGCCGCCGCCGCGCAGGCGTAGATCGGCGACATGCCGACGAGCGGATGAAACAGGCACACCATCCGATCGTGAATGATTTCGCTGGCCGGCACGATGAACTTGTCGGGCTCCCCGGTCAGCGCCAAGGTGCCCGACAAATTGTCATGTTGGAGTTGGTAGTAGATCCCGCCGTCGGACGTGATGAGCGGCATACAGCGCAGCGGGTCGAGCACGTAGAGGGCGGTGACGATGCCGCGCGCGTCGCGCTCCTTGAGCACGTACGTGTTGCCCCACATCAGTTTCGACGTGATCCACTGCTCGACGAACTTCGTGATCGTCTGGTAGCGGTTCGGTTTGCGGAGGACCGGCGAGAACGCCGGCGAGGTCGTCTCTTCCCACAGCGCGTCGTCGGTCTGTTCGACCAGGCGCAGGGTCAGCTTCCCCATGTCCTGAGCGATGAGGGTGACGCACGCGAACACGGGCGCGTATTGCAGGACCTGGTCGCGGCGGCCCTCGACGTTGACCTGCCAGGCGCCGCTATAGGGTTCGCGCACGACGAGCGGCCACCAGCCGCCGCCACTGGCCGCGCCGGGACTATAGGGCGCCGTCAGGCTTTTCGCGGTGAGCTCGAGGCCGCGGCCGAACAACTGCAGCCGGACACTCGCCATCAGCGGCCGAGGCCGCCGTGCGGCGGATCGGGGGCGTGGCGGGCCGTCCCGCGCGTCGCCGTCACGGTGAACGTCACCGGGTCGGAGAGGTTGCCGCCCGCGCGGACCTGGATGGGCACGACGCCCTCGGTCGCGGTCGCCATGACGACGTCGGTCGTCACCGCCGTGTCCGAGACGACGGTCGTCGCGCGGTCGGCGCCATTGGCGACGATCACGCTGTCGGCCGCGAACCCGGTGCCGGTGACCTGCAGCGTGAAGTCCGGCGCGCCGAGCGCCACGGTCGCCGGTGTCAGGCTGGTGATGGTGGGCGGCACGATCGGCGCCTCGGTCCAGCCGTCGATCGAGACGAACCCGATCCCGCGCAGCGTTTCCGCGAGCGCGCGATCGGTGACGGCGTAGGTCTCGCCCTCGAGGTGCTCGACGCCGTTCTCGGTGTGGTAGACGCGGGCGACGACGTCGATCGATTCGCCGGCCGCGCGCCCGGCCGCTCGTTCACCGCGCATGTTTCCTCCCCGTGGTACTCGTCGCGGCGACGCGCGGCGGCACGGCGTCCACCGCGCACCGCATCGCAAAGCCGGCGACCTCGAGCTGCTCGACGAGCGCGGCCTCGACCGTGATCGTGTCGCCCGCGCGCGGGTACTGGCCGTTCCAGTACCCGTCGCGCAGGACCGTCATGGTGACCGGCATGGCTAGGCCGTGTAGGTCGCGACCGTGTACTGCACGACGCCGGCGCGCGCCTTTTTCCAGTTGATGAACCGTTCCGCCCGGAGGCCGACGAGGTTCATCTGCCACAACGAGGTGAGCAGCGTCGTCGCGACCGGCGGATTGTCGAGCGTGGAATCCATCTGCAGCGACGCCTCGCGCGACACGTCGATCGTGACGCCGCCATCGTCGGCATAGAGGATCTGGCTCGGTTGCACGAGCGCGACGGTCGTGCCGGCCGACTGCGAGGTGATCGCCTTGTAGCCCATGATCATCCCGCCGCCCTGCGCCATGCCGGGGAACAACGGCTGGCCCAGCGGGTTCAGCGCGTTGGTCAGGGCGAGCGCGTTGGTCTCGGACATGATCAGCACCGCGCCCGCACTCGGCAGGTTCAGCGCCGTCATCGCGTTCGCCAGCGCCTGGATGTCGGTGCGCGCGTTCGCCGGCGTCGTGCCGGCCGACGTGATCGGCGTCACGCCGTTGGTCACCGAGCCGGGCGACACGCCCGCGACCGGCGCTTTCGCCGGGTTGATGAACTCGGAGTCGAGGAACGCCGAGATGCCGGCGATCATGTCGCGCCGGATGACTTCCTCGGCCGACGGCGTCGAGGTGCGCGCGAGCTCCTCGGTGATGACGATGATCCCGGCACACTTCAGGATGCCGAGCGTGATCGTCCCGAACTGCAGCGTGCCGACCGGCTTGGGCGCGCCCTGGCCGACCCACGCATACGTCCCGCCGCCGGTCTGCGAGGCGACACTCACGTTGAACGGCACTTTGAAAAACGTGTCGACCTTGCCGAGAATCGTCTGCGGGCGCAGCAGCGCGAGAAAGTCCGACGTCAACGGCGTGATGGGCGCCAGCGGCCCGGCCCACGTGGCGTCGGTCGTCGTGCCGGCGGCCACGGCGGCCTTGAGCACGAGTTCCACCTCGGGGGTCGAGTCGTGCCACCGCTTCGCGTACTCGACCGCCTGCAACGTCGAGCCATGCGACACGGCGAGCGCCTGGCAGTACCGAATAAACGCGGTGCCCGGCGCCACGTTGCTCTTGACCGAGATCACCGGCACGGTGCCGCGCTGCCGGCTCGCGTCGTCGGGTGTCGCCGCGGTGATCGGGATCGCCTTCGCGACATTGGTCGCCTCGAGGTCCCGGAGGCGCACGAGGTGCGCGTCGATCGCCTTGAGCTCGGCGGCGAGCCCGTCATATTCGTCCGTCTCGGCCTGGTCGAGCGTCGCGCCGGCCTCGGCCGACTTGGTCATGATCGCGGTCATGCGATCGTGCTTGACGACGCGGCTGGTCTCGTAACTCGTGATCTGTTCGCTGATGGTTTTCTTGTCCATGGGCGGCGCGCCCTTGTCGACGCGCACAATCGGCAGGAGGTCCCTGTCGCGGGACGGATGACGGCCAGGCGCGGCCAGGTCGAGGGATTTGATCGACTGAATCGTCGCGCCGGCGTTGGCCGGAATCGCGACGAGCGAGAGCTCGAGGATCTCGGTTTTCAGAAACCGGAACCCGCCCGTGTCCTTGTTGAACGCTTCCTCGATCGACCGGAACCCGATCGAGACGCCGGCCAGGAGCCCGGCCTTGACGCTCTGCCACGCCTCGTCGACGCGGTCGCGCAGGGTGCCCGCGTCGGCCACCGTCGGGAACGTCGCCGTAAACGCGAGACCGTCGGCGGTCGGTTTCTTGAACGTGACCTGGCCCACGGGCTTTTTCGCGTCGTGGTACAGCAGCAGCGGGAGCGGGTTTTTGTAGGTGATGCCGAGCGGTTCGACGACATCGCCCATGCGATCGGGCTCGGGCGTCGAGGCGATGCCCGCGATCGTCCGTTGATCGGTGTCGACGGCTTTGATGTGGAGGACGGCGTACGCGCGCGTCAGCGGCACGCGCCGTAGAATGCGGTCAGCTCAGCGTTTCTGCCGGTCAAAAACCCGCCGCTCGTGGTAGTCGGCGACGAATTCGTTGACGGCCTCGCGCAACAGTCCCGCGATCCCGGTTTGGTTTTCGCTGGCGACGCGCCGCAGTTCGAGCCGTTGCGCCGGGGTGACGCGGAGCTCCACGCGCGCCGTCGCGGGGACGTCGGCGATCGGCGGACGACCTGGCGGGCGTTTGCTCATGGTGTCCCGTTCATCCGAGGACGACCATGGAATAATTCGGCGGCGCCGGGCCCGGCGTCACCAGCGGCGCCAGCGCCTGCAGAATCGCGTCGATGCCATCGATCTTGTTCGGCGAGTCTTCGTGCTCTTTCCGCGGCCACAAACTGTCGTCCTGCCCGCGCGTGACCACGGTGTTACTCGCCATCCACTTCAGACACGAGTTCCCATCGTGCCGAAACCGCCGCTGGCGCAAGCGCGCCTCGAGCTCGCGCGCCGGCGCCGTCAGACTCTTGCGATCCTTGGTGAGGATCGCCGCCGGCACGCCGTCGTCGTGCAGGTTCGAGACCATGATCGGCGAATCCCACTGATCGAACCGCACCGCGACGACCTGAAAGATCCGGCACCACGCCCGGATGTCCGCTTCGATGCGCCGCTGATCGATAAAATCGCCGTCGGTCAGCTCGAGGACCCCGCTTTTCGCCCAGGTGAGATACTCCGGCACCGTGCGCGCCCGCGACGCGACCACGTCCCGCGGCAGATAGAACTTCACGAACGCGTAGAGCACCTCCGCGCGCTCGAACAGCAGCGCGACGGCGGCAATGTCTTCGCGGCGGGCCAGATCGACCCCCATCCAGCACCGGGCGCCCGCAAACCCCTCGAGGCGCAGCGACGAATCGGCGCAGGCGTCCCACTCCGTCATCGACAGCCAGGTCTTCGCCGACTGCAACCATTGCGAGCAAATCTTGACGCGAAACTCCCCCTCGAGGCCGGGCGTCTGCTGCGCATCGTGGCAATAGGACGTCACCCACTCGAGCGTGGGCGTCACCCCGAGCATCGGATTCGCTTTCACCCACACGCGCGCGTCGCGCCAGTCGTCGGCATCATCGAGCGTGTAAATGATCCCGAGGAAGTGATCCGCCTCGAACACCTGGTGCAGCACCTTGGTGAGCGTCGTCCGCAACGCGTAGCCGACGGACAGTAAGTCGTAGCCGGCCGTCGTCGGGCAGAGCATCAGCGGATTGTCGCGCGCGCCTTGGGCGCTTTTCAGCACGTCGTGCAGCCCGAACTTCTGCGCGTGCGACTCGTCGAGCACGATACAGCTCGGGTTCAACCCGTCCTGGGTCGACGCCTTCGCGTTCACCGGGCGGATCGTCCCGTCCGTCGTGATAATGGCGTTGGCCAGGGCCCGCGCGCCGAGCTGCCGCAGGATCGGCGACCGCTGCACCATCTTCGCGGCGATGCCGAACACAATCCGCGCCTGGCTGCCCGTCGTCGCCCCACACACGACCGTCGCGCCGATTTCGTGTTCCTTCAACAAGTGAAACAGCGCAATCGCCGCCATCAGCGTCGACTTCGCCGCCTTCCGCCCGACCTCGAAATACACGAGCGTAAACCGCCGCCGGTTGAGGTTCGCCCGGTGCCGCCACCCGAACAGCGCACACACCAGAAACACCTGACACGCCTCGAGCCGGATCGTCTCGGTGCGCCACCGGCCCTCGACGTGCGGCAGCTCCTCGACGAAGGCGCACGCCTCGGCGGCGTGGGCATCCGACCAGGTGAACGGCCAGGCCGCATCGGTCGCCGCCCGCACCGTGTCCCGGTCGTGCCGCTCACAGGCCAGCCGGACCCACTGGCAGGCCGTCTGCCGGCCGCTCAGGACGTCGGCCACGTACTGGCGCGCCACCCCCACGTAATCGCGTCCTGACCCCGCCAGGACCGGCAGCGGAGGCCGTGTGGACCGCCGCCTGGACCGGCGCCGATGCGGCCGCAAATAGCCCCGCCTCGCCTTCTCGGCATCCGACACCCGCGGCCGTCCGATTTTGCGCGGTTTTGGGCGGGTTTTGGCCCGTTTGAGGCGTTTAGTTCGTGACAAAGTCCGGC
>JAAEAZ010536646.1_pt1 | contig 32253 bp, 55 predicted proteins | sample 7277811 | NCBI WGS metagenome assembly JAAEAZ01 (sample SAMN13876997, study PRJNA601929) | soil metagenome | isolation source: soil | host: Panicum virgatum | place: USA: Fermi National Accelerator Laboratory | collected 2010-11-19 | reverse complement strand
TGTTCGCGTTCTTCCGCGCGTTCCGCGTATTCGTCCTCGAGCTTACTCAGTTCGTCTTGCGCTTCGTCGGCGGTTTTCTTCGCACGCTGCGCGTCCTTGTGCTTGCTCTCATGAATCGCTTTCGCGCGTCGCACTTCGGCGCGCTGGTCGATGATGCTGTGAAACGCGGCCTCGAAGTTGAACGCCGGCGTCAGGCCTGGGATCCGCGGCTGGCGCGGTGTCGCGACCTGGTCCGCCGGCAGTTGATCGGCGGCGCGCTTGAACGCTTCCACTGCGTCGACCTTCGTGTCGTGCGCCATCGGCGTGCCGCAGTGCGGACAGTTCGGCAGGCCCGTCTCGGCGCTGACGCCACGTGTGAACGTCCGCGCGAGCATGTCGTCGGTGAGTGGCCCCTTCCACTTCGCCGCGGTGTTGCACTGACCGCAACGCACGCGCGTGACGGTCGTCTCGTCGATGTCACCACGGAAGGTTTCTGGCGCCGGCGGCGGCAACGACGGGTCGGGCGATGTTTCGTTCGACGACGATCCGGTCTGTGGTTCCATGCGATGGTCCTCTCGTGAACAGTGGCATTTCTGCCGAAATGGGCGTGATGGTGATTTCAACGCGCGCAGATTCGCCGGGCGCGGCGTAGCGTTTGCGCGCGATGTAATCCGTAATCTGGCTGTCGTCGTGATAGAGAATTCCGGTCAGCGCGTCGGCCACGCTGCGCGCCAATTTGTCGCAATCCGGCCTCACGACATGCGGGCATGTGTCGGTCTTTTTGTGCGCTTTCGGTCGGAGGAAATAAAACACAGCCTCGACTTCGACGGCGCCGGTCACTTCGAGCTCGACGCCGCCGAGCGCGAGCTGCGCACCCTTCGCGATCGCCTTCTGCCAGGCCTTCACGTTCGCGTTGTCGCTGGTGATGGCGACCGACCGAAGCAAGTCGCGGAACGACGTCACCGTGAATGGGAACTGGCGACGCAGCGGAACGATCTTCGCCGAGCCTTTCGGCTGCGGCAGGCCCACGATGACGATCCGGATCGGGTTCATGAACGCGCCTCGCGTTGCGCCCGGGCTGAATCCACTGCCCGATTCACGACGGCGCTGTCGTAGTCGATCGAACGCATCGCGCACAGGCTCTTGATGGCGTCCCGGATGTCCCCGTCGTCGGCATCCTTGCCGGCGAGGTCGAGTGCTTCGTGCGCGAGTTTGGTGATCACCCCGATGTTCTTTTTGGGGTTTTCCACAGGTTGAGAATGGCGCGGCCGAAGGCCGGGCTGCTTTTGTACTTCCTGTACCTGTTTCCTGATCCTGATCCCTGTACCTGGCTTAGAAGGGGCTAGGTAAGCCCCTTGTAAGCCCGACATCTGGTGGTGTGGATCGAACGCGACCACTACGCCGACCGGTTCACGACGCTTCCGGAGCGCCAAAATCTTGTGATTTGCATCAAAAAAGTCGCCGAGGAACGGATTCGGGTCAATAGCCTGGTAGAGACGGTTAACCGCCTTTACTTTGTTGTCGTTGGAGGCAATGTGCTCGCCGGGCTGGAGTCCGAGCCGGATCCGTGCCATCTGACGGACCCAGACGTACGAGGTCTTGAAGTCGAAACGGGCGTACTGAGTCTGCTCGGTCGCCTCGAAGGCGCGGCCGATACCCTTCGCCCCGATCCCGGTTTCGTGGCGGATGTCTTCGACGAGTAGACGATAGAGACCAATCATGTTCGCGTGCCGATTCGTCGCCAGGTAGAGGCCGAGCAACTGCGCGTCCTTGCCACACTCGCGAAGTTGGCGGCCTGTGGTTCCGGTCCAGAATTCCGGGAAGATCACGCCGTAGTAACTGCTCACTGGGCCAGCTTCCAGCGGGTGCGTTTCGTTCGGCCGCCGTCTGACCATTCCTGCTCGTCAAACCCGTCCGGCGCGATCGGCGTACCCTGTTCGATCAGGCTGTTTCGAATACTGCAGATACTTGAAAGGCCGCAGTGCATCAGCGCCGCCGCTTCGTGGTCCGTCAGCGCGCCGGCATTCGTCAGCAGCTGAACGTACGCGCTGACCTTCTCGCCGTAGGTCTTCAACGCCTGGCGCGCGCCGGTCCATGACGCATGTCGGCTCTGGACCGTCTTACCCCTGAATGGAAGGCCGGCCTGTTCCATCAGCGCCGCCGCCAGTCTTTCGCCTGTGGGCACGTTTCGAAATGCGAGGCGGTCACAGCCGTGTCGACGTACTCGATGACGCGACCCGCGATGGGACTGCCCTGTGTGCGAACCGCGACAATCTCACCGTCGAACGGCATCCGCTTCCCGCGGACTGTCTCAGCCCACTCAATTGACGCCCCGCAACTGCGGCACGTGCCCTTCCCTTTCGAATCCTGATAGATCGCGATTTCCGCCATCAGACGCGCGCCTCCGCCGCACTCACCAGACTTGCCGCATCGACCGAGCGTTTAATCGTGCCGAATTCAGTGAGCTTGAATTCAATCCGGACGCGATGCCGCGTCAGGCCGACAACCGTCGCGGGAATCCTGCCGTCTGTCTCGATGACGGGCTCGTAACCGTACGTGCCCACACCTGGTCGATACCGAACCGCCTGGCCGACCATGAACGCCGATGGTTGCCCTTGTGGCCTCGTCATCCGCGTTGCCACCAGTGCGCTCGTTCGGTGCATTCGAATGCGCGGGTGAGCAGCGCCGTCTCGATCTCACGGTCCGGCGCCAGGCTGGCAACTCGAAAGAAATGCACGGCGGCCTCCTCGAGGAGTCCGGCCGATCGCAGTCGGTCGGCGCCAGCGACGATGGTCGCGAATTGGATGGCGTGGCCGAGGTCCTTTACTGTGAAGTTGTCCATCGTTAGCGCTCCACTCGTTTCGCCCAGCCGGCCGCCTCGAGCTGCTCAGCGATGGTCTTCGGTGCCCGGCTGTATTTCTCGTCGAGCCAGTCTGCGAGCTCCACCAACCATCGCCCGACGTTGCCGATCGCCGTCACGAGGATGTCGATCACGCCCAGTCGTTCCGCTCGCCGCAGATTCGGCAGAGCCATCCGTCGTTCACGCGACGCCAGGCGTGTCGACCCTTCGCACGACACCAGGCCCGCGGCGCCATGACGCAGGCGAGTACGACCAGCATCGCCACGGGGAACGCCCACATCAGTGCCATCAGAACGCCGCCACCTCTGTCGTCTCGCGTGACGACTCGACGAACCGCTGCGGACAGTCGCTCGGCCCGATGTTGCAGCGCATGCACTCGCCTCGCGACGGCGCGCGCGGTGGCTCGATGTCGCTGGCGACCATCTTGATCATCCGCACGAGGTCGTCACGGCGCGCCTCGTTCAGATCCGACATCCGGACGTGTTGCTGGTCGCCTGTTTTGTAGATGACTTCCCCGCTGACCTTATTGCCGGCGAGCAGCTCCGGTCGGTCCGCCTCGAGCGCGAACAGGTAGACGAACACCTGCCACCAGTCGCTTTCGCGCTCGCGCCCCGTCTTCCCATCGACGACGAGCACGTGCCCGGGCATCGTCGCGATCGCGTCCGCCTTGCCGGCGACGACGGCGGTCTTCCCTTCGAGCTTGAATTCGTTCTGGCCTTCGACGGTGACCGACCAGCCGTTCTCGCGCAGGTCGTCGACGATCGACCGCATCAGCGCGGTGTGCTCGCGGTTCCATTCGGCGAGCTGGGCGCCGTCCTGCTCGAACTTCGAGTAGCGAAAATGCGCCTTGAACCAGGCGGACCAGACGCACTGCTGACCGCCGAGCAGCTTCGCAAGCCAGGTGGCCCAGATGTAGGGCTTTCCGTCGCGACGGACCGGGTGGCCGGCTGTCGGTCGGTCGGTCACCATATAGGACCTACGGCTTTCTCGATGGCGCGCGTCACCGCGATGCCGGCACGCTCGGCCAAATCTGTCAACTCATCGTTCGGCGGTCGGCCGACGGCGACATGCAACGCGAGGAGACCAATCGCAGCGCGCGCCTGCTGGAGCGCGTCGAACATTTCCGGGCCTGCCGCGATGAGATCGCAATTCTGGAGAGCGATCGATTCAGCGATCAGGTGGCCGCCATAGTGCTGGACGTCGTCGCTGCCGCCGATTAAGCGCACCGGTGTGTCGGCGACGACGGCGCCGCCAGACTTCCCGACGCGCCAGGGGCCAGGTGTGTGACTCATGACCCAACGACCTGGTTATCCGCCGTCCACACGAACTCCCCGACCGGTAGATGCCGATTACACCCGCAGCAGAACGTCGCGCCGTAGAACTTCGGATCGCGGGCGTAGGTTTCTGAAAGCGCACGGCCCATCGTCGTGACGGTTCCGCACGTCGTGTGCCGATAGCGGTCGCGATACGGACGGACGAAGCCCTTCGCGCGCTCGTCTGGGCACAGGACGACGTAGCCGTCGTGCTGGCCGGTTTCGTTCGTTTGGCTCGCGCGGACTTCGGCAACCGGCTTGCCGTTCGTGGTGCAGAGCGCTGGCGGTTTCCTCGCCTCAAGGTCGCCGCTGACTGCCTTTCCGATCATGTCCGCGAGTTTCAACGCCTTTTCTTGCTGCTCCTCTGGCGTCTCACGGCGCGGTCCGAGCCGAGGGCCACCGGACCACAATTGGGCGCGTAGTTCGGCGACTTCCGCCTTGAGCGCGTCGATCTGTCGCTTCTGTTCGTCGCTCATCAGCTTTCCTTTGGCCCGACCTTGATAAACACGGTGCCCTTGACGAGCACGTTTGACCTGCGCTCGATGACGCGCACGCGATCACCTAGTTTCCGAATGTAGCGATCCGCCTTGACGTCGTCGTCGACGAAGAACCCGACGACCTGCGATTGCGCCGTCTCCGCGATGATGCGAATCTGATCGTCTTCGGGTAGGTCGGCGAGGTCAGCGAACGCCTTCACGAACGCACCGACACCGTGCCGGCATCAAAAAACTCGATGCCTGGAATTCGAATCGAACCTTCGTGCGCCTTCGCTGCGGCGTTCAGTTTCTTGTCCGATAGCTCAAGGTACTCGCGCGGCACCAGCTTCAGCGCGCGCGCACGGTTCGCCGGCGTGTCGCCGCCGATCGGTCGCCATTTCCAATTGGCGCGATGACTGACGCCAGCAGTGCGCGGCAGGTTGTCGGCAACGACCACAACCGGCGCCGGCGCCGCGATCGCCTGCTCGAGGACCTGCTCGGCAAGGTCGGACTCGCCGCGCTGCTCGAGCAGCTCCGCCTCCTGCGCGAGTCGGTCCTGCTCCGCTTTCCGTGCTTCGGCCTGGAGCCGCTGCTCTTCCGCGATCCGCAGGCGCTCCTGTTCGCGTCGGTACGCCTGGCTGCTGTCCTTCGCGCTCGTCTCGAACGCGCGCAGCGGTCGCAGGATGTCCGTCTCACGGTCGCAGATCATCCGGTGCAGTCGAAACGCGAAGTCTTTGACCGGTTTGAACCATCCCTCGATTTCTTTCCGATGGCCGGCGACATCGACGAGGCGCTCCTCGACGCGCTGCAGCGAAATGACATCGGTGACCTCGACGCCTTCCTCGGCTAGGACCTTGACCTTGCGCGCGAGCTCGGTGGCGAGCGCCTGCGCGAAGTCTGATTCCACGTACGCGCGGATGACGTTGATCGGGTTCGGGAACCAGCGCACGACGGCGACGGGTTCAGGTGTCTCGGGTTCACGTTTGCGAGCGGTTGCAGTGGCCACGGCTCTCCTATGCGGCTTCGAGCTCGTCGACGGACATGGCGACGCCACGCTGCTGGCGGATATGCCAGGCGGCCGTCAGGACTTGAAAACGCGAGTAATCGCGCGGGTCGGTGTATTCGTGCGCCTGGAACGTGCCCGTGCGACGGAGGCGAACAGCGCCGCGGCGCCATCGCTGATGGCGGTTGAGGACGTCCGCCAGGCGCGAATCGTCGACGGCCCACTCCATCGCTAGACCGAGATACCCGGCCGTCTGGAGGTCGGCCGACACGAGCGCCGGATCGCCGGTCTTGTAGTCGATGATCCAGCCCACGCCGTCGATTTCGCAGAGTAGGTCGAGCGTGCCCGTCACCTTGTGTCGACGCGACGCGAGCCGATGCTCGCAGAGCAGCACGCGCAGGTTCGTCTCGTCGCGATACCGGATCCACGCGTCCACGTAGCCGCGATAGGCGTCCGACACCGACGACCAGTCGAGGTCGTCCTCATTCAGATAGTGAACGAGCTGGTGCACAGCGGACCCACGCTGGCGCGCGGCCTCGAGGATGAACGCCGGAATGCCGCGCAGGTCGATCAATCCCTGGTCGCGCAGGATCTGCGTCACCGACGGCATCAGCTGGCCGTCGAGAAAATATTCGTGCGCATTCGCGTCGAACAGGAGCGCCATCGCCGGACTCTACGACTGCTGTTCGAACAGTTCGCCGGCCGCCGGTGCGTCGCCGTTGCCTTCGAAGATCGACAGCCGCACGAGGACGCGCAGCTTCGATGTCTTGGTCGCCTCGTCGTTGCGCACGGCGAGCACGCACGAATGGTCGGTGCCTTCAAACGACGCCGCTTCCTTGTAGACCGCTTCGTCGCGCGTCAGGAACTTGAACTCGCGGCCCGTCGAGGCCTTAGCCGTGATTTCGTAGTACGGCTCGACGCCCTTCGGTTTAACGAACGATGTGTTTGTGATCTTCAGACCGCGCAGCAGCTCGTCGATCTGGTCGTCGTTGGCGGGTGTCGGCGGCGTGCTGGGAGTCGCCGCCGACGGCTGGGACGTGGAGTGCTGTGGATGTGGAGCGGCCGCCCTGGCTTCACTGGCCCGGCGCGGTTGCTGCGGTTCGGGCCGTGCTGTCGTGTCGATCGCTTCCTCGGGCGGAATGTCGTGGAGCTCTTCGGCGGTCTTCACGCCGCGCATCAGATCCGGGAACGCGTCGCGCCCGGCAAACCCGCGCGCCCGCATAGCGAGCATTCGGTCCGGATAGCTGCTCCACGGCCCCTGCTTGCCCATCAGGCCGGCCTTGGACGCCTGGCCAACAGAGAACCGCCGCGTGACTGGAGTCTGCTTCCCGCGCCGCCAGAACGTGCACACGGCCGTCGTGGACGCCTTCTTGAGGTCGTCGACCGTCAGGCCGTCGACGCGCACGCCGTCGACCTCGTAGTATTCATCGTGGTCGGTGTAGAGCGGCGACGACATGATCAGCGCCATGAACCCGTCGCCGAAGATCCCCGGGCGGCCATTGATCACGGCGATCGACTGGAGCGACTGCATCGGCGCGAAGCCGAGCTCCATGCCGTACTGGATGGCGACCAGGATGTCATTCGGCCGGTTCTGATACGCCTTTGGCACGAGCTCGGACTTCGACATAAACGTTGCCATCCGCCAGGCCTCGTCGAGCGAGTGCGGCGCCAGGCCCATCTTGATCGCGACCTTGGAGTCGGCTCCGGTGACGGCTGGCGCAGCTGTTGACGCCGCCGGCGCGAGCGCTTGCGTCTGGTCCTGTGGCTGCTCTGTCGCGATCGGTTCTTTCGTCTGCGTGGCTGGCGGCATTTTTAGTTTCTCCTCGGATCGAACATGACAACGTTGTCGATGGGTGCCGCAGCGCCTACGCGTGTCTGCGCGAGCGCGCTGAGAATTTGGCGCTGCCGTTCTTCAGAGACCGGCTGGACGTTGCGCAGGATGTCCTCGGCGAGCTGGCGCCGGCGGCGCGCTTCGAACGGATCCCACGTGCCGCGGAACGGCCACACGAAGCGGATCGTCAGCGGCGTTCGGGCGCCGAGCACGATGCCGACGTAGACCAGGAGTGCGACGACCGCAACGATCGCGGCGAGCAGGGCGAAGGTGTAGATCGCGATGACCTTCATTGACCGGCCCTCCCGCCAGGGAACTTATGATCCGGTGGCTGCTGATCCAACCCCTTCGTCCAATGCGGCGCCGTCCAGCGGCCGATGAGAAACCCGATGAACGCGGTGACGAGAGCGATGAGAAGGCAGGTCATCGGCCGACTCCTGTCGCCTTCTCGACCGCTGCTTTCAGCGCGTTCAATTTGTCGATGTAGGGTTGCCACACCCGCGCGATGTCCTTGTAGCCTTCGATGATGAATTCCTCGATTCCTTCGGTGATCTGATCGATGTCTTCAGGCGTTAGCGCTGAAGCCAGATCAGGCGCGGCGGCGATCAAGTTGGCGTTCGCCTCGCCGCGGTCTAGGCGCGCGTCCTCGACGATCGCGACGACTTCACCACTAACCTCCGGCTGGGCGATCCAAAACGCCACCGGCGAATCGATGTGTAGGTCGCGCTTACTCTTCTCGTCGATCAGTACGACAACCCACGGGCCGGGAATGTGAGCGACGACGTTTTCTGCTAGGCTGCTCTCATTCGGCATGTTCAGCGGCTCCTTTGTCGCCGCGTCCGTGCTGGTGGCCGACGTTCACGCGTCGGCCGTTTTTATTTGTGGGGCCGCCCGATTGCCTGGTCAGCCAGTCGCGACGTCATTGCCGCGACGCTGGCAGCTGCCGACAATCCCATCGACAGAAGGCGCCCGCAGGCGGCCCAACCTCGTTCACAGCGGCCTTCGCTACGAGCCGCCAACCCTTGCAGTTGATGTCGCCGCAGGAACACGGCTCGATCACATACGGGTCGACGTAGATGCTCATTCGCTGAGTCCCGAGCCACTGTTCGAATTGCTCTCTCGTCAACGTGGGCTCTCGGTTGCGGAATTCTGCCGATCAGTCGGGTGCGCAGACAGGAACCAGCAGAAGGGATCCCAGTCGGAAAACCAGCCCTGGCACCACGGATACAGGACGTCAGGATTCGGCGGCGGCGGTTCTTCGGCCGCTCGTACGCTGCACACTGCCAATGTGACCGCCACCATCACCCCGCCGATCAGTCGTCTCATCGCTGTTCCTTTCGTCGTCGCCAATGCGCGAGCGCTGCGCCACCCAACATCGGCCCGTAAATCGCAAACACCACGAAGGCGACCATGACCGCACCGAAAATCAACGCTGACCGATTCACCGGACGACGATGCCCTGTGCCGCGTCGCGCACTTCGGCGATCCGCTTCTGGCCGAGCACCAGGAACAGTTGCGGCGTCATGTGCACCCAGACTGACAATGGCCATCGGCACGCCATCTCGATGAACGGCAGGTAATAGCCCTTCTCGCCTTTCAACGCGCGTCGCAGGTCGAGCTCGTTTTTCTTGAGGTCGGCGGCGCCGGCCTTGATGCTGTAGTCGGCGAGGAACATCGCATTGCGCACGGCCTGGCGCAGCATCGCTTCGAACTCGCTGGTGTCTGAGGCCGCTAACCGCAGCACAAAAATGAAGGCGAATAGAACGACGTAAAAACCGACCGCCGATCCGAAGTGCTCGACCGTCATAACGTCCTTTCAGTCGTAGAAACTTTTTTTGGATTCACAAACGCCGCGGCCGCCGGCAGACTGCTCGTCATGACACCTTCGATTTTCGAACAAGTTCCAACGCCGACATCCCGCGCAGCCACGCATCGAGGTCGCGCTTGTCGAAGCGCAGCTCGCCACCCGCCCGCAGGACCGGTAAGCGGTTTTCTCGAATGTGGGAGTAAAGCGATGACAGCGACGGCAGCCGCAAGTAGTCGACGGCTTCCCTTGAGGTCAAGTACGGGCTGTCGACGGCACGCGACGGCTTCACGCGGACACCGCCTGTTCAGACTGCGGCACCGTCTCCGGGAAAATCTCCGCTTCCGACACCTTCAGCGCCCGCGCGATCTTCTTGCGCTCACGAGGGAACGGAATCGCTTGTCGACTGATGATGCGACTCAGGCGGGTTTCATCGATGCGGATTCGGCGCGCCAATCGTCGTTGTGTCATTCGGCTGTGAACGATCGCGAGCTTCAGCGCCATGTTCACGTTGGCAAGTGTTTGTGAGTTCATCTCAAGTAAACGAGAGTTTGGCAAAAACATGCGAGAGCGTCAAGAGGAAATTTGCTGAGCCAACAAAGTTTTGCGATACTGCGGGCGCCGGCCACTAGCAACTATATGAGAGCCAAAGAGTTAAAGGCGGCGATTATAGTTCGGCCCATGCCTGGACCGTGGGGCAAAGCCATCGAGCAGCTCCGGCTGAGTAAACGCTTGAACCGGGAAACCGTCGCGAAACGTGCCGGCATGACGCCGACCACCTACGGCAAGATTGAGAAGGGCCGACACACGCAAACCCGCAAACTGCAAGACATCGCAGACGTCTTTGGCGTACCGATCGAACACGTCTTACAGATTTCGTCATTGCAAAATTTTGATCCGGCGCGAAATACTACGGACTCCAATCTGACTATCCCCCGGAGTCCTCATGGCGACAATCGTCCCGTTCCACCGGCGGCGGCGTCCGACCCGGAAGTGCGCGAACTCCGAATGCAGGTCAAGGTCCTCCAACAACAAATCGCTGAAATCGCAGCAGAACATAAACGCCGCGAACGTCTTTCAAGTCCTCGCGTTCGAAAACCCCTACGGCCTAAAAGTTCTCGAAAGTCTCGGTAGGAAAATGTTGAGAGAAACACGCTCGGCGAGTCGCCGGTAGAGATGGGCGTCTTCAAGCGGCCAGACTCGCCGTATTGGTGGCTGTTTCTCGAAACCACCAAGACTAAAGAGAAGACCGAATTAAAGATCGGCACGACCACCGCACAACGCCGTGACAGTCGCAAACTCGCCGAAGATCGGTACCACCAGCGGATGAACGAGCTCGCCGCACGCCTCTACAAACTCCCGAGCGCGCAGCCGGCCATTCGGTTCGACAAGTACGCCGAGACCTACGCAGCCGACGTCATCAGCCATCACCGCGGCGCCAGGCGCGAGCTCGAGCTGCTCAAGAACCTGCGCGCGTTCTTCGGTGACGACCTATTGACGATGGTCGACGTCGACCGTGCACGCGCCTACATCAGCAGTCGCAAGGCCAAGGCATCGGCGCGCACGATCAATCGAGAGATCGACCTTCTCAAAGGGATGTTGCGAGATGCCTGCCCGAAGTATCTGGCGGCGTCACCGCTCGTCGGCATGAAACGCCTGCACGCCATCACGCCGAAGAGGCGCCTGCTGTCGAAGGCCGAGGAACGGAAGCTTCTCAGCGTTGGCGACCGGCAAGATCGCGCGCTACTGATCCTCGGCATCGATACCCTGATCCGGTTGACCGATCTGCTCGACATCGAGCGCGGCGACCACATTGGCCACTGGCTCTATGTGAAAGATCCGAAGGGTGGCGAACCATACGAAGTGGCGTTGTCGCCGCGCGCAACGGCCGCACTCGATCGAATCTCCGGTACTGGTCGGTTCTACTTCGAGAAGTTCCGGAAGGCGGCGAACCCGCGCGACTGGCCTGGCTCTGTGCGTCAGCGCCTGGAGTTTCTCTGCGGCCAGGTCGATCTCGCTTATGGCCGAAAGGCTGGCGGCATCACGTTCCACTGGGGAACGCGCCGAACCGGGGCGACTCGACTGCTGATGGACAAGCGCGTCCCGCTGCCCGTCGTGCAACGTCAGGGGAACTGGAAAACACCGGACGTGCTGCTGGCCATTTACGCCGAAGCGCGCCGCTCGGATCAGCTCAAGGCCGTCGGCACATTCCCGCGCCGTTCCCGGTCGAAGCGAAAGCGCGCGTAACGCTCAATGAACTCAGGCATCAGCAGGGCGTTCGCAACGCGGAGGTCGGGAGTTCGAGCCTCCTGCCGTCCACCACTCTTTCCTACGAGATTCCTCAGAATTCTGATTGGTCACATAGCCGTCAAACGACGGCAATCGTCGGCTTTCGCCCGCTCTCATTCCCGCGCCATTCCCGTTCAAACGGCGGGCGTATACTCGGCTGCCCGCGTAAAGGAGTTCTTGTGAAGAAATTGTTCCTTGTCGCTGCGATTGTTGCGTCCGCCTGCGGAGGCTCGAATCCGACGGCTCCGACGACCGCGCCTCCAGCGCCAGCGCCGACGCCGACCACCTACACGCTCTCAGGCACGGTGACGTCGACTGCCGGCGGCGCCATAAGCGGGGCAACCGTGCGGATCAGCGACGGCGCGAACGCGGGTAAGTCTGCCCTTACGAATAGCAACGGCTCGTATGCGTTGACCGGCCTGGCGGTCTCAGGCTTCTCGGTCGGTGCGTCGGCGACAAACTACAACCCGCTCGGCAAGTCTGTCACGCTGACCAGTTCGCAAACGGTGGACTTCCAGTTGACGCCGACACCGTTGTTCTCGCGCAGCGGTTCCGGAGACACGGTGTTCGACATGCCGACTACGGTCGGGCGAATTAAGATCACCGCTGACTATCGATCGAACTCCTCGAACTTCATCGTCCACATTGCCGGCCGCGGCGTCGTCAACGAACTGGTCGGGACCGCCTGGAACCAGACGCACTTCGAAGGCACCTACGTCACCACCGGCGGGGTCGTGGAAATTCTGTTCTCGAGCGGCGTGGCGTGGACGTTCGCAGAAATACGCTAAGAATAGAGCGGGATGAGCCACGGCCCACAAACTCGGTTGACCCCAGCCAACCGATCCGATTGACCGCGCTCACCCGCGCTCTATTGTCGACGAGCTTAGGGATTCGGTTCCGGTTGTAGGGCGGCCAGAATCGAATCGGCCTGCGCATCCAGCGCATCCAGATCCGCCTGAGTCACGAGCGCCCCGCCTTCGATCTGTTTCTTCAGTGCCGCAATGTCATCTTTCTGTTGTTGCGACGTGGCCTTGACTTCATCGACCTTGGTTTTGATCTCCGTGAGTTCGTCGCGCAGTTCTTGCAATGTCGCCATAATGAGGCTCCTTGTGCCTTGTCCCTGTGAATACAGGAAGAACCAGATGATCCACTGTTGTATCGAGAGGTAAATGTACCAGCCCATGCGCGTGACTACGGCTGCGGGGCTTTCGGGTGCGCCGCGTCCCAGGCATCGTCTTTCGCGAGCGAGAGAATGTAGACCTGGTTGAACGTTGCAATCACCTCGTCGCTGGTCGGCTCGGGTAAATCCGGATTGGTCTTTTTGAACAGTTCCTTGAACGCCGCGATGACCGTCGGCAATTCAGCGATCGCTAATTGGATCAACGGATTCACGATTGCACCGCCTTCAGCACATTGCGAATGAGTTCGATGTAGGCCGCGAGCTGGCCCTTGTCATGGGCGACGAGGTTTCGCACGAGCTGGTCAAGCGAACTGTTGACCGTCGCGCGCCAGCCTTCCTTGGCATCGTGCACGACGGTAATCGCTGACCGATGGAACGCGACGACTTGCCGGGTGGTATCGGTCGAGACTTGCGGCGGGACGACGTTGTTCGCATCGATCGCCACGTCTCGAATCAGGTCCAGCGTCTTGATGACTTTCGTGCCTTCCCAGGCGATGACCGCTGGCGGGGTGAGATTGGGCGGCCGGTGGTCGGCACCACACCCGGCGACAAACAACAGACAGACGAGTAGCAGATACTTCATGGGTTCTCCTTTAGACGGACCCGCTGGCGAGCGGGAATTTCTGTTCCAGTCGACCGAAAATCGTGACGCAATCCTTGATCAGCCCAACCGTCGCACCGGCCACGGACAATCCGGCACACTTCAGCAGCAAGTCGAGAAAGTCCGGCGCGGTAATCACGCCCGTGGCCATTGCTCCAGTCAAAATGCCGACTAAGGCCGTGAGGAAACTGTTCATGAATCGAATGAACACTGCGAGCAGTGGACCGATCACGTACGTCTTGATGTCGGGGTTGTGCTCGCCAGGAGTCGTCGCGACGGTGCCAGTCGGCAACTTGCTCCCGTCTCCTGTCCCGATCACCGTCACCGAAATGGGTTCCACCGGTCGACTTTCGGTAACCTTGTCGTCAGCCATTCATGTCTCCTTCCGAGACAACGGGCCGCCCCGAAATAGGTGCCAGCCGAGTAGACCGAGTAACCCGACGCCGACCCACTTGATCCAGTTCTTCGCGTCCTGCGTCCACTGACTGATCCGCGGATAGCCGTGAGGATTCGCCCACAGCTCGTAGAACAGGAGCACGAGCATCAACGCCACCGTGACGACGATCGCCGGCCACACGATCGGCCATCGCGGCGGATCGACCGTCACTGGTTCGGCCATCAGAGGCAGCGCACGCGAGGGCAGCGCCATGCACTGGTTCACTTGATAATCCCCTTGCTCGGCGGACCAGGCACCCGATTGAACTTGTTCAGACTGACCGTGTTCGCACTCACAGCCGTCCCTGCTCGCGCACGCAGATGCACGGTATAGCCGACCCCGAACGTGATGGGCTGCACACTGATCGTCGCCGTGCAGGTGTTCGTCGCGTCGGGTGCAGGCTTCCCGAGATCAAGCGTCTGAATCACCACGCCGGTTGGCGACACGATGTCTGCGCTGTAGCCGTCAATCGTGGCGTGGTCCGTTGACGGCGTCCACGTAAGCCCGGTCGGGTTATTCACATCTGGTGGAACCGTCTGCGCGGCGACCGGAACCGCGAGCAAGAGCAGAACAAACGCGATCAGATATTTCATAATGTTGTCCCGTTAGGTCTTCGAGCTCCGTTGCCATAACCCCAGACGCGAGCGTCGGTGTGCTTCACGTCGTCAACCGTGCAGCAGGCAAAATACCCGCGCGTGTCCGCATCGAGCTCGTCCGGCCTCTGGTTCTCCCACATGTACGTCGCCTGGTCCTCGTCGCACCGGAGCTTGTGCCGGTTCCCCTCCTGACCGAACTGCCAGAGCGTGTCGACCATTCGGTCCTGGAGCTCAGTCATCGTCCAGTCCGGGTATGACTGGTAGTCGCACCCGTTCACGTCGTCGCCGAGATCCTGCCAATACCCGAACCGGCCGCGCGGATCCTTGTCCGCGAACCACGACGTGCGATGTGACGAGAAGTGCATCCAGCACGACGCCCCCTGCGCGTGTGCCTGATGCCCGACCCACTTGGGGATCGCGACCGACGGGCGCTCGAGCGGCGGCTGCGAGAGGAGCCCCGGCTGGTTCCAGAGATCCCACTCCCACCCAGGCGTGTACTCGTCGACGGCCTTCGCCGCCCCGAGGGCCTCCATGATCGGGCCGAAGTAGTCCGCGAACTGCTGCGGCGTCATGTCGTGCGTGTGGAAGTCCTTCGACCCGAGCATCATCCTGACGTAGAGCGGCTTCCCAGAGAGCGCCGAGACGACGCCCTGAACCCGCTTGCAGGTCGCGATGAGTTGGTCGAGGCTCTGCTCGTTGCCAGGCGTTTTATCCGGACCGTTGTCCTTCGGACCCATCGAATCGCCCACGGACAGCCGTACGTGCGTGTAGCCGTCCGCGGCCGTCTGCTCGAGGTACCGCGCCTGCCAGTCCGCCGGGTAGCGGTCGAGGAACCAGGACAGGATCTTGATCCAGCAGTCGGGCCGCGAGGACGCCCCAGGGACGAACGGCGCGCCAGGCAGGGTGATCCCCCAGGAGTTCGCCCGCAAGTAGTCCCGGTCGCCTTTGGGCGGATCCCATGGCAGCGTCCGGAACTTTGCCGGGTCCGCGAAGTCCGCGCCCTTCTCGAGCCGGTTGTCTCGCATCCAGAAGTGCGTCGGATTCGCCGGAAGCGTGCCCCGCTGGACGAGCGGGACCGTCCGGCCTACACGAAAGGGACGCAGGGCTCCAGATGCACGTCCTGCGGATTCCCGCCCTGACCGCCGATCCGGATCGTCACGTTGATCTGATCAGGAATCGACACCGCGCTCTCGTAGAACTGGCACCCGCCGGTCATCCGGACATGGCCGGCGAACGGCGTTTGAACCTTCTTGAACAGCGCGTACCCGTCCTTGTTCGTGATGTCGAACAGAAACCCGCCCGGCACTTGATCCGATCGCAGGTACGCGGCACACCCGACGACCGGATGTCCGGCCGCGTCCAACGTGACGATTGCAACGTCGCTGACCATTCGTCTACTCCCTAGCGCATCGCGCCAATTGCTCACGTTTTTTCTCGTTCAGCCGCACAAAGCAAAAGGCCGCCACTCACCACGCGGTTAGCGTGATCAGCAGCGGCCCTTCGCTCTGCGGCTCTTGTGGACTCGACTACATCGCGCGAGCCTGCGCGATCAGTGATCAGCCGGCCGAGTCCGTCAGTGCTCTACATCATGAATTCCAACGTCTTACACACCCTGCACCACCCGCCACCCCTCATCGAAGTAATCGTCCCATGTGTGTCGGTGCGGCTTCCCGGGTCGCCAGTTGTCCACGTAGATGTCCCAGCCCTTTTGCGCTTCCATCGGCGACGGGAGGGCACGCCGATCGACCCACATCAGCAGCCGCGCGAAGCAGACAGCCAGCACGTCGTTATGCTCGATCGCCACGTAGCACGCGACGGGTTCCTGTTCGTACTGCAGCAGACGGCAGACCTGCTTGATCATCGGCCCAGCGACTGGGTGTCTCAGAACACCGGCGACTCCGCCGCCCTGCTCGAACTGCCAGAACCCGCGCGCCGGACCGCCGACCTGTCGACGGTGCGCGAACCCTGATTCCTGCAGGCCTATGGCGATCAGCAACGCCTTCGCCTCACGCGTGCCCATCGTTCCTGGCAGCAAAGCAAACGCGGTCGGCATCACCCAGTCGTGCAGATAACCGACGAACTCGTTCATGGCTGCGAGCCGCGACAGATCACGCTCGGTCATCAGAACGGATACTGTGAAGCGACCCAGAACGCGAGGCCGATCGCAATCAGCCGCGACCGCCACGGCCACGGCTCAACCGGCACACCCGCTGCGAGGACAAAGAGCACGAGGGCGAAGGTGAGGAAAATCAATTTCAGATTCATCAGCCACTTCCTTTTACGAAGTTAATCCCGAGGAGAATAAGCGACCCTACCGCCAGCACGAACCCCACGATCCCGACGGCATAGCCCCATCCGCCTTTAATGCCTGCCCGCTCTGAATTCATCGCCGCGAATGCTGTCTTGAGTTCATCGAGTTGCTTGGTCGTCTGCGCGATCTTTTCTTCGATCCCCCTCACGAGCACATCGACTTCTGACCGTGGAATCAACGTCCGTTGCTGCTGGTCGAGCGTGCCGCGAAACTCATTCACCGATTCGAACCGCTTCTCCGTCGCCATCTCCGCTTTAAGCACCGCACGATCCGCAGCAGCCAGCGCCGCACTAATCTCCGACTTCTGACCCGCAAGCCCAAGCTCCAACGCTTTCTGCGAAGCCGAGAACCGTTCCTCGTACCGTTTGTCATTGCCCTGAATCATGGAGACGAGGTGCGCGTGCTTTTCGCTGATCACCGCGAACAGGTAGTCGATCGCATGTTCGATCGTCCACCCAGACTTCCCCGGTGACTCGGGCACACGGGCGTTCATCGGATCGGGCATCTCTGTTACTTGACGTGTCGCGCCATTTTCACGACTTCGTCCATCACCGCACGCATCGACGGCGGCGCGAAGATCAACCCTTCATGCGCCATCCAGTCGAGAAACTTCGCGGCATACTCCGGCTCGCACTTCGCAAACGCCGCAATCGACGCGATGGACTTCTCGCGTGCTTCCGGCGGAGGACAGCAGATTTCGAGCGCGCAACACTGACTACCGTTTGGCATTGTCGACTCCTTTAATTCCGGCACCCATCAGAATCCCTTTCAACTCCGCGACTTCCCGCTCGATGTTGCTGATGTTCACAGCGTTCAGATTCGTCATCTGCCGCCACTGATCGATCTGCCGCTGAATCTCGGTGTTCGTTTTGTTCTGCGCGGCCACTGCCAGATCGAACGTGGTCAGGAGATTTCGCATGTCCGACCGCATCCCAAAATCCCGCGCGACCTGGGCGCCGAACATCCCCGCGCAGCCGATCAGCAGCAGCAAGACATCACGGAGCGTCAGCTTGAACTTCGAGAGGTCATCGCTCCGCCGCCCTGATGGGGTCACGAAGGGTGCATAACGCCAAAACGCCTCTGCGCTCCGTGCGCTTTCCGTTTCCGATTGCCGGTCAATATGTGCAGCACTGGTCACAGTCATCCTTGGCCCTCTGTCGATAAATCCGATCAGGTGATGGGCCGTCGTTCATAGCGACGTTCTGTCACTCAGGTCGGCGGGTGCCCTAGCCGGTGCCCGTCGGCCGCTCCTGTGTTAATCGTCTGCCTGCGTCACCGAATAGTCGCTGTCTTCAAGCGTCAACGGTTTCGCCGGATCGAGCCCGTGCTTCACCGCGAACGCCGTCACGAGATCGTTCTTCGCTTCAATCGCCGCGTGCACTCTCATCCGCCACTGCGCAATCTCCAGATCGAGCTGTGAGGTTCGCGCTTTGAATTCCCAAAATTCCGCCTTATCGACGAGCACGGTTATCACGCGATGATCTGCAGTGCCCCGCCCCACCGAGACACATGCGCGGTGGATTGGGCGACTGACCATTGGGCCGTGATGGCCACCGCCTGGTCGACCGCGGTGTTGACCGCGCATGTCGAATGAGCGGCGGTCTGAACACGCGAGGGTCCGCTGTCGAAATTGCCGTCACCGATGTTGGCGTTGTCGGCCACGCATTCGATGACCGTCACGCACCGTTGCGCCGACGCTGAGTTGTTATTGGTGACATACATGCGGACGCAAAATGCGCCCCTTGTCGGTGAGGTCGTCACCAGGGGCGCCGTCGCCACGACGGTGGTATCACCGACGTAGCAACGGATCGTGCACGTGATGGACGTTCCAGACAAATCGATGTAGCCGGTCAGCGTGAAGAGGAGCGTGCCCGTTGTGCCCAACGCCCCAGCCCGGAGCAGAGCGGACCAGAGGGCGGTCTCGGTCGTCGTATTCGTGACATCGACGGCAGGCTGTGGCGCTTTGTCGAGCGTGACGAATGGCGCGTATGGGTAGGTGTTTTGCGATTGAAGCCACAGCTTTCGCGACGAATCGAAATAAAACTTGCCCTCGCCGGCGGCCGATACCGATGGCGCCGCCTGGCCGGCGACTTCCATTCCTGCGCCATTGAGGCGCAATTTACCGCCGAGCTCGAGGGTGGCATAGGCCCCGGCACCCGAGAACATCGCGTCGATCTTGTCGTTGTGCGCCTGGTGCAGGGCGTTGTTCAGGATGGTACCGGTGGTACCTGACCCGTCATCGTCCGTCCACACCACGCGCGCGATCACGCTGGGCGCCATCAGGCCACCGTCCTCGTCAGCGTGTCGATCAGATCACTCCACACAATCGAGAAATCCGCGGCAAACGCCCATTTATTCGGCGCTGCGAGTGTCCGTCGCACCCGTTGCAGCGTGACGTTGACCGAAATCCCGCGCGCCGCAATGATGATCGCGACGACCTTCCCGGCCTTCGTCAGTTTGTCGTAGGTGACGTAGCTGCCTCGCACGTCCTGATTTTTGAACGCCGCGAGTTGGGCTTCCGCTTGGTTCGTCACCGTCGCGAGTGACCACCGATCGTCTTCGATCCATCCCTCGCGGATGCCGTCATCGCCGCCACCGATGAGGGTAGCGAGCGCCGCCTGCGCGCCGGCGTCATCCTTCTGCACAAACACGTTGATCGTGTCGCCCTGGAGGATCTCCGTCGTGATGCCGGTGACGCCGGTGATGTTGCCTGGTCCTGATGCCGTCGAGACCCCGGTGTAGGTAATGCGATCGCCGCCGACAAGGACGGTCCCGCCGCTGCCGCTGTACCACCCGCACTCGTTCACGGGAATCGTCGTCGCCCCAATCGTGACCGCCGCGGTGGTCTGACCGCCGCCGCCGACGCCAAACACGCGCGTTTGAATCTGCGACAGATCGAGCTGGTAATCGAGTTGATCGAAGAGATAGTTCGTCGCCGTGAGCGCGGCCGGCACTTGATCGGTTTCGACGTCAAAGAAATGGACGACTTTGTCGTAGTCCGGATAGGTGCGCCATTGGCAGGATTGCGCGAGCTCCTGCAACGCGTCCATGACCGGCGTGCCGCGGAACACCTTGGCACCCGTCAACGCCGGCGCGCCACCTTTGATCCTCGTGACGCCAAAGGTCGGGGCATACGTCGTCACGATGTCGGCCGCCGCGATGCTTGGGCTCGTGCCCGCCGGGTACGTCTTGAACACCCGTCGTTTATTGAGCAGCCAGGTCCAATCGGCGCATTCGAGATCGTAGATTTTCTTCGCGTAGCCGCGGACCGACTGTTGATGCGCTCGCAGAATGGTGCCGCCGAAAACGCGGTTGTCCGGCGCGCCGGATGCCACAATGATCGTCTGACCCGCGAGCGGATCAAAGCCGAACACCGTCAGCGTCGCGGTGTCGACTTGCTCGTTGAGGAGGTTGTCAATGACGAGCGTCTTCTTGTCCGTGAACGCCGTCTTGTTGACACCGTTGATCAGGATGATCGGGAACGGGAGGTAATAATCCGACCGGGTCGCCGCCGAGCGTGCGAAGCCGCTCCGCGCATACAACATTTTCTGCGCTGGCGACGGCCCCGCCGGGCCCGCTAAGAAGAAGAAGATCAGTAGTGACGGATTGAGCCCGTTTGGCGTCACTGGTCGCCCTCAGCGCGCAAGGACTTTCCGGATATGGCCTGATTGGGTTCTGCGGCATGATCGCGGCAGCGATCCTCTTGCTCGATTAACACTTCCCGGCTCCGAGCAACAGCAAGCCGCCAGTGCAGCCACCGCCGCCGCCGCTGACGTTGTCGGCCGACCAATCATCAACCGTGGAGTTGCCCAGGGACGAATAGCCCCATATCCCTGGTTGGCCGCTTGCGATGGAACTGTCGGTTCCGTTGCAGGTCGAGCCGCCGTTTACCGTTCCGGTCAGACTGGTTCCCGACACCGACAGCTTGAGGACATCACTCGCTGTTGGCGTGCCCGAACACGTTTGTATATCCGTCGTGGTCCCCGCCACGATTTTCTGGATCTTGTAGGTGCCCACGACATCGCCGTAGATATACGCCGTCAGCGCCCCCGCCGCCATCCGCACCGCAACTCCCGCGTAGTTGGACCCGAGAGCCGCGCCACCAATCGTGGCTTGCGAGAACTGATTCGCGTTGTAGCTGTCCGCGTTCCAATAGGCCATCGCCAAATTGGCACCGGCAGCGGGCCACACCACATTCGATGCAATCTGCATCGTGTCGGAACTCTCGTTCGTCCAATTCCCACCGATCGGGTTTTCATTCGCCCGATTGAAATTGTCCGACGACGGGATCGCCGCCGTCACCACCACTAGTAGTGCAACGAGAAAGGCGAGCGAGAGCGCGAAGCGGTATCTCATTGGTCGATAATATGGAAGACTCCGAACAACGTTTGGTGGCCCCCCGTAGTGGTATCGGCAACGGGAATCGCGACATAGAGCAAGTTATAGCGTGAGTCGAAAAACCCGAGCCGAACGGCCCGCGCTTGCAGTGCGTCATTCGGTGCCGTGATCAGTCCATATTGTGTAAACAGATCGATGATCGTGTCTGCGGTCGTCGTGTAATCCAGCGTGGACCCAGCGCCGTTACTCGCGAGTCGAACCGGATCAAAAATAATGAACGCTGGGAAGCCTGCCGTTGTCACCGGCCCCGCAATGTTCGGAACGTCTGGAATTCCGAATCCGTGCTGACATACGGGAGCCTGACCAACGTTCAGATACCACGTATGCGCCGCCGCCGCATGCGTGGGATTGGTGTCGGCGCTGCCCACCATCCCCGCACTAAACATCGTGAACTTAAGATTCGTCAGGCTGATGTCAATGCCGCCGTTCAATCCGTCGAGCCATGCCCACGAATTCAGACCATCATTCGAGGACGGATTCGCTGTGATGCAAGGCAGTCCGAGCGCCTCACCGATCGATTGGCCGTGCTCGGTGTAACAGACCATGCCCGCTTGGCACGTCTCAAAGAAATACGGACGGTTCATCGAAGCCGGTCGCAGGAACGACCGCACAACACCGCCGGCGTGCACCGACCCGTCGTTGTTGAAATAGTTGTTTCCGCAATTGGAGCAGTCCACGCCCATGTAGTAGTAATCGAGTTCGCGCGTCGGCAATGTGATCGAACTTGCCGCGCCGCTCGTCTCACTAAACGGCCAGTTCGCGCCCGTATATTTCGTTGGACCCCACGGGCCAACGTGTGACACGAAATACGCCCCGTGCGTCGCCATCTGGCCGTTGAACGCGGGCCAGAAATATGCCGCCTTCGCACCTCCGACCCACACCGAACCATCGCGATCGGTCGCCACCGTCTTCCAAGGTCCGCGCACTTCGGTGATGGTGTTGTTAGAGAGATTTAAGACTGTGCAACCCATGTTCGCCCACGGCTGCAGAGTGGAGTTGTAGGCATCGTAATAGCCCCAGTAGAGACAGTTGTTGCTGGGATTGAAATAGAGGCCCGCAGGAATCTGATACCCGAGCGGATATTGGATTGTTCCATTTGCCAGCCAGCCAGCGCGACGCCCGAAATAAATATCGCCCCACTTCAGCCCATTCGTTCCTCTCGGAGCGACCGTTGGGTCGGTCTTGAAGCAGGCATTTACGGCGGTCACGCCCGTGCAGGGGGCGGTGAATTCATACATGAGATCGCCAGTCAAATGGACGGTATCTCCGGTGACGGGAGCCGCCGCCAGCGCTGGACTCACCGTTAATTGATCGCCGGAAATCGACTGAATGACGGTGGACTCAGGCACATTATTGCCGTTCGCCGCACGCTTGACCGTGATCCGCTGTCCTGCCGCGAAGCTCGCGCCCTGACCCTGCGGCGTGATCGAGTCACCATTCGCGGGCGTGCCCCCCAGCGCAGGAGACACCTTGATCGCGGTCGTTGAGGTAAAGACATCGCCTGCGGCTGGTGTGCCTCCGAGTGGCACGGTCAGGGTGATCTGAGTGCCCGAGTGACTCGCAACGGTCCGCGCTTCCTGAAGATAGCTATTAGCTGCGCGATACATCAGGATAAACGTGCCATTGGCAAATAGTCCGGTCGTGCCCGCTTCCACGGTAAAGACCGACGCCGAACTTCCAGACGCGACGGTAAAGGTCTGCGCCGTTCGACTCTCTGGCGCGAACCCATTCGCCGCTCGTCGCACCGTCACGGATAACGGTTCAAGGTTGAATCGATCAGACTCGGCGATGTTAAAAAAGGTTGACGATGTTCCTGATGTGATCGTTGATGGCGCACCCAGACCAAAGACGGTTGCCGACGTGCCGAATTCGACGTTCGCGATCGCCGTTCCGATGGGTGTGCCGTAGGCAAAGATGCGCACATCCCCATTGCTGTCGACCCGGCCAGTCATCGCCCCATATGCACTATCCGTGTCGACGACAGTGGATGGTTGTCTGAAGTACCCGATAAATTCGAAATTGCTCGCGGTCGGCGTGTGCTGGCCACCAGCCGTAACAGTCGTAAACGACCAGACCGGGCCGACCGTCGAACCAGCGCCATTCGTGCCGGTGGCCTTCCAGAAATACGTCGTGTTGTTCAGGAGACCAGAGGCGCTATAGCTTGGCGTGCCGCCCAATGAATGATTGGTCGTGGGCGGGTTCGACGTGTCAGGGCCGAGAATCGAATAACTGGTCGACCCGCTGGATGAAAATCCCAGTGTCGGCGCCGTGCTGATCCCGGTCGCCGTCGAGGCCGGATTTGGTGTATTTGGCGTCGCCGGTGCGGCCTGCACCGTCGTAAACGTCCAGACCGCTCCCGTGGTGGACCCATAGGCGTTCGTCGCGCGAATCTGCCAGGTGTAGGCGGTGTTGTTGCTCAGGCTCGATCGGGACGAACTGCAATTGCTCCCGAGCGACGTAAACCCGCCGCTGTTGAAATTGATCTCAAACGTGCTCGCCCCGCTCGCGCTACATGACAGCACGACGGTGGTCGCGATACCCGTCGCGCCATCGGCCGGATTGGCGTTCGTCGGCGCGCCTGGTGACGCACCGCCGAGACTCGCGGGCACACTCGGAAACGGCCGCGCGGTCTGCGCCGCGCAGTCCAGACTGAGCGCACCGATCAACACGATGAGGAGGCCGAACCGTCTACTGTTGCACATAGGTAATGTATCCGGACACGCGAATACCGCCGGTCGAGACGCGCAAACAGGTATCGACGTTCGTGCCCGACCCAGGGAGCGGATCAAACTTGAAGCCGCCGTTCGCGGCGAGGGGCACGCCATTCGCTTCGGTCGAAGAACCGACCATCGCGGTGCTGCCCGTGCCACAGGTGCTCGCGGTCCCTTCCCAAACCGAGACGACTTCGGCCGTGGCCGCGATGATAAAACCGCCGCAGATGTAGTTCTTCTTGCTCGAGGCGGCCGAGATGATGACGACATCGGCAGTCGTACTGATCGCGACGGTGGTTTTTGCGAGATACGAGCATGGGTCCGCAACTTCCCTGACCCACGCCGCTCCGTTGTAGCGATACGCGAGTGGAATCGTCAGGGCGACCGACGACTGCCCCGAAACGATCGAGTTATCTTCGGTTTCGACCGTCGAGCCGTTCACCACGTTGACGGCCACCGATCCATCCGTGAAACACCGGAACAAGGCTTGCCGTCCATCCGTGAGCGACGGCGCTGAGGCACCGACCACGCACGGCATGACGCCGACCTGATTGCTCGTCGGTGCCGCGCTGTTATGCGTCAGCGTGCCGGCCATCGTCCACGGGGCGCCGCTCTGATTGACAGACGGTGTATTCGTGATCGACGCATTCACCGTGATGGGCGTCATCGACGCGATGCCCTGGACGGTGAGCACCGGCGTTGCCGCTGATCCCGCCGTGCCAAACACGCTCGTGCCGGACGCATTCACGAGGACGGCGCGGACGCCTTTCGCGCTAAAGCTGCCGATCTGTGCCCGCTGGCCGGTCGAATCGTCTGTAGCGGTCATGTTGACTGATTGCTGTGCCGTCGCGCAGGCAGCGAACAACAGGGCGCACACGACGCCAATAAAAGTGCGTATACGCATTTAGATGTAGCCCCATATCTGGCCCTTCAGGCCGCTGGCTGACGCTTGCCACTTCAACCCGACCGCTTGCTTAAACGAGTACATGCGCTGGAAGTCACCGTTGGCCGGGACTTCGACCGTCGGAATGATTTCGTCACCAGCAGCGTTCACGACTTTCGCCGTGATCAACGCCGCTGTGGGATTCGCGAAATCAATCTCGAGCAGCCACGGCGACCCAACGGTCAACTGCGTGAGAGTAGTCGGAACGGCGACTAGCCCCGTGTCGTAAGTCGGTGCTGGCGCGGTTAAGAACGGCCAGGCCATAGCAACGATCCATCAGTGGTCGACATTTAGGCCGTCCTCAGCCCCAGTTGGCGATTCATGCGCAGTTTGTCGTTGATGGCGTCGCCGACCATCTGCGCGAGCTCGTTCAGCGATTGCCGATCACGGAACATCGAGCCGCTGGCGTCCACGTTGACCGTTACGCCGCCACCGCCGGCGAACGACTTGCCGCCGCCACTGAAGGCGACATCCTCTGGCCCGGCCTCGCCGGCCAGGAACAACGTCGGCCGCGTCACACGGCCCATGCCACCGGACGCCATCGGCATCGCCGGCATGTCGAGGTCCGGAATGTGCCACCCTTCGAACGGATTGTCGGGAATCGACGCAGCGGCCGATTGCGCAGCCGCAGGGATCAGCCCGAGCCTGGTCAGGAGCTCGTCGAGCTTCTTCACGATCTTGTCGAAGCCCTGGGTCATCGTCTCGGAGAACGACACGCCGATCCCTTTCAGGTCGGTAATCTTCTTCCCCTCAGCATCGGTCAGGAGGCCCTGCTCGATCATCGACTGCAGAATCGGCTTCATCGACGCCGGGACTTCTTGACCGGTTTGCCTCGCCGCCGCGAGGTATTTGTTCATCGACTCGGCCATCCGCGTGTCGACGTTGACGACGTCGATCCCGGAATTCACGAGCAGCCGCCAATCGTTGATCAGCTGCTTCGCCTGCTCGTCGAGTTGCTGTCGCTGCATCGTCGGCCCGAGCTCCGACAGCGTGAAGCCGTAGCGCTCGACGGCCGCCGCGAGGTCGGTGGCGTCCTTCTTCTGCTCGTCAAAGGCGGATTGGATCTGGTCGGCCATCGCCTTCGCGGCGGCGCCGCCCTGCCTCTCTGCATCCATCAGCGCCTTGACGTCGGCCTGCGCCTGCTGCGCCGATCGTCCGGTTGCCTGATAGGCGGCGCCAACGGCCGTCATCATGTCTTGGAAACTACCGAACTGCTTCTGGAACTGCGCCTCGACGTTGCGGCCCTCAAGTTCGTCCTTGCTCGGTCCGCCGAGCGAAAACAGCTTGCCGACGAGCGGCCCAATTAGGGATCCGATCGCGCCGCCGAGGCCTGGCAACATGGCCCCGAAACCTGTCCCGAACATGCTCGTGAGTTTGTTGCCGAAGCTATTCATCAGCCCGCCGGCGCCGAACCCGAGCGGTCCCTCGTCGCCGAAGATCGACGCGCCGATCGACGAGGTCAAGCCCTTCATGGCACCCGTAAACCCGCCGCCGCCGGTAAACGCCATCGTCAACAGTTTCGGAATGTCCTGGAGGGCCTGGTTCATCGTCGCCGACCAGGACCGGACGCCGCCTTCGAGTTCGTAGATCCGTTGGGCCGCGGCGCGGCTGAGATCCGGCATGACGCCGAGGATCTCTTGATTGAATTGCCGACCGCTCAGTGTGACGTCGCCCATAGCGATGGACATCTGTCGAAGGACGTCCTGACCGCCAGCGAACCCGAGCACGACCGCCTTCGCCCCTTCGGCCCCTTCCTTCTCTGACTCCGCCATGTTGTCGAGATGCGCTTTGAGATTCTTCGCGGCGTCCGCCTCGAGGCCGATGACTTGATTGATCTGCGTTTTACTGACCTTGTAGACCGAGGCGAGCGTCTCGACCGAGATCCCGCGCTCGTGGTCGTACGCGATGCCCTCGTACGTCGTGTTGCCGATTTTCTGAAGGAGTGATTCGTACGACGTGCCCGCAGACGTGTACTCGCGGAGTGCGTCCGCGTATTTCTGGTTCGCCTCCATGAGTTTTTTCGTACTTTCGGTCAGCTGCTTCGAGACGAGATCCGACTCCCACTGTTTCATCGTGAGGACGGTGATCGGTGGGATGAGGCTTTCGGTGATGTCTTTGACCTTCGGCAGATCGCCGATTAGCCGACCGCTGACGATCCCCTTTTCCGCCGCGGTCATGAACGGATCGAGCAGAAACACCGTCGAGTGCAGGGCGGTCCCGAGCGAGTCGAAGAAATGGAGGATCCCGAGGCCGGTGTCGGTGATCATCCAACTCATGCCGGCCTTCAGTTCGTTCCACTTCATCGTCAGTTCTTCGGCCGCCGCCGCGTCCTCGCTCGACATCACATGCCCGAGCGTGCGCGCCTTGTCGGTGAGTTCTTCGAGCGGTTTCATCAGCAGCGGAATCGCGTCGCGCCCCTGACGGCTCCAGAGCTCGGTCGCCGTAGCCGCGCGGTTCGTCGCGTCGGTGTTTTCGCGGAATGCGGATGCGATCTTCAAAAACATCGCATCGGGTTCGAGGCCCTTGAGGTCGTTGATCGTGAGGCCGATGCGTTTCAAACCCCGCTCGAAATCCTCAGGGTTTTCGGCCATTCGTTTTTGGGTGTTGAAAATGAGGTTGCCGAGGTCCTGCAGCGACGCGCCGGCGACCTCCCCAGCAAACTGCAGCGCGGAGGCGTGCTCCACGGTGATGCTCGTGATCTCGGAGAAGTCATTCAGTGCGGATCCCGCTTCGATCGCCTGAAACACCATCGCGCCCATGACGCCGACGACAGCCGCCCCGGCGATCCCGAACGGCCCGAGTGCCTCGATGGCGGCCGTTTTGACCGTGCTCGTGAGCCGCTGAAATTGCTCCTCCGCACTCCCGCCTTCGATCGCTGACTGCTTAAGGGTCCCGGACACCTTCTGAACGGACCCCTCGACCGACGTCAGCGCCGCGACGCCGCCGCTGGCATCGCCCGTGATGCGAAGCAGGAGTTCTTCGGCTGCGCTCAGGCCCATTTCAGACCAGATCCATCACGAGAAGGAGGATGGCCGCGAACCAATCGGGCTCGCCGCCCTGAGCCTCGCGCAGGTGCCGCCAGGCCTCGTTCTGGCCGTACTCGGCGAGCGCGCAATCGAAATCGAGGGCGACCATCGGGTCAGTCATTCCCAACAGCGACGAGGGTCTCGTCCCGTACCGGCGCGCCGTCTTGTCCAGGAGGAGCGCTGCCGGATTCGTCGCCACGAAAGGTCGCCCCCCAGTCAGGGGTCAGCGAAAAGGTCGCGCCGAAGATCGCTTGGCGTACGGGGAAGGGCAGATCGCCGACCCAGATCGAGCCTTCATCCTCGTTGTGCGCATGGAGGACGACACGCGGCGAGACGACCGCCTCGCACACGAATTCATCGAGCATCGCGCCGACCGCCTCCGCGCGATCGCGGAGAGTTGGCAAGGGACGATTGTCGACAACGTTTCCGGACTCCGCCTCTTGAAGTTGCGCGGTGATCTCGCGGACTCGTTGCAGCGCCGGCCAGGTCATGAACCCGGACAGGACCATGTGGACGAGATCCGGCTTGCGGCACTCGAAGGTCAGATCGGTGCCTGGCACGGTCACGGAAACGGTTTTCGGAGTTTTGAACCGGCGTTTGATGTCAGCGGCTGTCGATGCCATAGGGCCTCACACGCCCCGGTCAGAAGAAAAAGTCGGCGAGAGTCGAGCCGGGGCCGTCTCTCGCCGACTGCGCCACAAATCGGCAACGGTGTGAGCGCCGCCGGTCCCGGTGACGCGCGGTTCTCACCGTCAATCGAGTTAGAGCTCGTAGATCCACTGAAACATGCAATCGCCGGCCGTCCGAGACGTGTCGGCGAGCGCCGTGAACTCGACCTGAGACATCCCGGGCTTCGTCCGTGAGAACGGAAAGTTCATGCCCTTCGACGGGTAGGCGAGGTACATCATGATCAGGAGGTACTTCGCCGGGTTCACGCGCTGCCGGGCAGTCACCACCACGGTCTGCTTGAGACAAGCGAACGCGCCGGAGCCGCTGCCAGCATAGAACGCTTCCTTCGTGCCGTCCGTGAACTGCCCGATATTGTCGAAGGCGGTCTTGAGGGCGATGACGGTCGCTTCCTGCGCCGTGAACGTCAGCTTGCACTTTTCCTGCGTGAGGAACACGTCGACACCGGCGTAGAACTGTTCCGCCTGGATCTCGGACTTCGTTGCCTCGTAGCTGAAGACTGTGTCGCCATTCGTCAGGCCGATCTCGGTGCCGGTCGCCGGGACACCAGCCGTGTGCGTCAGGAATGTCGGCGGAGCACCGCTCGCGGGCGCCGTCACGCCGACGAAGAGCCGGCACGGGCCGACATGGATGCGGTTCGGAGAAAAAGCCATGGCCTATCGCTCCTCGTCTGTGGGCGCTTCTGCGCTGGATGGCGGCGCTGCTGCCTGCTCGATGATCTGCTGCTCTTCCAGAAGGCGCTGCTCGAGCCGCGTGAGCAACGCGCGCGCGTCGACTATCCGGTTCTGGAGGAGGGTGATGCGTTCGTGCGGGCGGAATCGTTCCAGATCCCGTTCGTCGGCTTCGGCATCCACCAACACGACGGGCGCGCCAGTCTCATCCACTTCTTGGACCAGGCTGCGCACAATCGAGTCTTCGCCGATATGGCTGGGCAGCTCGACGATCGCGCCCGCCTCAAAGAGCGTGCCCTCGTGAGGCAGCACGGAACCGTCCCGAACTTTGTACCGTGGCATGGCCTTCTCTCCCCTACGACGTGGTACCAATCCTGAAGACGCCGACTGTCAACGACGTCACACCGGAGTACGTGATCTGACAGTTGCCATTCGCGTCCCGGAACCGAAACAACGAGGTCGGCCCGATGATGCACAACTTGCCCGCCAGAATCGCAAAGGTGAGGTTGTGCGCCGCGTTCGTAATCCCGAAATTGTCCGGGCCAGCGACCAGCGTCACGGTGATGGTGCCGCCGCTGCCGTTGTTCACGACCAATACTTCCTTGCCCGTCATGAAGAACGAATCGCCGCCACCATTGGCCGCCACGAGCAACGAGAGGATGTCCAAGTTGCCGGCGTCCGGCCCTTGCGCGATCCCTGTGAGCAATGCCATCAGTCGCTCCCCTACTGCGTCGGGTATCCGCTCGGCAGCCCGAGCGTCCGATAGATCCGGACTTCGGCCTCGACCATCGCCCAGACCTGCGCGCTGTCGAACGCTTCGTCATACGTCCGCTGCGTGACCCGCGTATCGACCGCCAGGTTGCCGCGCGTCCGATCAATCCCGATCGCCGTCTCGATGTCCGCGCAGCCGCGGAAGAACTCCTGCATTCGACTCTCATCGATCGTCGGATCCGACCGGTTGATCCAGTGGATCACGACCGGCATCGTCAGGAGAAACTGATCCATCCCCGGCGTGCCGCCGAGCAAATAGTCCACGGCGCCGCTGTACTCCCACCGCTCAGGCCGCTTCTCGAGCACCAGGAACGGCCGCGCACCGTTCGGGTCGACGAGCTCCTCGACGCCCTGGTTCGGGTCGAGCTTGACCGCGAGACCCGCGACGTCGTGGAAGTAGCCGTCATGGATCGAAATCTGGCGGAGGGCCGTCTGGAGGTCGAGCATCACGAGGTACTCAATTGGCTCCGGCATCGCCCACCGCCTGGACCGAAGCGCCTGCGCCGCCTGACGACCATTCGAGCTCGTGGCGCATATTCGGCACCAGGACCTCGCGCGCGCGTGCCAGGCCGGCCGGCCGATACTTCCCGAAGACGTGTCCGATGGAGGGCCCGAAGAGCTCGCGAATGCCGAGCCGCGCGCGCGCCTTGCGAATGAACACGCCGCGATGACCGGAGGGCATCGTCGCGATGAAGGCTGATTGGATCCGATCGCGCGATCCGGAGAGCTTGTACGACACGCCGCGGCCGCGGCCGCGTGAGGGTTCTGGCCCGCTCGCGCCGAAGGCAATCAGCGGGGTCCGCTTCAGCTTCGCGCCGAGCGTCGCTTCTGGACGGTCCGGCACCGCCTCGCGGAGACTGAGCGCATCACGGACGACTTTCGAGGCGAGCCCAATATCGCCGGCGATCTCACGCACCATGACCGTGCGGACGCTCCCGATCGTACGATTGATGGCCCGTGCGAGTGCTGAGGGGATTTTCTCTGCGCGCCCCCTGAAGCTGGCCATCGCCGCCGGTGCCCCGTCGATGCTGACTTGAATCATAGAGTGATGTCCGTCGCCACCAGGTGGACGCGAAACTCGTCGATTTCCGTCGGCCGACTCAACCCGTCCACACGCCAGTCGGTCGGTGTGCCGCCCTGGAGTTCAGGCGCCGAAATCACCGTCCCTCGCGGGATGCTCGTGAGGCTGGCAGTGCGCTTGATCGCCATCAGCCTCCGCGGCTCACGCCGCTGGAAATCCGTGCCGATCGGTCGATTCTCATCTGGTGGCTGCGCCATCCAGATTCCCGTCGCGGCGATCGGCGTGTCATCCGGCGCCGGCCTGGTGATGGTGATCGCGACGCCGATCGTCGCGAACATCACCGTCTGCGCTTGCACGCGGAGCGCGTCGACGTCCACGGACGTTTACGCGAGCGCTGCGCCGAGATTGACGCCGCGCAAAATCACAAATCCCGTCGCGCTCGGGTTGGCCGCTACCTTGTACGCGATCCCAGCCAGGAAGTTGCCGGTCGTGACCGTCGTGAACCGCTTGTTCGTGTCGTCCCAGTTGACCTGTTGCCCTTCGGTCCATGCCTGCGCCGAGAGCTTCGCGTGCTCGACGACACCCGTCCGGACGCCGGTGAATTGCGCGCCGCTCAAGGCCGTGATCGTCGGGATGACCAAGAGGTCCCCGATCTTCACACCGATTCCGGCCGTCACGTTGGCCGGCGCGGTGAAGGTGAGAACTTCCCCTTCCTGACTGAACGTTTTCATACTCTCGTCTCCTACGTCGCAACCGGCAGATAGTGTCCGAGCCGCATTTTGACCGTGGGGCTCGGATTCCCAGCCGCTTCGACGGCGACCCCCACGCACTGTTGCGCGGCCGACGTCTTGTTGACCACCTTGTTCGCAGAATCCCAGAACAGTCGGTCACCCACCGAAATCGCGAGCGCAGACGTTTTACCGATCGTCACGACACCGGTCACTTGGAACGTGCCAGGGATGCCGTTTAGCACGGTGCCGGTGGCCACGCCGAACAACGCAGCGCCGAAGAGGAATCCAATGCCACTGGCCACATCAGCGGTGGGCGTCAGCGTCAGCGTGTCCCCTTCTTGCACGAAGGTCTTCATGACTCATTCACTCCTGTCGACGCGCGGCGCGTCGTGCGTCGAGTTCTTCGGGACGAGTGCGACTCGTCCGGTACTGCCTCCGATTCCTCGATCACCGAGTCCTCCTCTGGCGCCGAATCCTCGGTCATGCTCTCGTACATCAACGGTGTGCCGTGTGAATCACAGAGCGGCTTGCCGTTGGAGTCGAGGTGCGGCTTCAACATCGGCCAGGATCCGTTAACTGATCGGGTCCGGTGTTTGCGACGGCGGCGCTTCGTCG
>JAAEAZ010584562.1_pt1 | contig 36466 bp, 49 predicted proteins | sample 7277811 | NCBI WGS metagenome assembly JAAEAZ01 (sample SAMN13876997, study PRJNA601929) | soil metagenome | isolation source: soil | host: Panicum virgatum | place: USA: Fermi National Accelerator Laboratory | collected 2010-11-19 | reverse complement strand
CCATCGGAGACTAGGCGGCTTCTGCGTATTGCTTTTCGAGCAAGGGGAGTTGCTTCTCCAGGCATTCCTCGATGATGCTGGTTTTCGTCCGTTTGGATGCCGTCACCACCTTTTCAAAACGCGTGGCGATCGGCTCATCCAGCCGCATTGAGATGCGCTCCGTTTTATCCCCTTCTTGAGTGTGTCGCTGTTTCATACTTGTTGTATAAGTATGAACTGTATGACATGTCAACAATTAACTTGAAGTTTTTCTCTGCAGGGGAATACTCGCCCCGATGAAAGCCAAGCTGATCAGCTTCCGGCCGACTCCGGATATGAGGGAACGGCTGCTTCGGCTCAGCAAGGCGACCGGCCACAGTTTGACCTACCATGTCGCGAAAGCGATAGAGGGCCACCTTCCCGAGTTGGAGAGGCGCTACGCCAAAGAGCTCCATGAGCTCGCGCATTATCCGGAGCGGACGGGAGGCGTCTATGTTGAAGAGCGACCGCCCGCAAAAAAAAACCGAGCAAAATAATCACCCTGCAGGACCACCTGCCCGGCCTCCAATGAAAATCGCGACGATCTCCCTGCTCCTGATCTCAGCAGGGGCGATGTGTGCCGTCGACGTCGTCACGACGAATTGGCTTACCGCTCATCCGTCTTTCCGCGAAGTAAATGGACAGCTTTATAACGTCGACCGCAGCATCAAATTCTTGCCGTTTTCGGGCAGGTGCCTGGAAGTGCTGACGAATGGGATAGTCCTTCGGGAGATCACGATTAAAACAAACTACGCGAGATCCCGCGGAGATCGCCTCAGCCGTTATGGAAACTTCCTGGGCAGCTCCGGGCCGGCCAGCCTCATTAAAACAGGAGAGGAAGAAATCGAAGGGGACAAGATAATCATTATCAATTATCCAGGATCCCCGACTACGGATTCCCATGAGGACGGCATGGCCATGAGGATAAAGAGGATTCAGCACCGGGGAGAGACCCTCTGGCTATATGACTACGGCCTTCCCCATATTGTGCCGGTCCTCGTGACAAACAAGGTCGCATTGTGAAAGCCCAAAAAGCACAGTGGTTGGCTGTCTTTTGCGTCAATCATTCGCCGCAATATTCAATTCACTACAGCCAGGAGGAAGCCAACCGGTTGATCGATACGCGTGAAGATTTTGGCGAATGCTACGGCGTGGCGACATATCACATACCGTCAAAGATTCTCCACATGCGAGACCCGCTCAACGCAAGCGACCCGAAAAAGGTTGTTAAATCAATCGAGGATTGGCTATCTGCATTTCCTATGCCCAAATAATCCGATAACCAACCAAAAAATCGCAGCCCGTTATGAATCCTGCTCTTCCTCAAGCAGGCCCGCGCGATCTCTCCGTTACCATTTCGCTCGACGCGGACCGCCAACCCATTGTCACCACTAGGTGCACGCCAATCGGTCGCCGCAAGGCCTCCTATTTCAAATTTCAAAAGCTGTCCGTCTCGATCCCATATCTCGAGTACCGCCGCGGCCGTTACAAATATTACGCCCTTTTCTACTACGACGGCGGCCGTCGCCGGCGTGAGACCAGGTCTTCCTATGCCGCGGCCAAAAAGCGCGCCGAACAGATCGCGACAGCGATTCAAAACGGCCAGACCGATATGCTCTCCCTCCGCCAGGCGGATAAAGCCTGTTACCTTCGGTCGTGTGAGATCATTGCTCCCACCGGCCAAACCCTGGAGCTCGCATCGAGCATTTATACAGAGTCTGTGCAAATCCTCCGGACCGCCGGCCACCATTCAATCTCCCCGCTCGATGCCATCCGTCGTTTCGTGGAAGAGCATCCCGCCGGCGCCGTAACGATATCCGTCCCCGACGTCCTCCAAGAAATGCTGGAAGAGATGCGCTGTGATAAAGCCGGCAAACGATGGATCGAGGACCTCGACTCCCGGCTCGGCCGCTTCTCTGAAAAATTCACCTGCCCGATCGCCGAGCTGCGCGCGCCGGCCATCAACGCCTGGCTCCGATCCCTTTCTCTCAGCCCGCGATCGCGGAACAATTATCGCATCGCCCTCATGGCCCTGGTCGCCTATGCGAAAAAGCGCAACTATCTCACGCGCACATGGGACCAAATGGGCGACGTCGATCGCGCCCCGGAAAAGTCCCGGGAGATCCAGATCTTCACACCCGAGCAAATGACGAAACTGCTCTGCTCTGCCCTGCCGAACCTGGTGCCCTTTATGGCCCTCGCCGCCTTCGCAGGCCTGCGGCATGAAGAGCTCACCGAGGATCCCGCGCTCGACTGGCGCGACATCAATCTCGAAACCCGGCTCATCTACGTCCCCAGCAGCGTCGCCAAGGCCGGTACGCCTGACCGCATCGTTCCGATCCAGGATAATTTAGCCGCATGGCTAATGGCGCACGCCCGCCGCAACGGCCCCGTGTGCGACCTCGCTAATGTCTCCGGCGCCCTGCGGAGGACCGCTGCGCGCGCAAAAATCCCCTGGCTACGAAACTCCCTCAGGAAAAGCTTCATCAGTTATCGCTTGGGGATTACGAAGAACATTGGCCAGGTCGCCGACGAAGCCGGCAACTCGCCCCAGATCATCAAGAGCAACTATCGCCGGCCGATCCCTGAGGCCGAAGCGAAGCGCTGGTTCAACATCTGGCCCACGAACGCGGAAGTGCTCCAGCTTAACTTCGCCGGAATATAGGCCATCGGAACAATTGTTCCGAACTGGGACACGACAGCAAACTGTCAGCACTCCGAAGAGACCCCAATTTCCCCTTGTGAAGAGTGGCGGGAGCGGCGGGGCTCGAACCCGTCGCCCTCGCCAGTTATTGAGTGGGGAAACACCCCCAGTCCCATTGCCATTATTGCTCGAAATGGCTCAATTCGAAGTATGAGGACAGGCAGTTGAATCCATCAGGAACCTTCAGGACCCATCATTGCCGTGTCAGTAATTGGCAGTACGCAGCCGGCCCGCGTTCCTGTTCTTAGCCATCCGTCCAGCTTTAGGACAATCGGAACAATTGTTCCGCTTACGGCTTCGCGATCACCGTCTTGATCGCCGTCCCGATGATCTCCCCCACCCCCTGGGTCGACGTCTCCTCGGCCGTCCCGATCGACCCCACCGAGCTCGTCTTGCCGGCGCTCGCCCTGGTCTTGTCGACCACCGTCTTGGCATCCCCGAAAGCAACCGTCTCCGATCGCGCCACAGTGACCGTCACGACGCCGTTCGTCGGGTTCGTGCTCGTCGTGGAGGCGTACTGCCTGTTAAGCGCGCAGCCGCACCCAGCGATCGCGACCAGGGCCAATAGAAGTCCTCTCATTGCTTTCCTTTGGTGAACTGCTCGGTGTCGCCGGTCCGGATCGGCGGCTTGCCGCTGCCCAGCCGGATCATCACGTCCTTTATGAATAAGAGGATCAACCCGGTCCAGTTCGCCGCGATCGCCATGTAGATCATGAACTTTGACTGCGCATTCAGCGTGAGCCAGTTCGTTCCGATCAATGCCGCCATGGTACTCGTCGCCAGGCCATTGAAACTGAAAACCAGAAAGTAGATAAGCAGCGCCCACCAGTACAGCTTCTCGCGGTGAGGTTTATCCAGCAGCTCGTCGCCCATACCATTCGATCCAGGTCAACGAGCCCGGTCCTTGGTTTTAACTGGCGACCTGGCCGGCTTCGGTTGCGCCGCCGGAAGCGAAACCGTTCCGGCCGGCGTCATGGGAATGCTGAACATCTGGCGAGTGGACCCGACGTAGGCCATCAGGTTCGTGCCGTTATACCAGAGGGCGAGCCCGGATTGCTTCTGAAGCGGAACCTCGTTGGCGAATCGTTGAAGAAACCCGGCCTGTGTATTTTTGTCGAGGAGTAGATAGGGAGGGTCCACGCCGCCAGACGCAGTGAGCTTGCCGTCACAGGTGATGTCGTTATCGGAATGAAGCTGTATAAAGGATGCGTGGCCATCGCCATCAACGGTCCCGAGCCCCCCTCCTATATCCAAGGTGCCACCAAGCAATCCACCCCCAGCCGTAATATCACCAGAGATAGAACTTATGCCATCTGTTACGGTCACAGTCCCCGCTGCGAAATCTGTAAACCCGGAAGAAGTGCCGTCATTGTTCAGGTGAATAGATGCCCCAAGGAGACTGCCGCTAAATGTGATATTGCCACCGCCGTTCAAAGTTAGGCCGCCGTCTAGTTTAATCCCCGCAACCAAGCTCGGACCCTGATAAAACCCAATCCCGCCATCATCGCTATTCGTCGCCCAGAACTGGTCACCGCCGCCACCTCCGCCGCTTGCCGCAATCGTTAGATCGACATGTCCAGACCCTCGGTTCGTTGCCCAAATACTAACATTGTCCCCCGGCCAGATATCCAGAGTCGTGGCACCAGATACCGCGGTCACATTGTTGGTCTTAACCACGCCGATCGCGTTGGTCGCGCCGCCACCAGTTGCATCTATCCATTTTGTGCTCCCGCCAGTGGACGACAATATCTGGCCGTCGGTTGGGGTGTTCGTGGCCAGGCTGGACTTGACCGTCCCGCCAATCCACCCGCTGAGGTTCACATCGGCAGCGGCGCACGACAGACAGAAAAAACCAATAGGTATCAGGAATCTCATTTGATCATTCCTCCACGAGGTACGATGGCCCCTCTAAGACCACTCCGGGAAAATTCGTATGGACGAAATAGCGGTCATTGGGAGCCAGACGCGCATTCAAACCATACTGCCGGATTGTAGACGTGGGCGAATCGCTAAATACAATGCCATGCCGGCTATAGAAATTTGTCGTGCCTGCCCCCGGCTGGAATACTGCAATGTCAACCACCGCGTCATTCTGGGAATCGTCATACGAAACCGAAGTGTACAGCGTGGCCCAGCTCATGCCGTTGGTTCTCACCACGCCGAGCTCCCAGCCGGAGATTGATGGCTGGTTCGTTCGCGACCAGACCGTAATCGTTTGGGGTCCGTTAAATTGATTATTATTGAAAAGGTTGGTCAGCATCGGGACATAAACGAGCTTGCCCGGCCCGGTGTGCGTAGGCAGTTGATCGATCTTGGCATTCGCATACTCGAGTGTTCCGGAAATGTGAAAGCTCGGAGGATTTGTGACTTGGCCCGGAGTGTAGGTATATTTGATTAGCTGATTGGTGTTCCCGGCCTTTCCAATAACCTTGCAGCCATCCTCAAACACAATGCGGGCGCTGTTGGTGTAATCCCCATCAGCATAGAAGTTACCGAACTCCATTTTGAAAAGAGTGGAGGCCGCGTTGGTATTCTGAATGAATTTCGTTCCCTTAAAAATCGTTGTCCCGTTGTGGAAGTACCCAAACCCGTCCAGCAGGTATGATCCCTGGAAAGTGTAGGGCTGCCCGCCCTTGAACCAAGGCACGTCAAAAACCGTAATTGAGTTGTAGGGACGGCCAGAAAACAACCAGCAATTGTTGGCCTCGGCTCCGGAGATTTTGATAATTTGTGGTCTCTCCCGATTTGAATCCCTATCCAGATAAAAAGTCGTGTTCGTCCAAAGCGAGGAATACGCGTCCGCGAAATGTTCGGATAGATAAAGGCAACCGGAGAAACGCTCGCACTTGAGCACCAAAGAAGCGTCCGCGTTGGTCGCGGAATATGGGTAGGCGTAATAGTCGCTAAGAAAAACGATTGCCGGCACGTCCCCCAAAGCGTTGCTCATGCCGATCTCTCTGACGTTCACCGACAGCTTGCTTTGATTGCCGCCCCACTTTGCAAAGGAGCCGGTTAGGTTGGTAGCCGTAATGTTGCCGAGAATTTGGTAAGTCATCGAGTTTGACGCACCGGCAAAAACGCCCAGCCAGCTTCCTCCGGGATTGTCGGTGAAGATACCCCCTGAATCACTTACTGCATTGCCATTGTAAGAGAGATACGCCCGCGGCGAGTAGTACGTGACGTTATTTGAGCCCAGGTCGCGCTCGGCAAAGGTGCCACCAAACCAGATCACATCTCCTGGGCGGCTGGCAGCCTGGCCAGCCCTAATGGTCTGGTAAGGAAATTCCCGGACGCCTCGAATTCCGGTCACATCGCTGCCAGCCGCAGAATCCACAAAGACCGTATTTGCATTCGTGATGTCGATCACTGCCGCCGAATAAACGCTCCCCGCCGTGTTTGTCGTGATCCGGATCCGATTGCCAGCACCCACGAAAACATTCGTCGCCGACCCGCTGGAAATCCCCGTCAGCCCGCTCCCATCCCCCACGAACGCCCTCGCCTTCACAGTGTTATTCCCGTCGAGGATGAACGCCGGCGCGCCGTTCGCATTCGTTCGGCCAAGGATCAAAGGAAATCCCGAACCCCCATTGTCCAGTATCAGCACCGCGTTCGTTCCCAGAGGCCTGGTCCCGGTCGACGTGGGCGTTGCGAAGTAACCTCCCACTCTCTTGCCGGACCCCGACGCTATCCCGACCACGCCGTAGTTCGTCTGGGAGTTGTAGACGCCAGAGGCAAGGCCCTCGGCGCCGATCTGCACGCTATAGCCCCCCTCCGATATACCGAACGTTGCAACCGCCAGGCCGGGATTCTCCGTCGAGCCAACCATATGGCCCACCACTCCGTATGTCCCGTAACCGAGAGCGAACCCGCTGTCGTCAGATCCGTTGGTCAGATCGCTTCGGAAATAGCCCACTATGCTCTCTGATCCGTTGCCGTTGAACCCTAAATCCCTCAACTCCTTCACGATGCCGAACACCGTCGATCCCGCCTCATTCGTCACAAACTCCCGACGATAATCGAGATAACTTTTGTTCGTGGACAGGTACTCCGAGAAAAAGTTTGCGCCAAACGGGTTCCCGTTGGTCCCAAGCGTCACCGCGCCCGTCTGCCCATTAGTCAGCCCCGAGCTCCCTGCCCCGCCTCCCGCCTGCGTGTCGATATAGACATTCCCCGAATTCGTTCGAAACGACGTATTAGTCCCCGCGCGCAGAACCGCCTGCCTCCAGAAAAGACGATCGGACTGGCCCATCGAATACGCCGGCACGCTCGATCCAGGAACCACGTAGCTGGTTGAAATGTAGTTCGTCGCGTTCTGCAGCCCGTTCGTATCCGGGATCGTGAACCAGTTAGTCGTGATCGATGTGACCCCGTTGAAATTCGCCCGATAAGTTCCCGGCACCAGGTTCGATATCGTCACGCTCCCGTTCGTGCCCGTGACCCGCACCAGCGGCGAACCTTCAACGAACCCGGCCGATACCGTCGGCGATACGTAAAGAGGATAAAGGGAAAGGCTCCGGACCGCCGCGGGCTGCTGCACCAGGTTAACGAACGGGAAATAAACGTCCGTCGCTCCTGCGATCGGCCCCGTCACTCCTATCAGCGCTCCCAGAAGAAGACTTAACCGGCGATTCATACCAACCGCCACCGGTCAACCGTGGTAGGAGGCCCGGGCCGTGCTATAGAAGTGAGTCGGCCAAGAATCCAGAAGCCAGCTCACCCTCGCAAAGCCCGAGCCCAAATCGTAGGACAGGCTTCCAGCCTGTCTCAAGGATCAAGAGAAAAAAGGATCCACCGGCTCGCCGCCCCGGAATAAATCAGAATTGCCGCCCCGTTGCCCGTCGTGACCCGGTCCGCTCCCGACAGCGTGATTATCCGGTTCGCGGCCGTTGGATCAGTGCCGCTCTGGTGAGCCACCGTCATGTTCTGCCCCGTCTGATTCAGCAGCATCAAATATTTGCCATCACGGCCGCCGGCGATGCCATTGATCGTGAAAGCATTCGTAGGCCCGCTCACCTCCACAAAAGTATTTGTGCCCACGATGATGCCGGCATTATTCCCATCCGCCAGAGAGCTGAGGGCGTAACGGACGAATGCGAGATCTCCTCCAATAGTGTTGGTTCCCGTCAGGCCAAGGCCCAGGGGCGAGATCTGCCCCGCCCTGATCGTTCCCGCCAAAATGTTCGTCCCCGCGATATTCGTGATACCGGTTCCGGTCCCAAAAATCCCGGAATCACTGATCGTCGCCGCCGTTCCAATCAGCGAATACGTCGAGAGCGTGATATCACCGCCCAGGGTGACTCCAGAACTGAAATGTACCGCGCCCCCTGGGGACGTATTGATCGTCAAGCCTCCCGGAGTGGACTGAATCGACTGCGCCTGGCCGCCGACGCCGGCGTTCCCTTGAATCGTCAAAGTCGCCGTGTTACCCGTGTTCGTCACCACACTCCCCGCGCCGGCGATCACCGTTCCCACGAAGGTATTGCTCGAGTTATTGAACTGTTTAGCCCCGCTGATCGTCTGCGCATTGGTTGTGCCCAGGAGCTGCGCCACCGCCGTCGACGCCTGGCTGATTTGGTTCGTATTCTCGGGGCCACTAATCGCGGACACGATCCCGCTCGCAACATTGGTCCTTACGCCGGCGGTCTCCGCAGACACCGGCACGCGGACCGCCGTCATCGAGGACACCGTTTGAGTGGAATACGAAAGCGAAGCCCAACCCGCCGACGGACTCACCGTCAGCGAAAGCCCCGAAGCTCCGACCAGGTCGAAACTGTTTGAGCCTCGATCGATGATCGAGACCTGGCTGAACGGCACCAGGGCGATCGCGTTGTACAAATTTGTCTTCGCTCCAATCGCCGCGTTGTTCGTGAGCACATGAGAAGCGGGCAACGACACGACATTCGTCCAGGTCCGGACGTTTCCATTCACCGTGAATGTCTGTCCGTTCGTGGTCCCGTTAGTGACCACCAATGTCGCCGTGATCCGGTCCACAGCCATCGCCGGCATTCCCAGAAATGCGGCTGCTCCGATCGCTAAAAGGATCTTCTTCACAAATTGAAAAAGTTATCGACCGCGCCGCCATCCTCGCCCACGCCGATCTCCCGGCCGTATAGTCCGTTTGCGCTTTTGAAAACGATCCGCGTTCCAAGGTCGTTGACCAGCTTCGCGAATAGCGCCAGGCACTCAGCTCGAGTCAAATATTGTTCCGTCGATGAAGGTGTCGTGGACGTCAGCTCATCCACTACGGCCGTAAGATTGAAAGAAGCCTGCAGCAGCGTAATCCGGCTGCCGCTTAACGTGGAATTGACCTCCAGGTAAGCAACCCTGAAGGCCGATGACCCGATATACGTGTCCACGTCCGTCGTGTTCAACGCCAGCGATCCCGTGAACCACTTATTCACTGCGTCCCATGTCCACCCTGCGCTATCCTGCAGGGCCAGCGGTGAGGGCCCGCCAGAGCTGCCCGTCGGCGTAGCGCCGATCGCTACGCGCAATCCCGTTCCCGCCATGTCCACAGCCACCAGGCCCCCGATCCTTCCACTCGGATCCGGATCGACAATTTGGATCTGAAAGTCCTGGTTATTGCTTTGAAACAGGGGCGGGACCGCCGTCGCGCTGCCGTTGAAGTAAACGAGCTGCCTCGACTGGCGGTTAATCGCGAGCTTGATCGGAACGGCCATTCATAATTCCCCCACCGTCAACCTTGGGCCAATACCCCTTCGGACAGTCCTCCGTAGCATGCCGGATCTTTGCCAGGAGCAATCCCTTCATCTTGCATCCGCACTGCGAACATCGTCCCTCCTGTGGATCGTAAAATTCACACGGCCGCGTGCAGATCGCTAATCGCTTCTCCTGCTCTTCCTTTGGCAGAATTACCGGCTCGCCCTTGGCGGCCGCCACGATCATCCGCGTAGCCGCTCCCAGGAGGTTGAGCCCCATTTTGCCCACGCTTGGGTAATCCTTCGGAGAATCCGATTTGTCAGGCACCGGCGCCGCAGCTTTTGCCGGCACCACAATCGCGCATTTTGCCCCATCCATCCCAATGCATTCCAGCCCGCGAATATTAGGCTTTCCGAAATAAGCCTCCCGGATCGCATTGAAGTCCTCCGGCTTGATCAAAACGAATCCATCCTTCTGCTCCTTTGCGAGCAGCGCGTCCACGTAGCCGGCCGGACGAGCTGCCCGGTCAGCCTCCAGTCTCGCTATCGACATCCTGATCATGATCCCTGCGACTGGACGCACACACATGGCGGGAATAACCCCTCTGACGGCCGCGCTGCCGGCGGCTGCGTTATATCCGTCCATCCGAAATGCGGGCTATCCTCCCACGAGAACAGATAAAGCGCCGTGCAAGGTTCCGGTGACAATTGCGAGCAAGGCTCGGCCGCCAATGCCGCCGCATCTTCCGGAGTTGCCTGCATCGTGGTCAAATATCTCGGGGTCGTCCCCACGATGCAGCCCATCGCGGCCAAATAATCCTCTGGATCACCCGCCCCGTTTTCGAATCGCGCTTGCACCGGCGTCCTGCAAAGCACATGCGCGCCTCCCTGGTAACAATTGCGCGAGCCATCCGCCGCTACATGCAAGAATGAGCCCGGCGGGCAGCATCTCTGGCTATGATCCTCTGGAGCCTCCACCAGCACTTCCCCGTCGGGACAGCAAACCCCGGATCCCGGCGGCCCTTCATGATGCCATCCATCCTGGCAACTATCCGTGAAGTCTGGCTCGGTCCCCTCCTTCACAAAGAATTCCGTCCGCAATGCGATTTTGTTGACCCTTATCATCCCGTGATATCCCTGCACGCCGTAACCGAACGAGTTGAAGTCCCCGCCCAACGTGATAAATGCCGCGCCCGGGTTGTCCGTTGGTAAAAGCACATAGGCGGCGCCACCCGTCACCCCGACGCCGATCGGCAGCCCTCCCCCGCACGCGTAATTCCGCTCCAGCAATCCCGATGGTGTCCGCGTAACCATTCGCATCACGCACGGGATATTGTTCGGGTCGCCCAGGCCCGTCTTGCGGATGGTGAACGTGTCCGACGTCGGTGAATCGTAAATGACAATGTCCTGGTTACCCTCGATCGAAATAAATCCAGCCACTGGGAGCCCCGACAAAACTGCCGGAGTGGATAACTCCCATTCGATATAAGTATCCGCCGCGGCGGCTTGCGCTTCCGCTAACTGGTCCGGGTCTATGTCGGTGGGTCCGACGTAATGACATTGAAACTTCAAATGTGCATCTTCAAAAATGTCGTAGAAGCTCTGATAGCCGTTGATGCAAATAAGCCAGCTATCCAGGGGCGCCGGAACCGTGTTGACTTCCTCGATCAATTCACCTGTGTTCGTCCAACGCGCCTTGTAATAAAGCCCGTTCTCCGAGTCCTCCAGCTCTATCAAGTCGATCACCGCCAGACCTGGATCAGAGATCTGGTAACGAGCCTCCCACCACTGCGGCTTCCCATGCGGATAATCGACGGTAACTGTCTGACCCCTGCCCGCTGCGCGGATCCGGAGATTCGTATAGCGTGTTGTTTGGTTGAGGCAATTGGGTTGCGGTCCACCGATTAAGTTGAAGTCCCTGCATAGATCCGTAGTGCAAAACGGCGGCCATCCGCCCCACCTCCCAATACTCACCGCCTCCATGCTCCACAAAATCCCCTCGCACGACGGCGGCGGACCTCCCTTCCCCCGTTCAAACAGCTTCGATTGCTCAAACTCGAAGAGCTTGCTCTGTTCCGTTGTATCGAGAGAAATCATCGTAGGACAGGCGTCCCGCCTGTCTCCATCTCGGAACAATTGTTCCGTTTCAATGGTGGTTGGCGAAGGAGGTTCATGCCACTGCCGCCCACGCTCGCCCGTCCACATTAAGATCCAGTAGCCCAAGCTTCTGCGTCACTTCATCCGGCGGGCTCCCAGTCGTCACCTCAACCAGCGTGGTCGCCGATATTGCGAAGATCAAATCATCGACCAGGTATCGGTCCACGATAATTTGGGTTTCAGTGTCCGTGCCGCCCGTCGCCAGCCGCGTTTGCCCCGTCAGGCTGTAGCTCGAGTAATCAACCCCCACGCCCCCGATGTCCTGATGCGTAATCGAATATCGAAGCTTGTATGGCTTCGCAATCAAGACGTCCTGCGTCCCTGGCGTCACCCCATCCCACTCTCTGCAGACAATATGATCCTGTCCCATCGAAACGTAACGGTACAGGCCAACTCCGGATCCCCCATTGCCGGGGAAGATCTCGAGATAAGTGCCCAGCGTCGTACACTTAACCCGGTAACCAATCCCCGGCAAAATCCTCTGCTCTAATACCGATTGGCGAATTCGCCTCAGCCAATTCGCTGCATAACTACTCCCCTGCGGTGGATTGGGCTCGCGCATCGATCAGATAACCGCGCCATACAGCGTCGTCGCCCACAGCCCGTATTCCCATTCCTGTTCGATCTGCATTTTCTGCAATGCGCCCACTCGAATCACCGGGAACCGTTTTAGCCAGGCATAGCGCAACCCAAGATTAGCCTTCTCCGTTCCCACAGAAAAATTCGGCAGATTGAACAGCACAGTTGAAGGCACTCCCTCCAGCGCTAAGAAAGACAACGTCGACATCAGCCGGCCGACGTTTGTCAGAGACGCTTTGATCGCATAATTATTGCTGACAGTTTGAGTATGCCGCACCACCGGTGCTGAGACCCTCAGAGAACTAACCCCCTCCAGCATCAGCAAATAAACGTCGATCGCTCCCGGTGTCGTGAGTGCCGGCGTTTTGCCGGGCGTGGGATTCTCGATCGCCTCCTTGATCTTTCGTTTCTCGTCGGCCGTGATCGCGTTCACGGCGGCGTTGTCCGTCTGAAGAAGATCCTTTTCGACCTCGTTCGCGAAGAACTCCCATGCATCGATCGCCGTCTCCCCGCCGGTATCGCCAGGCTGAGACGAAAACCTTGCCTCAAGAATGTCCCTGGCCCCCGAGTAGCCCTGGCTTACCCTCCACTGTCCGCCGGCGGCCGCCACGCCCGGAATGAGCTGCTCAATTTCCGCGCGCGTGCCCTCGTATCTCCAGATGAAAAAAGGGCCTGAAGCATCTGAGCCATATTCAGTCGGCTGAAAATACGCCCCGCGTTGGCCATTGATGATTGGCATAAATCAGTTATTGGGGAACTCCGTTGAGTCTGCGCTCGAGGGCTTTGGTCTCGTATTGTACTCGATCTTCCTCAGCATCTCTAACTGCTGAACCTCGATCGATGATATCGGGTCCCGACTTTGACCAAGGAAGTTCCCTACCTTAATCAATGAGTCCGAGGCCTCCTTGGCCCTTGCTGCTCGCTTCTCTTTCGGCTCTGGCATCACCGACTCAAAGTCCGGGTGCTGAGGATTCGATAATGCCTTGGCAAGTGCCGCGATTCTGTTTTCGAAATCATCGTCTCCTTCTTGGAGCCGGGCGGCCGATCTGGCTCCGGCCTGTGCGAAGGCTCGTTCAAATGGATCGTCCTTAAACCAATTCAGCGGATTGATGGTGTTCTTTAGCACCTCCATCCATCCCTTTTTGTCGATCTGCCCGAGGTTCGTTGTTACGTCTCCCCAGAACGAGCCGGCATCTTGGGCCCTTCGAGTAAGCATCGCGAAGGTTTCAGCTAAAAAGACTACCGCCGGCGCGAGCTGAGCAAGGATGACCTGGCTCAGAAGGTGAATCTGATCGATTGCGACCTTCATGGATGCTATCTGTTCGGTGCGCATCACCGCGCCGGCATTGCGCGCCGCCTCGCGAACGGCATCTATATCCTCCTTCAGCATCGGAATCAGGTTCCCTGCCCCTTTCCCCCCAACATCTTTAAGCGACCCGATGAATTCCTGTGGATTGCGCCCCCTGACACTCTGTGAAATCTTGCCGATCAGATCCTCCGCCGCCAAGCTCTGCAGGTCTGATTGACTGATCCCAAACTTCCCAAACGACCCCAGCTTCTTCGGATCAATCCGCGCTGTGTTCAATTTCTCGATGAACCCCGTCAGCGCCTCCAGGTCCGAGCCGCTCTGCTTGGCCGCGAACCCCAGCTCCTGCAGCGCCTCGACGCCGATCCCCAGCCGCGTCGCCGTATCCGCCATCTTATCGGCAAACTCGACCGTCTTCCGGATCGCCTCCTCGATTCCGTAAACCCCAAATGCCGCGACAGCCGCCTCCTTCAGCCGGCCAAAGGCATGCATGCCAGCCTTCTCGACGCGATTCAGGCCCGCCTCGAACCCGCTGCCATCCAGCGCAACCTCGCCTGTAAGTCTAAGACCCATTCTCCGTAGGACAGGCTTCCAGCCTGTCAGCGGTTTGAAGTTTTGCCGCCCTCTCCATTTCCGCGATTTGTTCCAGATCCTCTTTCGTCATCAGCTTTATTTGCCCCCTGCTCTCCGCCAGCGCGAAGAAATCTCCGATCGCCTTCGTAATCGGTCTCTCGTTGATTTCCTCCTCGGACCAGCCCAATTCCGATCGCAAAGCCGTCTCGCAGGCCTGCGCCCATGGTTGGCCGGATGATTCACCGCTGGACTCGCACCAAAACTTTGGGATCTGCGACGAGTCCTCGATGTAGCGCTGAAACAGTTGAAGTTTCTCCACCACGTTGAATGAATGCTGCGGACGCCGGCGTCTCCACGGTCCGTAAATCGGCAGCCAGCCAAGTCGCGGCCGCGGGCAAAGCCTCTCAGACCATTTCGCAATATCTCGGGAAAAATCCGGGCTGTTTGCCCAGGTCACGAATTCGTCCGCTCGTTGCGAGCAGATTAAAACCCCGATGATCAAATCCCCGATTCCGGCCGGGACCAGGTCATCCGATACGAAGGCGCATTCGAAGCGCTTCAGCAGCCGATATCGGCCGAGCGAAAGTGGCTTCAGTTGAAGCCCAAGTATTCTGAACGGTTCCGGTACCGCCCGCCTGAAGAAATCCAGAATTTCAGGGGCCCTGCTTGCCGGCGGAGTGTTATCCAGCTTCGCCACATCACGTAGCCACCGCGGTGATCCCCGCGCGCTTCGTAACCACGCAGGTAATCTTTTTGAAATTGGTATTGCTGCCCTGCTGCCGCACCGATTGCACTTCCCAATTCGTTGCAATTAAAGTCGGGACCGAAGTGCAGGCTGTGATATTGATGATCGTTCCCGGAGCCACTGCGGCCAGCGAAGTGTTCGTGATCGCGGCCGCCAGGCTCGATCCCGTTACGATCCATTCCAGGGTCACCGTATCTCGGGCGTCATACCACCCATGGGTCACTCCGTCGCCCACCCCGTTGCGCGCCATTTCCGAATCCGCTTCCTTGGCTTGATCAACACTCTGCAGCAGCGTGCCACTCACGCCCGAGACCGTAATCCCGTCCGTGCCTTGAAAGCCGAAATTGACCGGCGTTCCGTTTATCGTTGCCATGGCCGATTATTTCTTTGAGGCGTTCTCTTCGACGTGAAGTCTGTGCGGGATAATGTTCAGCGTGAACGTCCGGCCGTTCTGATGCGTGACGCCTTCCGCGTGCACGTGGCAGCCGTTGTATTCGTCCGGAAGAGAATTCACCTCTGCCACCATGAAAGCCCGCGCCGCGTCGATCTGCGAATCCTTGTCCGTTTCGGGAATCGGCTTCAGCTCGCGGATCTTCTTGATGACCCCCTCGCGGGTCCCCAGGGCGGAAATGTTGAACATATCGAGAATGCCGCCCCGTCAACGTTCGTAGGACAGGCTTCCAGCCTGTCAATCTTGGCAGGACGCTGTCAGCTCAGATCGCTCGCGCAGCAATAAATCCGCCGTCGCCACACCTCGACCCAGCAATCCTCCTCCGCCCCCTCCTCGAAACTCTTTCCCTCCCCTAACCCCATCACCGTGAAGTCCTCCAGGATAGCCGTCAGTCTGGCCGCCAGGTCATCCACCTCCAGCAATTGAAACACCGCCAGCGTGATTTCATCCGATGCCGGCTTGGGATCCACCACCGCGGGCGGATCCGCCGGCGGGACCATCGCCGCGACGTCCGGCGCCATCACAGACTTCACCATTACCACTGCATCCACCCAGAAATTGCCCGTCCCGGCCGGGTCCTCCACTGCGTTCTCAGCTCCGCAAAGCACACACGGCGCAGTTTTGTCGGAGGAAGACTTCGCCTCGAAAACGTTTCGAGTCCCAACTTCGGAATCCAGGATCAGCGCCTTGAGCGCCTCCCGCACCTTTTTCAAAATGACAACTTCGCTCCCCATAATTCGTAGGACAAGGCTTCCAGCCTGTCACCCCGTCCGGATCCCCGCCTTTGCCGCCGACTCCGTCAGCTTCCGCCCGATATATTCCTTCATTGAAGCCGTCTCCGCGTCCACGGCCGCCTGCAGCGCCGGCCCGCCGTACGTGATTAGTGCGCCGCGATTCTCTTTATTGTCACCCGCAGCGTTTTCGATGATCGCCTTCGGGTTCCACGTGGATCCCCGCGCTGGTGTTCCTGATCCCTTCGGTCTGCCATATTGCACTGGCGCGGGCCCCTGTCTGGGAGCACCGCGCAACTCGGCGAACGGAGACAAAGCCTTGATCGCCGGGATCCAGCCTGACTTCAAAAACGCGATCGATCTCATCCGGCTCGCGATGAAAGACCGGATCGCTTCCGCCATTGCCTCCCCGCGAAGTCCCCGACCTGGTCCGAGCCGTTTGTTAATAATTAGAGCCGCCAGGGGCGCGTCGTGCTGGCTGCCTTTAGCCAGGCGCAACTTGCCGGCGTTTTTGCCCGTTTTGATGATCCTCCCGAGCTCCTTGGCGATTTTGGCCTTATCCGCCTTTGGTGTCTCGCGCAGCGCGCGTCGCGCGATGAAAAGCGCCTTTGTATTTACGATCGTAGCCAGGTCCCGCTTTGAAAACTCCCGGTACCGCCTCAGCGTTCGCTGAAACTCCGCCGTATTGACCTTGAACGATACCGCACCCATGTCACGCCCCCCTCGAAGCATTCACGCACGCGAGCCTAAGAAATGAATCCCCAGGCGCCGTCAGCACTCGATCAATCCGATAAGTGGCGTCGCGATATATCACCGTCTGCCCCTTCACTGGCCGCGCGGCCGCTCCGAACAACGCCGCCCGCACGATGATCACCAGGTCCTCGTCCACCGCCCACCCGTAAGACTCCAGCCGCCCCCCTCGCGTCGCGCCGTTCGCAGTGCAGGCGTATGCGGTCCCATTCCAATCGAACACCCCCGGACACAGCTCCTGCTCATCCTGAATCTCCCCGAGCACTTCGCCAAAATCGTCCGTGAAAGCCATCTGCAAACAACTCCCCGTCAACCGCCCCCGTAGGACAGGCTTCCAGCCTGTCTCTGGCATTAGCCTTGCTCAAACCAGCCATCGATGGACGCCCAACCCACCGCAAGGTGTCGCGAATTCAACACTCTATTCCAGCGCGCCGTTTCCGAGGCCGCAGACGGCGCCGCCGGCAACGCCCTCGTTTCCTTCGAGAAAGCCGCCGTCACATTTCCGGATCTCTGGTGCCAGCTCGCCACCCAATTGGCCAAAGACGGCGACGAAGATATCGCGCTGGCCCTCGCCCAGCAGATGCTCAGCTTTTCGCGCAGCTCCGTCGTGCGCGCCGGCGCGCTGAATACCATCGGCCTCATTCTCTCCAATCGCGGTCAAACCGCCGACGGCCTCGCTGCTTTCTCCCAGGCAATCGACTTGTGGCCCAACAACGCTTTCATCATGGGCAACCTCGCCCTCGCCCATCGGTGGAATGGCAACATCGAGGACGCCGCCCGCTGGATACGCCGTTCCCTGGAAATCAATCCGTGGTCTAACGACGCGCAATTCGAGCAAGCCCTGCAGTCCCTTCTGCAGGGCGACTACGAAAAGGGATTCCAGCTTTACGAATGCCGCTGGCGCTCGAAGAATAATGGCCTGCAAAAGCTCCAGTGCCATCTTCCGGAATGGAACGGCTCAAACGGCCGAAGAATTTTCATCTATGGCGAGCAAGGCGCCGGCGACGCCATTCTGATGATGCGTTACGCGCGCCTCCTGAAAGAACGAGGCCTCTGGCAAGCCTGGGTCTTCCACAAAGGCCTAAAGCCTCTCGCCGCCACCATGGGCATCATCGATGAGCTCTGCGATATCGGTGCCCCGCTCCCCGACGTCGATTGTCACCTCCCCGCCTTCTCCCTCCCGCGTCTTTTCAAAACCACCATCGACACTATTCCCTCCGCTCCATATCTCCCATGGGTACGCGCAGCTTCCCCCTCTCCCGGGGAACCTTTTCGCGTGGGAATTTGCTGGCGCGGATCCGCCATCCAGCTTAACGATCGCTTCCGATCAACAAATCTCGATCAGTGGGCCCCCGTACTGCAGCTTCCCGGCGTCGAATTCCATTCCCTGCAGGTCGACGGCGCAGAAGAAGCTCTCCTCTATCCGCAGATCATCACCCATCCACGTCCCGCCGACTGGTTCGTCACCGCCAACCTCGTATCAACGATGGATCTGATCATCACCGTGGATACGAGCATCCTTCATCTCGCCGGCGCGCTTGGCATTCCCGCCTGGTGCGCTCTGCACTGCCGGCCATATTTCGTTTTCCCACTCGTTCGCGAACATTGCCCCTGGTATCCATCAGTCCGACTCTTCAAACAAAAAAAGGAATTCGAATGGAATCCAATCTTCAAGCAAATCGCCCAGGAACTCCGATCGAAGGTAGGACAGGCTTCCAGCCTGTCTCCCGCTACACCATGCTCCTCCCCTCTCGTTGGGGCTGGTGCCTGACCCTCTGTGCGGATCCTTTTCAAACCGGCGCAATTCTCTCGATGGGCGAATGGGCCCCGGACGAAACCCACATCCTGAACAGGCTCGTCCAGCCCGGCGCAACCGTTCTCGATATTGGCGCAAACATCGGCTCCATAACGCTCGCCCTGGCTGCAGCCGTCGGTCAGACCGGCCGCATCATCGCCTTCGAACCGCAGCGCTATCCTTATCTCTGCCTCTGCGCCAACGTAGCCCTCAATTCTCTGGGCCATTTTGTTCAACCCGTCAAAGCTGCCGTCGGCGAGCATGAAGGCTCGATCGCCGTGCCTCTTCTCGATCCAACGGTCCCAACGAACTTCGGCGGCGTTTCCCTCCTCGATGCGCATACCGCGCAAACCGAAACCGTTCCCCTGGTCACCATCGATTCGCTGAACCTCGATGCCTGCCATCTAATCAAAGCAGACATCGAAGGCATGGAAGCCGCCGCCCTCCGCGGAGCCAAAGAGACCATCAACGCATTCCGTCCCATCATTTGGGCCGAGCAACTCGATCACAAGGAATGCTCCCGAGGAGATCTCCTTTCTTTTTTCCGTGACCACAACTACTGCGCCTGGAAACTCGCCACAAAACTTTTTGCCCCGCACAACGCCCGCGGCCAGCGCGAGAACATGTTCGTTTTCCAGGACGGCACACCAATGGAAGATCACAACGTCCTCGCCCTTCCCGTCGAAAGCGACTATCCGTCCTGGCTCGATAAAATCGAACTCTTCCAATGAACCATGGAAACTATGACGCCCGAAGCAATCCACAAAATCAACAGGGCACGCATCGAGTCCGAAAAGGATTATATAGCGGCGTTCTGCTACGGCTTCGCGGCTGGGGCGCTAGTTACGATCATCGGCTGTCTCATCTTCAGGATTATATGAAACGCCCGACCCTCTACTACCTCGGCACTCCCGAAGACGGCTTCGGCTGGGGCGTCGCCAACACCAACCTGGTCCGAGCCCTCCGCAACTACTGCGACGTCGTCCCGGATACGTCCGGAACCCGCTTCGACCATCCCGTTTTCGTCCCGATCGCCGATCACCATCTGCGTCCGCTCCGAAAAGTCCGCTCCCCGCGCGTCATCGGTTACGCCTTCACCGAGCTCCCATTGCCCGACGGCGCGCACCGCACCGCCCGCCAATACGACGTCCTCTTCGCCGGCTCAACCTGGTGCGCTCAACGCCTCATCGACGCCGGCTGCCGCAACGTCCATGTCCTCATCCAAGGCATCGACCACAATCGATTCAAACCCCACGTAGGACAGGCTTCCAGCCTGTCATCTCCCCGTCCTTTTGTAGTTTTCTCCGGCGGCAAATTTGAATTCCGAAAAGGTCAGGACCTGGTCATTGCAGCGCTGAGGGTCTTCATGTCTCATCGGAAAGATACAGTCCTCATCGCCGCCTGGCACAATCCCTGGCCCGCCAGCATCTCCACAATGCAGAATTCCTGGCTGATAGATCTCGCGGATCCGTTCGCAGGCCTGCCGCCCGCACCGCGCGTCATCGAGCTCCCTCCCTTGCGCAACGATCAAATGCCCGAGATCTATGCCAAAACCGATATCGGCCTATTCCCCAACCGTTGCGAAGCCGGCAACAACATGGTCATGTGCGAATACATGGCCTGCGCCCGCCCCGTGATCGCCACCTACGCCACTGGTCACCTAGATGTCTTCAACGTAGGACAGGCTTCCAGCCTGTCTCCGTATTTACTAACCACCGGCACCTATGATCCCGCCGGCTGGTTCAACCCCGAAGTCTGCGACATCATCGCCCACCTCGAGCACGCCTACACCCATCGCGAGGACCTCGCCGCCCGCGGCCAGGCCTGCGCCGACCTGGTCAAGCCTCTGGACTGGAACTCTTGCGCCGCACAGGTTTTTGCGGCTGCGTTTCCGGATCACGCATCTCCACTGCCGGCTCTCGCGTCTGAATTGTCTCCGGTAACGGTACCCGAGCCGGCTCAGTAAACTCCACTGCCCGCCCCATCCCGATCAGCCGCTGCGCAATCGGTTCCGGCACGTCGACGACGTCACCCGCCTTCACGTCCTCGCCCGGCACCACGCACGCCACTAAAATTTTGACCTTCATAGTTTGTTTCTCCTGTGGTTAAAAAAGAACGCCGGCCGCATTACTGCAAGCCGGCGTCCCCAATCAGTACGATAACCTATCCACCCAGAATGCCGCCCAGCAGCGCGAAGCTCGCCGCATGCCGGACATTGATATCCACCCAGTTCCTCGCGATGATCCGGACCACGCCATTGACCGCCAGCGTGTAAGGATCGACCACCAGGTCCGTCGCTCCGCCGTTGAACTGCCCGATCAGCAGCTCATTCCAGTTTCCGAAGAAGACTGGAGTCGTGATCGTTGTCGCAGTGCCCGTCGTCAGATTTTTGGAAATCTGGTTCGTCACCGCCGCGCGATAACCGTTGATCACGCCATCCACACTTCCTGGGGCGCTCTCAAACACCGGAGTATCCGTATTCGAGAATCGTTGCGTCGTGCGAAGCACGCCCCGGATCGATGGCCGTAGCAGGTAAGCCAGCGCTCCCGCGTCCGCGTTTGCGGCCGCTATGGCGCTTTCAAGGCTCACCAGCGCCGGAAATGCCGTAGCGTTCCCGATCGCCAGACCGTCGGTCGCCAGCAACACCGTGCCGATGCCGGTAGTCGCCGCGATTCCCGTCGGCTGCGAGCTGCCGGTGCCGTGCAACGCCGCCAGGTCAATCGCCAATGCGATGATCTGCACGATGTCGTCCCGGACCAACTGATCGATGCTCGGATTGCTGGTCGCCAGCAATTGCTTGCCGTACTGTTGGAAGGCCGAAATCCCCTTCGGAGTGAGCGTGATCTGCGTGAAATTGCCGGTGCTCAGCGTCGCTGCCACCGTTTCTCCCACCCAGTTCGCCTGGCCGGCCGCGTTCTGCTGCGGAATCGTCACCGGGTTGTCCAGCATCAGCATCCGCGCGCCCAGCCGCATCACCTGCGTCCGATTGCGCAGCAGCTCGATAAACTGCTCCCCGAGGTTCGACGTCTCCACCACCATTCCGCCCAGCGTGCCCGTGCCGGCGATAAAATTACGCTGATGGCCTACCATCGCTTCCGGCGGTACCCAAAAGCCCATTGGCGATTTGCCCTGGCGCAGCGCGATTTCCTGGCTCATCTCGCCTTCCATTCCCGACACGCGCCCCTTGTCGCACGATTCCAGGATAGCGCGCGAAATGGAATACTTCGCCCATTCCCTCGGCTTCACTTCCAGTGGCGACGCCGGACGCACCGGCTGCACTGCCGGCAGCATTTCCATCGCTTGCGCGCGGAATTGCTCAAGACTCAGTCCATCGCGGACCGCTTTGCCGACCAGCTCTTCGATCTTGGGCACCTTGCCCCGCAACCGATCGCCGATCGCTGAAATTTCCTGAATTCTCTTCCGCTCCTCATCGCGGCCTTCATTCCGTTCAACTTCGTAAACGGTTGACGGCATCAAGGCTTGCGGCGCGGACGGTGCCGCTGGCGAGGCCGGCGGCTTTGCATTTGGGTCTGTCATGTTTCTCCTCTCGATCGTTGGTTCTTCCACGATCGTTTCAAATTGCTCCTCAGTTTTGCGGCCGATACCCACACCGGGATCGGCTGGTACGCTCACGAGGCTTATTTCCATTGGGGTCCATGACATGGCGCGAAGAGTTTCCACACCCTTCTCAACCTTCTCGGTGACCATTTTATCTATCCGATATCCGACGCTTACCAGGCGCCGTATGCCGTCTTTTACATCCTGGAAAATTTCATTCGCTCTTGCAGAATTCCCGAAGCGCACCGTTGCCCGGCCCTTTTTATCCGCGTCCACCCGCGCCTCCTCCACCACTCCCACCTGGTCTCGCGTGTCGTGATCGACAAGCAATGCTCCGCCGCCATTCAGCCGCGACAGATCCACCGAATCCTTGCTGTGGTCAAGGATCTCAACCCCAAACCACCTCTCGACTGGTAACTCCGAAGAAAACGCGAGCTCCACCGTCCGCTTGTTGGCATCGATCGTCGCCCGATCGAATTCAACCGACCTCTCCAGCACCCCCGTTTTAATCACCTTCGCCATTTGCTGTGAATCCCCGCCCGTCAACGCCCCGGAGCGCGACTGTGTCCCGCCGAGGGATCAGTCGCAGCATCAAGCTGAAGCATCCACCGCCCCCACCATCTGCTGTGCCTGTGAATCCCGGGCCTTCGCCGCCTGCGGCACATAGGCAATCGGCGTATCGATCTCCTCCGTAACAGGATCATGCGCGAAGTCCCGATCCACGTCCTCCATATCCCCGCCGTCCTCAGCGATAACCGATCTCCTCGATTTTAGCCGGGCCCCGATCGCGCGGATGCTCGCCTCAATGTCCTTCTGCGGATCCACCCAAGGCCACCGCCGCGGCTTCCAGTCCGGCGCGTTGAATTTATCGAATCGGCCGGCCGGCAGCGCCGATCCGTTCGCCAGCGTGATCAGCCCGAAGCCCAGGCACCACTCGAGCCAATCTTCAAACACCGGCTCGCATAATTCCTCGATCAACCACTGCTGAACCGCCTTCCACTCCTCTCGTTCATCCAGCAGGCCGGCCCGCAGGCTCGAGTAATTCACTCCCTCGAGATCGTTCGCGAGTGAGTTGTAAGAGACGCCGAGGCCTCCGGCGATCGCGCGCAAAATCTGTTTCACGAAGGACGGATACGCATCCATCGGATGCTGCGGATCGATCCCGAAATATTCCTCCCCCGGCGCCAGGTCCAGGCCCATGCCCGGCTCGATGTTCTGCAGCGCTCGCCCTTCGCTATCCGTTTCGCCGGCGAATTGCTCTGGCGTCGGCCGCTTGATCCCGTAGCCCTTGCATGCCGCCTCGCGCGCCGCCACGAGCTCCGCCTCCTCGTAGCCGGCCAGCATCTTCAACCGCATCAAGGTCGCCGACGGCGCCGGCGCTCCCACTGTCTGCGCGATCCGGTCCGGCAAAAAAATATGCAGCATATCACCGACCGGTACCCGCACACGCCGGCGTCCCGACGCCATTCGCGGCAGCAGCCCGGAATCTCCTGGATGCTCAGCGTAAAGGTGGTACGCCACCGGCGCGCGCCACTCATCGAATTCCACCCCCATCCGGACCTCGCCGCCTCCCGGCATCACCGCGTTGTAATCCTCCGCCAATTGATCGATCTCCATCAATTGCACGGCGTAACGAAATGCATTTTTATAGCCGCGTACGAACCGCAGCAAAAGCCCTCCATCCCGCTTCGCGCTCCGCAGCACCAGCCGGCCCGTGCCGCGCCAGGACGCTTGCCGCGTCACCGTGCAATTGCGTTTCTTGCCCCAATTCTGCCAGGCCGTCTCGATCGCAGTATTTGCCTTCTCGTCGAAGGTCCCGTCTGGATCCGTGATCTTCATCTGCAGCCCGATCCCCGACGCTCCCAGGACGTTGTTTTCGATCAGGGTGAGGTAACGCCGGATATAATCATCATTCCGCTCGGCTTCCCGCGACTTTGCTCGCAGCGTGCAAACCGCCCCCCGCAGCTCCGCATCCGCGCTCGTCCCTGGCGCCAGCCAATCCGACGTCAACCGCGAGGTCCGCGCGCTCTCATAGCCCCGCCGCCGCGGCGCCCCTTGACCAGGCGCCCGCACGTACCCGAACCGTTTCGCCAATGCCTGAAAAACCTTCATGCGGGCATTATTTCATAAAGGTTCGGAACCAGTTTGTGGTGCAACGCGCGTAATGGACTACCGGAATCGCGTGGTTAAGCCTCAGCTTTCGAAGCAAGGTCTGCCGATGCTTCTCGACCGTCTTTATCGAAATGTGGAGTTCGGCGGCCATGGCCTTATTCGGCTGGCCAACCGCAATTAGCTTCAAAACCTCCATCTCCCGAGTAGTCAAATCTGTGATCATCGATCCGCTATTTCCTCTGTGCCTCAGTGCCTCCGTGGTTTGTCTTGTTCACGTCGGCCTGGTGAACCTCGCCAAAATCACACCTTGAACTCCCCCAGTCGTTTGCGCTTGCTCCTCCTGTGACACCGTTCCCGCCCAATAATTTCGCGCCCTGATCAACTCATCCAGGCTCCGGAAATGAAACTGCACCCCCTCGATCGTCGCGCTCACCGGTTGCTTCTTCACCAGCTTTTCAAACGACGCATCGATGAAATCGAGGATCCTTTTCGCCTTCGATCGGGTATCGAGGTTCTCGTTCGATGCGAAATTCGGTAGGACCGTCAGCGTCCCCTGCCAGACCCGGTATTTCTCCCCCGCCTTGCTGACAAACGCCTGACCGTTGTAATCGCCGGCGCCCCATCCCGCCGTCGTTCCCGCATCCACGTTGACCAGGTGATCCGAGCCCGACGCCGTCGACGAAAACGTGATCAACACGCCATCCGGATCACGTAAAAACGCATAACTCAGCGTCCATCCATCGCTTGCGGGAAAATCTCCAAGGCTCCTGGTCCATTTCGCGGTCGTGCCCGCAATAATCTCCTGCAGTTCAGTCGTCGGGATCTCGGCAGCCATCTATCCAACCCGCAGCGTCAACCCCGTCTTAACCATTGCAAATCAAGCCCCACTCCTAACACGCGTGTTATTTTTCCCGTAGGACAGCGCTTCCAGCCTGTCTCTGAATGTCATTTCGGAACAATTGTTCCGAAAGACGAATCACTTCTTCCACCCTCCCACAAACCCTCCTCCCGGCCGTCTCGGCCGAAACGGAATCTTCTTCGGCGCCGGCGCCGGCACCGGTTCTTCAACTTTCTTCAGCACGTAATCCTTCGGCAGCTCCGTCTTCCTCGCCTCGATCAAGCGCTTCGCGATCGCAGTAAGATTCGGCCGCAAAATATCCAGCGCGCCTAATTGGTACACCCGGATATCCAGCGCTTCGTTCCGGTCCCGGATCTTCACGTACACCTCCGTCGGGATCCCCCTGAAATATTCAGTCTTCTTAACCTCCGCCGTCAGCTTCTCGAAAAATTCCTTGGTGTAACCATTGCCGATCGGGAAATGCATATAGCGTGGTCCGGGCTCCTCGATGCGTAGCCTGGCAAAGATCGTGTCCTTCGCATTCTTCGTCGCGATCGCAAATGTCCGCAGCCGATAATGCTTGTTGAATCGCGCCGACACCAAAATCGGCTGCTCCCTCCCAATTCCGTACACCGGGTAAACCCGCGGGATTCCTGAATGCTGCACGAAATGCCGCACCTTCTGCGGCTTGTGCCTCGTATCGATCGCCGTCGCCGATATGCTGAGCTCGACACCGTCCTCGCGCTGATATTTTTTCCCCAGCAACTCCCCCAGGTCCTGCCAGACAACGTCCTGCTCCGTATCTCCTTCGAGCACTCGATACTCAACCCCCCACGTTTCCTCCTGGAGCCCCACTCCCACGATCTCGACCTCAATCCGGTTCTTCTGCACGTCCGCCCCTCCAATCAGCAGAATGATCTGTTCAGGTAGGACAGGCGTCCCGCCTGTCTCTTTTGGTCCCTTCGGATAGTTCTCACACCGCTCCAGCAGCGGCCCCATCTCCACTTGCTCAACCTCCTCCTCCCACGTCTCCGCCAGAAAAGTATTCGTCCAACTCTTCAGCGTTTCCCTCCCGCCTGCTTTCGCCTCGAGGAAGCCGGCCGCCATCTGGTGCAGACGCGACTTGAATCCCTTTTTCGCCTTCCACGGCGAAGCGATGCCGTTGAGATGGTACCCCCGCTTGCCCCGGAACGGCGCCGTCGCCCTCCACTCCCCTGCCATGATCATGCGTCTCCGCTCCCCATCGCTAAGCCTGGCATGACAGCCCTCGCATTCATAAATCGCGTCGCTCCCATCGGGCTCAGTCCATTTCACCTGGCTCCATTTCAGCGTTTGATGGTGCCCGCACTTCGGGCACGGACAAAACCACCGCCGCTTGTCCGTCTGTTCAAACGCCCTCTCGATCCTCGAGAAGCCTTTTACCGTCGGCGACGCGGCCCGATAGATTACCGCGTTCCAAAACGTCTCGGTCCTTCGCTCCGCCAGGCTGCAGGGATCCCCCTCTGTGCCCGAGCTCGCCGGGTACCGATCGATTTCATCCTCCAGCACCACCCGCCGAGGCCTCCCCGCCAGGCCCGCCGGCGCGTTCGCTCCCACGAGCGCAATATTCCCGCCCGGAAACGACTTCATCAGGATCGTATTGCCCGAATCCCGCGTCCGGACCTCCTTCACCTTGTCCCGCAGCGCCGGCGTATCCCGTATCATCGGCGCCAGCCGCTCCTTCGAAAAGGATCCCGCCAGAAGGTCCGTCGGCTGCACCAATAGGATCGGCGCCGGATCCACGTCCATGAAAAACCCGATGACGTTCTCCAGGACCGTGGTTTTCAGGATCTGCGACGCGCACATCAGCGTCACCGATTCAACCGACGAATCCGTCGCGTCCTCCATTGGGCCCCGCTGGAATGGCGCGGCACTGCTTCGATATTTCCCTGGCTGCGAACAGCTCTCCGGGCTCAAATACCGCCGCTCATCGGCCCATTGGCAGACGTTAAACCGCGGCGGCGGCTTTAGGATCGACGCCAGCCTTCCCTGAATCAGATCCAGCGCCGTTTGATTTTGAAAAGTCTCGAGCCTTGAGTCTCCGGAGATCATTTAACAACTCATCCTTTTCCTGATCCCCGAGATCTGAAGCCAAAATGCGCGCCCGGAACGCAACGAATACCGCTTCGAAATGTTTGTAGACCGCCTCGATCTCGACCAGGCCGCCTCGTGTCTTCTCATTCTCCAAAGCAACCTTGTCCGCCTCCTCCTTCAATTTCCGCAACCGCTCCACCGCCAAACTCCCCGTATCCTTCGCCCGCACCTCCCGGTAAAACTTGAACAGCCCCCTGAGCGTCGGCATGAGCTGATACTGCCCGCGCAGCGGCGGCGGAAAAAACCCATCCTTCGCCAACTGCCGATGCCTCCGATCCGTAAGCCCCGTCAGCTCACAAAGCTCATCCCCCGCAATTTTCTGGGGGCTCGCTTCCTTCACATGCCTGCCGCAGGTTTTTCGGCTGGACCTTTTTTGCCTTCAGCCACGGGATCGATCCCCCAATCCGGCCGAGGCATAACTGGATCGCCAGTTACGATTAACCGAGCGATATCGAACCAGTGGGGCTCTGCTCTTCCTTTGTCGTTGCATCGTGGATGAAGAATGGCTTGCACGCAGCCGTAGAGGTCGAAGCTGACAGAGGTGATTACGCCCTTGAAGCCCGTCACGCGGTCTGTCGCTTTTCGCCCCAATAAATCGAGATGCTTATTTATTTTCATACGGCTAGTGATACTGAAATCAAATTGAAACTGAAATCACTTTGGACCCGCTATCCCTAGCCCGCCCGCGCAGCATGGTCACCTGTTTTCCGTGCCTGCCGGGAAGGACCCGACAAATCTCTCGGGCCACAGCTCTACCGCGACCGGCTCCAGTTCTTTGCGCAGCTTGGCGCGGCCCGTCTCTGGCCATTGTGTGATTGGGCATCGTTGCACATAACCAATGAACTTCGAGACACGAGTGATTGCCTCAAGGTACATAGGCCAGCGCTTTGCCGGTCGATCCTGCTCGGGCTCTGTTGAGTCGCAGAGAGCCAGCGCTTGGCGCAGACTTTGAATGTTATCCAAATCCTTGAACCGTGATGCGTTTGAGGCAACGCGCATGTAACGCGTAGCCTTTATATAGCTGGTCTTCGGGCAGTTGGCCGCCAGCCAGTCTTGCCAGTCACCATGCTTGCGCTCTGCCTTCGCTCGAAGCAGGTCTTGTCCCTGAATGATAATCTCGCGCAACCAGGCTGCAGCCTGGTCCGCGGTATGGCGTTCGAGAGAATCGATCGCTTCCTGTCGTTGCCGGATTCGGCGAGAAAGCGCCGAGAGATCAATTGCGTTCATTTCAGTGGGCGCATGTTTGGTGTAATGAATCCAAAGTGTTCTTTGAATTCGTCCACCCATCGGCCGAAGCTCTGTTTCTGTTTCCCAAAACCAATAGAAAGTTCCGTCAAACTCAGCGGCTCGAGGTACGGAAGCCAGATCCAGCAAGCGAGTATCGCTCGGATCTGTATGCCTTCGGGATTCTTCATGCCGTCCTGAAAAATCCATTCCAACATCGTGCGGTGCAGCTTGAGTGCTAAATCGATCGACTCCGGAGGCAGCTCGTGAAGATCTTTAACGTCTTCAGCTTCGAAGACATTTCGGTCGATCGCCTCGTAGTCGAAATCGACGCACGGCACTAGCCGACCATCTTCCGCGTGTCCCGTTTCATCGGCGACTGTGCCCTTCATGGAACTTCCGCTTTGATCTCCACAAAAAACTTTTCCTCGCGCCACACCTCGATGCCGATCGTCTTGAGCTCTGTGTTGCTTACCCGCGGCGTGTCAGCCGAGAAATCGGAAAGTATGCGGCTTCGATCCAAATCACTTTTGACTCGGATGAACCGCTTAAACTTTTTCTTTGTGGCTGTAATGACCTGGCCCAAGTCCCAACCCTCCAAAAATTTTACCGACCGCGGCGCAATGCGGAACCCAACAACGGCGTGGCGAAACTCGATGGACTTCTTGTCGCCAAATTCATTTTTATTGGAATCAGCCCAGCCCTTCACCCGCGATTCCAGCTCAATCCTTCGCTTGATGAGGGCATTGATCGTGGGCTCATGATCGGAGCGAGCTTTAATGATTAGCTCGTTCAGGGCCGTCGTGGATAGCTGCAGGTCATTCTCGATGCCGGCCAGCTCTTTCAGCGTGGATTCGACGTCCTGTCTGCAATTGAGCCGCGTTGTCTCGACTACATTCAGGCGTTCTTACCTAGCAACGCCCATGCCAACTTAGAGGGGGTCTGGGCCTGGCTGAACCTCCGACCAGCTCCTTAAACCTATCATCTTCTTGAGGTGGACCATAAGCAGCCGCGCCTTGTGCTTCGGATCGTCCGGATTGATATAATTGTTGCAGCGATCGAGCATTCGGATCTGGCCCACCGCCTCGTCCACCGCCCAGGAGTAATTACGGATCACCTGCATCCGCCAGATGTACCACGAGTCCTTCATATCCTGCTCGCCCACGCACTCCTTGATCACTTGCCACAGCCGTTGCTCCTCCACGCGCGTCACGCGGACCTTGCGCGCCCTCGTTAGCGATTTGCTAACAGTGGCCCCTTGTACCAAAGAATTGCCTTTAGGTTGGTACAATTGGTGTACCTCAGTTCCGGTTGGTTCAGTTGGTACAATTGGTACAACCGAGGTACGGGGAGAAACCTGCGTGGCGCCACTTTGACCCCTTAGCAATTCGCTAACGACGCCCATTTTACCCGCGCCAGTGCTGGGTATTTTGGGGGTCGTTAGCAAATTGCTAACGGACTTGGGCGGCATCGCCGTTTCCATTAGCGATTCGCTAACCGTTTCAGATCCGGAATGCCGAGGGGACTCCCCCCCGGCACGTCTGGCACTGCCAGGCTCCGGGCATGTCGGCGCCGCGCCCTTCGATTCGACCCCGAGCTCTGGGGACCGATCCGTTTGCCCTGGGCAAGCGACCTGCGGCATCACAGCGTCGCGCGCCGGCTTTGGCGACTCAGTGCCGCCAAGCTCTACAAAATTTTGTCTCAACGCTTCAGGCAGATCCATCTCCGGCTGTTCGAGACCAAAAGACAATTGCTCATTCACCTTGAGCTGTGGAACGCGCCAATTGCAGAAGAGAACATTTATCCCGTACCACTTCGGAGGATTCTCCTCGATGATCAGCTTCGACTTCAGAGATTTAAGCGCTCGGGAAATATCAGGCGGATGCAGCAACGTCTCCCGCTCGATTTCCCCGAGGCTTGGGATCCACGCGCGCGTTTGCTGGCGGTCAAACGATCGCCGGCGGATGCAGTCCAGCACCAGGCGATCCCGTTTGCTTAGGATGCAGACCGACGACACGTCATAAACCCTCAGCCTGGCCGCGTCGAATTTGGTGAGGGAATCCATTATAAACCCCTCCTGCAGGCCAAAAACCCTTGCAAAGCCGGGCACAATACCCCACCTTGTCCGTTGAAGACATGTTCGTGGAAGTAACGGGCTGCGTTCATGTTCAGATCGATCTTACGGCCGGCGTTTGGCCAGGACGCCGGCCGATTTTCTTTTCTGCCGGCTCGTCGCGAGCCGACTGCAATGGTGATTCCCCAGGATCGTCTCCCCGCAAAGCGGACAAGGTATCGGAACATTCGAGCTGATGACGCAGCGGCCCTTGATCCGGAGTTTCATATAAAAAACTCCTCACGGACAATCAGATGCTGATCGAGCACCTTCTCCGGGAAAATTAATTTCATCGCGTCCTCATCCGCCTGACCAACACCAGCAACGCCATAGGCCAGGTCCTCGGCAATCCGCTCGCGATCGCCACGAGCTCCAGACGCGCCATCTTTAGCCGCATGCGGACATGGCGCACGAGCTGCCCGAAAGTTATAAATTCAAATGGCTGGCACCAATCCACGCGCCCTCGCCAATCCATGAAGAACCCGCCCGGAAATCCGCAATTCACGATCCGCACGAAATGCCGATCGAAAATCTTGCCAATGCATATCCAGCGCGATCGCTTCATCCGATCAGCCTCCAAACGCGGTAGCCGATTTCATCGTGGATCACCGTGTAAGAATTGCAGCCGAACTCCCAGCAGTCCTTCGCTATCTCCGCGTAGAGAGCTTTGCTGTCTCCTTCAAAGTCCCAGTCTCGTGGCCGTTCGGGTACGTCGAAGTCGCTGAACACTTCTTTGACCTCTGCGCCACAATCAAGGCGCAGAACTCTTTCTCGGACGCGCAGGTTTATTCTCAGGTTCATGATTTGTGGATCTCATCCATCAGCCGGCACGTTTCCTGAAGTCTGGGATCCACCAGCGCCACGATCCATGCAGCCAAGTTGATCGCCTGCGCCGGCGTGAAGTGATCCGGAACCATGGAGATCTTTACCGTCTTGCTGTCCGCCGACAGCGACACCCCAAAGTTATTTGCCGAATCCCCCGAAGGCATCGGCGCCGATGGAACCTTCACCGGCCCTAAAGCTGCAATGTGATTATCGAGCGACTTTAAAAAAAGTAGGCATGGCTCTGGATCAAATACCGTTGGAAAGGGCTCCTTGCACGCGGTTTGATCGTGCCAGAAGTCGAACCACCGTTCCTCGAAATCAGAGTAATCAGCGTACCTATATAAAATTAGATCGTGAACGTCTTGTAGAACACCCTCAAAGAAATTGGTGGGGTCCAAGTCGACGGACTCAAGCTTGTGCTGAAGCTTTTCCAGTTTGTAAGCGACCACCAGAAGCCGTTTGAGCAAGGCGGGATTCCACGCCGGGATCTTTTCTGCCAACAGGAATCTCAGGCCCTGGATAAAAGTGAGCCCTCCGGAATCGTTAGTTTGGGTTTTATTAGTGTCCATTCGTGTTAATTAGTGTCCGCCGTTATGCCCATCCGTGATTGAAAAAGAGGCAGCGGCAGGCATCGATCCTGCAGGCCGAGAATTGTTGCGAAACTCGGCCGACCTGGAGGTTTCAGCGTTCCCGTTCCCGGCCGTCACCATGACTTCGCTGCCATAAATTCCTAATTGCCGTTCGATCTGCGCCAGCCGATGCTCCAGCGCTGTTAGTCGTTCGACCTCCTCCCCCTCCTTGGGGAGGGGGGATTTTAGAAACTGGCGCCACTCATTGCGCGCCAACTCCCTCGCCTGCCCCAGCGGCACCCGATCCGCATTCAACCGCTTCTTCAAATACAGATCGATGATTGCGTCCTCGCCAAACATCACATTGCGACCCTCGCGCCAGAACGAGATCACCGGCGGCCGCGCCACCATCCACCGCTCCACCGTGGACCGCGAAACCAAAAAGAACCCCGCAACCTGGTCGATCGTCCCGTTCATTCGGAGCGCGGAGCATTGCTCCGCGAGTTTTGCGTCTGATCGAACCGCGGCTCAAAGCCAAGATCGATGAGCCGGGCCAGAGCTGGATAATTCGGCGCGACCTGGTCGCGGAAATTCACGACGTAATGCCTGACGAAAGCCGCCGCCTCACTCTTCTGAAACTCCCGATGCCGCATAGCGAGCTGCAGCGCGCCGATCATGTTCATCGCGCCTCGGACGTCCATCTCCCAAACGATCGGCCGGTTCCCGAACCGTCGCGCATCGAGAATAGACGCTTCAACGAGCTCTTGATGTTTGGCTCTATCCATTGTGGCCCAGGTCCTCCGGATCCGGCGGCACGCTCGACGCCCGCGACGTGCCCAACAAAGATTTAATCCCATGCGCCTCCGCGATGATCCGCGCATGCCTGTATCCCGACGCCCTGCCATGGAAATAGCCCGCCAAATAGCCAAACGCGGCGATCACACCCAGCAACATGAAGACGAAAGCTTCCATTAGGCCGGCGTGAGCTCCTCCAATCTTCTCCGCGCCAAAATCGCAATCTCCACCTCAGTGTGCCGCCATGCGATCACCGTGCGCAGCCACTCCAGGTCCTCCGGCGACCCCTTGCACGCCATGATCAGGCCCGACCTCGGGATCCGTCCGCTAACCTGGCGCGGTAACGACATAGGCGCCGACCTGGTCCGCGTCGTCATCCACGGATTCCCCCGATCCATTCGCGCAGCGCTCACTTAGGCGCCTCCCAGAGCTTGACCTGTCCCGAGCGCCGGCCAAGCCTCAGATGCGCTTCATGATGGCTGCCAAATCGGTCGGCCCGTATCTTGTCCGGCGTCCATCCTCCTTCTTTCGTCAGATAGAAAGTTCGCTTGGCGTCCACCGCCCGGCGCGAAATTACGTAAATGCGACTGGAAGAAGCGCGCGTTTTCGATTTCTTAGCCGCTGGCTCCGGAGCCTTCTTTGTCGGCGAATTGTAAACGATCCAAGTGTGCTTCACGTCCTTTGCCGCCCCATTCGCTATTTGCGATTTTGCGATTCTTCCGAGCTCCTCAAAAAACTCTTTCAGTGAGGTGATCGCGTTCTCCAGGCATCTCGCCGCTTGACCGCGAATGCCCATCCCATCCAGCCGCTTCAAAATTCTATAGGCTTCGTTAGCCAGTCCTTTCATCGCCGCGTTCGCCTCGTATTGCGGTTGATCTGCAGCGCTGCTCTTCCTGGGCTCTGGCGAATCGGGTTCCTGAAGAAGGCCATTCGCCCAATCGATGGCACGGCGAGCCGCTGCGCGTTGTTGATCATTGAGATTTTCACTGCCCTTGCCTTCGGCATAAGCCTTCTGCCGCTTCACGGTTTCCCGAACTGCATCTTCCAGAGCCTCTCCGCGGGAATTAAAAAGCCTGTCAGCAGTCAGCGGCTCAGACTGGGAACTGCAATGCCCCGTTTTATAGGAGTATGCCTTGGCGTAGGTCCAGCAATGCTCCCGAATCTGGAGAATTAGAATCTCCACCCAGAGAGCCGCGTGCGTGAATTCCAACTTCTCAGCCAGGTCCTCGTCAAAAACCCCATGCGCATTCGGCTTGGGCCATTTCTTCACCTCCGGCGCCTCTATCACCGGCATCTGTTTTCCCATTCTCCGATCCACCACCGCCTTCACCTGCTTGGCCGTCGGCTCATCCGGCTTGGCGACCTCGCGGGCCTCCTCCCAGGCCGGCCGCTGATCCGCCGCCGGCAGCGCCGTTAACGGGCGCGCCTGGCTCTCCGTCTTCGGTTTCGGAACAAATGTTCCGAGATTCTCGATCACCCGCGACGCATCCGAAAGCTGCCGGGCCCGCCGCCCCGTCATGCCCCAGCGCTTCTCGCAATAATCCTCGAACGTCGAGTACTTGTAGCGATACAGCCGCTTGTCCCGGATGCTCACCAGCCTCGCCCCCACCTCGATGAACGTCTTCAGCCCCTTGCCGATGACCGTTTCCGACTCGATCAACTCCGCCGCCTCCATCGAATTCAACTGACCGTTGGCCAGAATCTCCGAGAGCGTCGGCACGGCGCCGATCGCCAGCTCAGGCGAGCCGAAATCGTATTTCGCGCCGGCCCTGATCGCGGGCGTCATATCGTCTTCCCCCTGCTCGGGAGACTGCGCACGGTCGAATAAACCTCCCGCCGGACCACGTTGTTGATTCGCTCCAGCGTCTCCGACGACACCCGGCTGAACTTGTTGTACCGCGTCTTTGCCGCTTCGAGCAGAGCGTCCCGCACCGCCTCGCGATTTAGATAGCATGTTGGATTCAGACTGCGCGGCCGCCGCGGCACCGCTCCCTCTCCTGGGGGAGAGGGCCGGGGTGAGGGCGAGCGAACGTCATCAAATTCGGGCCCTTCAACGAGCCCAACCAGTTTCTCCCCTGCTTGGGGAGCGAGTAATGTTGTCGTGTTTGTAACGGGCTGCATAAATTCTTGATGTGGTGGGGCGAGCGTCCCCGCGAGCCATCCGGGATTTGGAGTTTCCCTTCATTGCGAAAACTCCTTCCGACCCCAGAACGAAATCTCGTTCGTCGCCACAAAATTCCGGTAAAAATTAGTCGTGATATGCCACTCCTCATCGGACAGCCGGACTAGCGCCGCGCCATAAATGGAAACCCATTTGCCCCCTGGCACCGTGAGAAAATTCGTGCCGTCCTCCTGGTAGCGTATGTGAACGAGATTCGTCGGATGATCCCAAGCATCAGCCATCGACACGGAATCATTGGTATTCGCCGGCTTGGATGGAGCCAGCGCGATCGCCGGCGTGCCTACGCTCTTGACCTCCTGCCCGCAGGGCTCCTCCTTCGGCGCCTTCCTTCTCTTGGCGTACTCGCGAGCATCCCGAGCCCGATCCTCGGCCCATTCAGCCCTGGCCAAAATCACTTCCTCCATCGTCGAAGCATTCCGGATATGCCGCTTCGGATAAGAGTCCGTCCAAATCTGAAAAGTCCCATCCTCACAGCGATAAAGCTTCGTGGTCGACAGCCAATAGCCGACATCCATCGTATTCCGCTCCCATTTCTTCGCCGTGTAACGAATAGAAAAGAAAAGAGCCAACACCAGCCCCGCGCACGCGATAAGTTTTAGCCAATCCTTCATTTGTGGGTAGGGCTCGCAGTCCCTTGCGAGCCGGCGCGGTCCTTCGGATGCCCCGGCCAAGGGAAAGCCACCAGCGGTCCGCTCCGTTTAGGCCGGAGCGCCCAGTGAAACTTCCCGCAACTGCAAAGCATGATCTCGTAGTGCGACAGGTACGCCCCGCCCTTCTTGCCACACTGCTCGCACGTATTAGTTACGTATTGCTCCGGAGATTTTGCGCGCTCGCTCATGGCTGGTTCGTGCCGATGACGATTATCCCGGTTGCTATTGGATTGCGGCTGGGCGTGTAAGGCTCTCGCGCACGAATCACCGCCCACACACTTAACCCCGCCAGCATTATCACTGAGGCGAGGACTATGCCTTCAACCACTCGGATCCAAATATTCTTGCTCACGCAGCACTCCTATCCATCTCCAGGTTCAGAGACAAAACCCACCGATCAAACTCTCGTGGTGTCAGGCACGCGCTACAAAGCTCCTGCTCCGCCCATGCGCAAGGCGTCTTCAGCCGCTTATCCCAACACGCCCGATCCTCCGTGCACCCGCACCGCCGGCACGACCGCGGAGCGCAGAGCATTGCTCTGCGAGTTTGAGGTTTCTCCCCATGGCCGACGGCAATGGTGGCCCGCGGCAAGGCGTCATTCATGCGACCACCTTTCGAGCTGGGCCAACTTCTCCACTGCCAGCCGATAACACATCAGCTCCGCAGAGAGCTCGTTCAACTTCTGCCGCAGCCAGGCCAATTCAGCCGTGGGCGGGATCAATTCCTTATCTGAATTGGAATTCAGACAGCAGCTAAGCATGAGCGCCCACTGCCGGTCCGCCTCGCCTACGGCCGCCCATTGAGCATCCAGGCGAGACTTGGCCATGGTGTATTGATCCGTAGCCTCCGGCACCTTATCGGCCGCCATCGACTTGATCTTGCGCCTGGTGATCTCCGTTTCCATCGGAGACTAGGCGGCTTCTGCGTATTGCTTTTCGAGCAAGGGGAGTTGCTTCTCCAGGCATTCCTCGATGATGCTGGTTTTCGTCCGTTTGGATG
>JAAEAZ010329766.1_pt1 | contig 39517 bp, 79 predicted proteins | sample 7277811 | NCBI WGS metagenome assembly JAAEAZ01 (sample SAMN13876997, study PRJNA601929) | soil metagenome | isolation source: soil | host: Panicum virgatum | place: USA: Fermi National Accelerator Laboratory | collected 2010-11-19 | reverse complement strand
CTCAGGACATATATGCAAAGCTTGCCATCTCTCGAGGACCAGATGCACAGCGCATGGCAGGCGATAATCGCAAAGCTCCTAGAGGCAGCAGGACTACCAGCACAGTAATCTGCCATAATGGAACAAAAATTCGTTCAGGAGTGGGATAAGCTCAGGACGGCTCTTCAGGAATAAGAAAAGACGCTGGTTGACGATTGAGCAACCAGCGCCTCTCTTTCTACTCTCAGAAACGATTCCACCCTCATCTACAGCCACTCACATTCAATATCGGGATATTTTCGCCTATCGAATACTCCCACCATGCGAGAGTACCCCATATGGATCATAGGGATTACTGTCGTTTGAATCAATACTTTTCGTGTTTGACGAAATTCTTTTCCAGGTATCAAGGCACTGTAAATGCAAGACGAGCGCACTTTGACACAATTCTTTTCCAATCAGCAGGTAAAACGTTTTCTTGCCAGTCAGGGTGCTAAAAACGGTCTTTTTCGCATCGACGAGAAAAGTTATGGTTCAGAAAAGACGCCTTTTGAAACCGCTTCTGAAGGGCCTTCACCGAGCAATATGAACGGTTATGCGTCGGAAAACAGTGTGTTTCTCTTTTGCAAGAGACTGGTACTGACCGAGAAAAACGGTTCAATGCTGCTTGGAAAAGAATTGTGTCAGGGTCACTCTACGGCGAGCTGCCCTAAACTCTCTTCCAGAGTACGTTCACGCGATTTGCAAGAATTTATATAAGTCGGAACAGCGAAGTTAATTGATTCAAACGACAATTACCTCATCTCCTCGCCGAATAGCCATATTTTCAAACCCGAAAAAGGTCTGGATTGTCTCCCATGCCTGTGTAATCCGGCGCACCACAGGATCTTCCTCAATATTGACGTACCAAATTCTGCCAGGATACCAACTGATTGTGAGAACGGCTTCATCCTCAACAGATGTGATAATGGCAATTTCTGGATACTCCCCCTCATCCTCATCATAGAAATGTTCTTTTGTCCAATCTGTGATATTCATCCCTTTTCCTTTCTTGTGGCACAACCAGTGCCTTTCAATTCACTCCTGTATAAGAGGCATTAGCCCCTCTTCATATGGCCTATCCTCCGCATAGGTGGCGAATTTGGGGCTTTCGCGTTGCTTCTTCAGCTCCAACTCTGCCACCTTTACGCGTGCCTTCGCCTCCTCAATTTTGCGGTCTTGCCATTTATTGAACATGGAGTGAATCGTGCGAGTCACAATGATCACGATGATTGCGATATAAAACCATGCATTAGCGTTATTTAGTAGTGCGTTGAACATTAGTTCTCCTGTTTGGCTATATCTTCGATGCGCGGTGGGGGCAATCGTTGAAATTCCATGCCTTTCCTATCGGGCCGCCTGTACTCAGTGAAGAGGACAAGCCATATATTGCGTTCCCCTTCGGGATTGCCAAGATCAAGCGTGCAGTCATAGATATAGCGCCAAAACTTCGAGGGCCCCCAACCAAATCCCTCGCTATCAAGCGTCCACTCCTTTAATATGATGGCGTCCCTAGCACTCGTCATGCAATCCAGTGCTATCTGGACTGCTTCACGATGTTGGGGCTCATCGTTGGTTTTGAGGGATGGCACTACGAACTCGTCATGCTCATAGAGCTTTTCGCCGGTGGATGGATCACAAAAGCGCACTGCGATAAGTTGTGGCATTAGTTCTCCTCCTCCTTCAGAACTGTCCATATTAGAGAGGTAAGAAAGTGAGAATTGCACTTTATTTCCGCTTTCACCTCCTCAAGAGTATCAAAGTCCTCACTATAGTGTGGGGGCATCTCATCCTTGCGCACATTCAGATTGAAAACCTTCTTTAGGTCGTTATCCTCTACGACGCGGATAACGGCTGTATAGCCGTCAAAGTACGCCTCAATTGCAGGGTAGTCGTATTTCTTTGCGGCTTTTTTCATTGCATGTTTTATCGGATCATTCAATTGGCGGGCGCGAGCCTGTGCGTTTTTATGACTGGGATAGAGCTTGCCACCGTCTACACCGCGCAGCTGCCCATCATCGCCAAGGAAGTTGACAACGGAGCCTCCGATGGTCGCATAGGCTCGATAGGTGTTAGGTTTGTGCTGTGGATAGTAAGTTGGGGGTACGGTATAATTGGTCATGAGTTTGTTTCCTCTCGTTATTTTACTCTGGCGTGAATGTTCATGCCTTACTGACCTAAGTATACATGGAATGAATATTCATGTCAAGCACTTTTCAAGGCAATGTTTGGGCATCTCCAAAACTCGTCTGTGGTACAATGAGAACATAAATTCATCGTGTTGAAAGGAATCATTTATGAGGAAATACATCGACTGGCATGCTATTCGTCTGTTTGTTGTCGGAGCGTTTAGCGTGGCCTATCCAGCGGCTTATCCTTACCTTAATCCAAGCAATTTGCAACTAGAGACCGCTGCTTATTATGCAGTGATGGGCGTGGCAGCTCTCATCATCTATCAGCATGGCCGTGTCTCGGTCAAGCAGCAGATCGTCGACTCCATACCCGACAAGCCAACGCAACAGGTCCCGACGCCGCGTGCATCATTGCCGGACCTCAACAAGCCGCCTTATACGTCCAATTGAGCGGCGTAGATGCGAAAGAGGCTCTCCAATGTCGGAGAGCCTCTTGTTGTTGGGGATGGCTATTTGATGGCCTCAAGAATAGCCGCTCGTTCCGCCTCAAAATTCTTCGGTATGGAGGCGGACTATAGAGGCACTATTGCCCCATTTCTTGATCTGCACTTTCATACTGAAATCTCCAATCTCACCATCTCTGCAAGGGCCTCATTCATGATGATCTTATTCTCAGCACGCTCTTCTTCATCCTGATTGGGCGTCCATGCAGCGCAAAGATAGCGATTCTTAGCAGCTATCCATGCATGCGCATCCTCTTCAGTGCGTGTCGTGATATGCTCCCATGACATATTGGGAGGCAAATCATCACACGCATCCCACTCCTGCAACGTGAATTGCTCAGCAATGGCGGTTTCCATACTCCGTGTTCCAACGACAAATCGAAACATTTCAGGCTTGCTCGTCACTGTTGGGACGGATTGAAGTGCTAATGCGCGTGCTGTCGCCGCATTAGCACTAAGTTGACGATTATCGGCTTGCGCAACAAGGACCGTCAAATGAGCCATACCCGCCTGACGAGTATAATCCTCACTGCGAAGTTGAGCATTGCGCTCATTCAATTGTTGACGGCGCTCCATTGAAGAAAATGCCTCTATCTCCCGCAACTCCTTTTGCTGCTGATAGGACATCCCACGATTATTCCAGCGTGCCATTACGATTTCCTTTCTGAACAGTTTCACGTCTTGCTCAGGACCTCAATTACTTAAACAAAAGACTTGCCTTGAATGCAGTCAGGAGATTATCGCTCTTGTCGTAGATCTTAAGCGTATAATCTGGATCTACCTCATTCACCAGCCATTCATAGAGCCTTAGAGCGTCGCGCACTGTTTTCGCCCTCGATGAAGTATCTGTCTTAGCCTTAATGCCATCCAATATTTTAAGATCGTTTGACGAGAAATCGAACTGAAGTCTCGTTTTCTCTGCCATTTGAAAATGTCCTTTCAATAAGTACTCATTTAACTACTCATAATTATACTCACTAAAACACTTGTTGTCAAGCACTTTTTGTGAGTATTTTCAAATGGCGGAGAATCTCACCTTTCAGCGGCTAACCGCACTAATTGAAGTGCTCACGAGATATCAGTTCGCTGTGATATCTCGTGTGGAGGGACTCGATGAGACTCTCCTTTGTTGTGAAGGGGCCATCCAAATTATCCAGCGCTTCCTGAAGATCATAAAGATCCTCGATTACGCTTCCATGCCATTGCTCCGCCCCATCCTCGATGAGGAGCGCATATACCGGCATTTTGCCGGTCCTAAAGTGAATCTCCGGCATCAATCCTTTAATATCTGTGATGGGAACAATGGAATAATTTAGACAGGTCGGATCTTTCATCTCAATTCCTTTCGCGGCTAACCGCCTATTGCGCCGTGTGTGGCGCTTATTCATAGGCTATCGTGGCGTTACGTCCTTGAGTGTGCCATCCGGCATTCTCAAGTGGCACCGGCCAGGGACATACTCAGGATCGTACCAGTAGATAGGAACGGGCATTTTTGCCATGCTCTCAAAGAGATTCCTCCTGTCGATCTCGTGAAGATTGCCGTTTTTGTCCATCTCCATCCACTCCGATTTGGGTTGCATCGGTTGGGCAGTCTCTTTTGGTGTACCATCCTCGTTGAAAAAGATATCCCAGTTCACTTCAAAAACCTTTCTATTGCGCCGACTCCGACGCTTCTTCACAACAGCACTCATCGAAGAGGCAATATTCGCACCTTGGCAATGCTAGCCACTCCTCATAGCTGATGTCCTGCTCCTCCATATGGAGTCGGACGAGGGAGGTAGCAAATTCTTCGAAAGTCATGCTTCCGTCTCTTTTCGTGGCCTATGAGCAGGACGCTTCTGCTTCTGGAACACAATAACAGCGCTCCACGGGATGAGATGTCGTCCCCCATCTCTTATGGCCGACAATCTTCCTTCTAGAATAAATTGCCTTACGCGGCTATCATTGACGCCCAATTCTATGGCCGTCTGCTTTGCCGTCAAATAGCGCCTTTTGAGCGTTCCATAGACAATCCAGCCCGCCTCTTTGAGTGCCTTGCACGCCGCCCCGGGATCATCCCCATGACGAGGATCAGCAACGCTCACAGCCTGCTCAAGTTGCCTGACCTCTTCTACGTTAAGTCCGTCATAGACTCCACTTGCCATTCTGTCGAGCAAGCGGAACTCTGCAACACGCTGAGACTGTGGGGACTTGACGAAGATCACATCAGGGAAAGTTGCCATTATGCAGCCTTCCCAAAATCACTAATGAATATGTTGATTGCCTCGCCTTTCGCAAGTCTCTCAAGATCATACTTTGAGATGACCGTATAGAGACGAAATGCTGCATATGGATTGCCAAATGCAGCATTGAGAGCGTTACGATTGCGCTCAGGGATGCCATTGATATCACGACGCTCTGCAGGAATCTCACCAACGTTAATCCAGCGGCGAAGCGTCGAGGGATGAACACCCAACACCTCAGCGGCGCGGCGTATACCGATCCACTCGGGACCGGCGGGAATTTGATTGAACTTTTCGAGAGATGCTTTTTTATTGAATTTCGTTGTTGCCATTGTTTGTCTCCTTGAACTTTTGTATTTCCTTCACTGACAAAAGTATAACACAGTACGTTATACTTTGCAAGCACTTTCAGGACCAATTTCAAGGCAATTTCAAAACTCGCAAAAACTCGTATGCAACATCATGTCTCGCCGTGCTATAATGGCCTTGGGAACTTAGTGTATTTGTCGTTAAGGTTCACCGTTGGGTCCATGCTCCTAACGGCTCCTGGGGACAGGATTGAAACTTTCACGTTTGCAGCTCCACTAACGCCGCGTCTTCCTGCATGCAGGATTGAAACTCTCGATTTCCTTTCAAGCAAAAGACCGCCTGGTTACTCCTTGCCAGGCGGTCTTTTGTGTATTTGCGAGCTACCCTAAATCGAGTTTGCCCGTTGCCCTCTTGAGTAGCAGTTCAGTATCCTCCACAGTAGCCTGTATATTTTTGAGACTAAACGCGGTAATTTCACCCGTGTTGAGCATTGCGGGCTTTTCCACCGGGACCATCCGTATCTTGGCAATCTCTCCATCTCTCAATTTCTCATGATAGTTTATCGCCGTGTCTGTGAGTGGAAGCATTCTCTGTGAAGCGAGCGTTTCTTCTTCTTGCGTCCCTTCCTCCTGGCCAAGTTGCGGAGTCCATCGCCTATTTAGAGCCTCATCGATTTGCTGACTATATTTCTTGGCAAGTCGACGTGATTTATGCCAGTGATAGACAAGCAGGACAAGGAACCATAAACACTGCTCTAATGGATAAGCCGCAAATGTGAGAATAAGCATATAGATATTCATACATATACTCCTCAAAATAGAGCCTCTGGTTGGAGGCCCGGACATCAAACTTTCCAATCAGGAACTTCCTGATCATACCGCAATTCGAGCTCAGCATGCTTGCGGGCGTACTTAAGCACAACGTTGTAATCAGTGTGCCCAAACGGCTGTCTGTTAGCACGCCTGAGTGACTTCTTGCCTTTCTTTGCATGCCATAGACGATCATCGCGAACGATTGCGTAGCCAACGGGCAATGCTTCAATCACGCTTCTTCTCCTCTCCTGTTGATCCAATGCACGATGTAGCACGTTTCGCAACACGCCACACCATCGATCTCGCATGCCTCACCAAAGAAGTCATCCCCTATCGGATAGCATTCGCCCCACTCAGGACAAAGCGGGCACATGGCCTTGTCCTGAGTGGCTGTGGTGTCCTCCCCCAGATACTTATGCGTCATTTGGTAGCTCATGAATCCTCCGATAATACTCTCTCATCGATTGAGCTAGCTCTTCTGCTGTATTGCCATGACGATATGGGCCATGCTCCCATGTGTAGCGTTTTGCCACAAAGCGGTACATGTTGCCATATGTCCCATCGTAAAGTTCCCAATGGTTCGTGTAGGGGTAGGTTTCGCCACTGCCCAAAAGTGCTGTTTCTGCCATGTCCATATCCTCTTGCGTCCAATTCCCCACAAACTTCCATTGGTAGCCACGCTTCTCTTGACCAATGAAAACTTCAATCACTTTGTTTCCATTGTGATCCTTTGCCTCATTGCGTCGTAATTGTACTGTACTCACGATATTACTCCTCATAGTCACGAGCTGCCTGAATGGCTAGCTCCTTCGTTTTAGCACAAATCCAGGGCGTAGCGACGCTGTAGGGGAAGACATTGGGATTCTCCCACCCGTCGTAATTCCACATTTGCCAGACACGCTGACTCATCCAAAAGAGCGGCCATTTCCAGACGTGAATGCAGACCCAGTGATCCTCTTTCCCCTTCGGAGTCTCGTCAATCGTTTCCAGTGTGGCGAGGAGCCGTGTGGACGCTTCGGAAAGATGCCACTTGCACTGCTCAAAAATTGGATGAATTTCCTCCCCATGCCGATTGAAGAGAGGATAAGGCACTTTCTCTCCTGCAATGCGCTCATAGCACTCAGGAGCCTCACATACCGGATAGTCTTCAAAAGAGATCTGCTCGGTTCCTTTCAACGACTTCCTGATCTCCTTTAGCTGATCGCCATAATAGTGTTTCGTGTGCACGATCAGCTCTGGCCAATCACTGGTCAATGTTGGAGTGCGGTCAATATTGCGATAAAAATGGAACTCGCACTCCTCTTTGACCAACGTCGACAACAGGTTGGAGACATGCTGTTTTTGCGTCTCCACCCTATGTGGCTGATGTGGCTCCTCATCCGTTGGATCTGTCTTGAAGATAATTTTCAGTCCTCGCATTATTTTTCCTCGCAGTCTGACCTTTTTAAAGCTTGTATTGCACGATCGGCAGAACCCCCAAACCAATCACTTGCAGGAGAGCACCAGAAGACACGATCACCATTAGATGATGGCACCCAGCTTTTCCTTTCTACTGCTTCCTGACAATGGAGGTGATCTTCTGTCACTTTGCCGGTAAGGTAGGAGGCATCAAAAATACCGGCTTTTGCAAAATCGTAACAAGTATAGTCTTTCATCTCCCGTACACGTTATAGTGGCACTGTGGGCACATCATGGCCGTCTGCACCCAGAACTTTGGATCAATCGGCAGCCACATTTCCCTGCACTCATCGCAATAGTACTTCTTGCATTTTGGACATTGATGCTTGCCCTGTCCTTTGCAATCTTCGTGATACACGCACTTGATTTCTTCTTGCATAACTCACCTTCCTTTCTAATAGACACACGCCCTACGCGGGCTAAATGTCGAATAAATCGCAATGATGCACGTCCCATCGTAGTCAATCCAGCCCTGTTCATGCAGATCAAAAAGTGCATCTTTAATCTGCTCATCAGATATATCGTAACCCTGCACATCTCGCATGTAGTCGCCAATATATTGGATCATGCGATAATCCGCCTCCCATTCGCCATCCAGAATGACATATTCATTTTCGTCAATCGCCTCATACACGATATCGGAGATATACGGATGCATAAGGAGGATTGAGGCTTGTTCGCTCCGATGAAGATACCAGTAATTGGCTATCATCTCTTTCATGCTCACCTCCAATAATGTGCTGACTCGTCATTGAGCCAGCGATAACTTAGAACGGATGGTCCTCTATTTCACCTAAATTACTCTCCGTTGGATGATTAACACGCCACTTGATCCAAGCGCACACTAAACGATCCATTGCCCGTGTTGATGGCACGATTTGACTTACTTGAGGCGTGCCATGATAGGAGGATTGCGTGATTACATGGTCTCCATACTCACGAAATGCACAGACAAGCACATCCGTCCAGTTTGTGACTTCGAGCACCGTGCTACTTGCGCTCGAATCAACCTCATCGGGCGTGATAAACTTGCTCAGGATATCATCAAGTACGGCATCAATAACGGCATCCTCTGCACTCTCTTCTCTTATGGGAAAGGAGATAGGCAGAGGCCGCATCCTCTCCTCTGTGTTCTCCACAACGGCATCTATGCGCCCGTCTTCAGATCCTTCCTCAAAACGAATAGTCCCCTCAATGCCGTTAACACGCACGCCTTCAAAGAGTTGCGCAATCTGCTGTTTCTGGTCTTCGATATTCATGTTCATTTCCTTTCAGTGCTGGCCACCCATCTGGAGTGACCAGCGATAACACTATGATGCCTTGCTATTGGCACGCCTCTGCTGCTCAATGCGACCATTCAGCAAGGCTAGCTCGTGGTCTTTGAGATCTTTATCCTCAATGGCTTTTTCAAGGACCCATACCTTGAATTTAGACCATCTCTCTTCAATCTGAGCAGGAGAGATCTTGTAAGCTTTTGCCCAATCCTCTTTGAGCATTTGAGGCGTCAGGATGGACTTTTTGGCATCCTGTTGCTCAGGCTTGCCATCCACAGGACTATCAGCAATGCGTCCGCCTTCGTTCAGCTCATCGCCAGTGAACTGAGTGCCATAGCCAAGAGCAGCAAGCGCACGTCCGATAGCACCCGTTTCTGCTTTTTCGATGAAATCAGGGAAGTCTACCTTCCTCTCTGATTTAGTCCCTGTGGCCACACCGCCTTTTCCATCCTCTACGACCGCACGAAAAATGGCGAGACCCTTTTCAGCGACCGGCATCCATTCCTTTTTTTGTTTGGCAGGATTCCATACTTTTTTGTTTTCTGTGTATTCCACCTCCATGTCAAGGTGGATCATCTCCGTCTTGATGACTCCTTGTGGACAGAGTGCACGGAACCAGACAAGACGCCATTGGACAGGGAGATAATCTTTGCTCTCCTGGGTCGTCTCGATTGGCATCATGTGACTATTTGGATTGAAATTTTTGAACAATTCCTCTGTCGTAACGGCCATTAGCATTACTCCTCAATTGCTATACTAAACTAGGATTACTAACCGATCCCATTGCGCCTACAGGCATCCCCCTTAGGCGCACATTTAAGCCCGTAGGCTCATCTCTACCAGTCGCACTCTGGCAGAAGTCAGCCGGCACGCTCAATTAAATGCTGTAATAGACATTTCCAAATGATGTCCAGTGCCACCGCTCAACACTGAGAGCATATGCTCTGGCCTCTGCCTCAGGACAGTTGCATTGCTCCATTAAGGCCGCCACGCATGCCTCAAATTTAGCAGATCGAACAATCCACCTGATTCCATACTTGGCACGCATGAAATAATCCGTGCCATCAAATTCAAGCTGTCGCACTGATGCGACTAATGAACCTTCCATCTCATTTCTCCTCTGGCATCCATGCCTGAATGTGTCCTAATCGAATATCTCATCAAGAAAACGCTCAATCATATCCCCCTTTATGTCCAGCAAATGTTGTTCCATCTCCTCTTGCGCGTATTCTTTCCATGCAAGATCAGCATATCTTGCCACTTCTGCTTGCTCGTGTATGATACTCATCTCTATGCGCGTGCGCTCTTCCTGTTTCTCTAGAATGTACATATCGTCAAACATCTCAAATCTCCTCTGGCATCCATGCCTGTATTGTCCTATCCTCGATAATACTTGTTGTCATTAGGCGGAAGATACGCATGCTGCAAGTAGTATTTCACAGCCGCCGACACGAATTGTGTCACAGTAAGATCGATGTGTTCACGCTTCTCCTCCGCAAAGCGTTCATGCAACTCTTGCATATCACGCTCGGAGAGACTCAGCGTTATCTGCATTTCCTGATTTTGTGGTATGACCATCTCTCATTTCCTCCCGTCGAGCGAGCATTACGCCCACCCGACATAACAATAGAACGTACGTTTGTGCTACACGCGTAGCAGGTTGAATCCGTGATTGCCGTTGAGTGGCGCATCGCTGCGCTTCTGCTCAGTGCTGTACTCCGGGGCTTGTGGCGCAATCACAGCAGCTTGACGAATCGCTGCAATCTCCTCTTGCGTCCACTGTTCAGCCACTTCCTCACGAAACTCCTCATCCTCTTCCCTCTCATGATCGAGAGGGAAAACCTCCTCAGGAAGAGGATACCGCTCACAAACGAGTTTAGCGTCACGCTCCTCTTCTTCAAGTTGTGCTATGACCTCAGGAGATAGACAAGCAGCAGACAACTGCAAGACAACTTCAGGAGTACGCAGACTGCGAAGATACTCCACAATCGTCATGCCAAGATCAGCGGCCTTACTCACACGCTGCACCTTCTCTACCGCATGATTGGCACTCACGCCTTCAGCCGTATAACCATTGTAAGAGGCTTCAACACGTGCATCTTCAAGCTTTAAGCACTCTTTGATGTGATAGCATTTACGTCCGCTTTTCGTGCTTGGGCAAGCCTCATCGTTAGCACATTGGGTGCAACCGGTGTTCCCGTTGCCCGAAATCGTGACCAAATACTCACGATCCTCACCATTGCGCACGCGGTAAACAACCTGTCCAGTGGCTTTTATCTGCACGCGAAAGAGTGGTGTGACGGTCTTCGCTGTGGTATTCTCTTTGGTGGCTGAAGTTGTTTTCATGATTTATGCTCCTTCGGTTGCCTCTACCGTGTCAGCGGAGAGGCGTTTTTTGTTTGTAGTCGCTCTTGACTACTCTCTAAGTCTAACATACTTTGCACGATTTTGCAAGCTTTTTCCATGTAAATTTGGAAAGATCTTGACAAACCAAGAAAATTGATGTAAGCTCTAAACACAAAAGGAGGTCAAAGTCATGAGTGAAGAATTATTCGGAAAAAGAGACGCGGCAGTGAAGCTTGGAATCAGCGAGCGCACGGTCTCCACCCTCGTAAAAAAGGGAGACCTGAGCGGCTTTCAAGTGGGCAATAAATGGAAATTTAGACAATCCGATCTCGACGATTACGAGAATCGCCAGCGTCGCAAGGCGATTGGGGGCCATCCACCAATCGCCTCTCTAGAATGTAGCGTAGCCTGACATCATGCGTCTATAGCTCAGTGGTAGAGCACCGCTGTTTAGGCATGCTCAACTCTTCAATCCGAGCGTGATACTTCTTTTAAAGCGGTGGTCACACGTTCGATTCGTGTTAGGCGCATCCGAAAAGGAGAATGTCTATAGACACTTGTCTACTGTCAGATCGACAAACAGCCTAGAAAGTGAGGAGAGATGGCAACAGAGAATACAATTGAATTCCCAATTGGAACACGCGTCAATTCTCTTGATCGTGAGATCGTGAACCTGCCTGAAGGCATCATTGTCTCCGATGAAAAGGTAAAGGATCCCTGGCCTCTTGATGAGGATGAGGTACACGTACTGTGGGATAATTGCAGTGAACCGGAGATATATCTCAAAAGCTGGTTACTTGTCCGACAGGAGCAACACTAATGCCTGAATCACAAGTGCTTATAGAATCACAAAAACGCAAAGAGCTGCTGCTCAGACAGGTCACCGATCGTGTCACGCTTATTCTTGGTCAGGTGGCTCTCTCAGGCAAAGAGCATGAGCAGATTGCTCAACTGTTCAGCTCTCTCTACGTCGAATGGCGTAATGCATGGACGCAAGAGCATGCCGTCGCACTCACTGAGCAATTGCAACAAGCCGGTGTCAATGTGCGTGTGCAGCACTTCACAGGAGACAACAGTTTCCCGACGGAGCACACGATCTCCATTGGCACCATCGGATGCACAGGACCAACATTTGATATTGTGCTTGCCGGATTCATTCAGCAGTTGTTGAAGCAAGAACGCAGCGTGTTACGTGAGTGCAAAGTGCTTCTCGACGATTTCTCACAAGGCAACTGGAATGAGCGGCGTGATAGAGCATTGGCGCGTATTGCGGCGATCATTGGAGAGGACGAGGAGCACTTGCGACGAATGACCTAGCCAACGAACTGCGAGAGACGGCCTCTACAATTGATCCTCTGTTCGTCGACGGATTGCGCAAGAAGCTCATTGCTCAATTCGTGCGCCATACGCTCATTGCCAATATGAGAGCACATGGACTATCCGAGGAGCAAATAGCGCAATGTGGCGAGGATGTGTGTCCTTGTGCATATTGTTGTGAAAGAAGGGAGAAAGCAAGGATATGAATATAGTTCCAAGGACGACGACGGCTGTCAAAAATATAGCATTTATGTGCCATGAGGATGACGTGAAGTGGAAAGATGATCTTAAAGATCATCTTGTAGTGATGCGTCGCGAAGGACTTATCTCAATAATCGAGCAAAGTACAGAAATGCCCTATCTAGATATCATTATCGTTATTATGAGCCCAAAATTTATGGGAGATGACAAGCTCATTAATGCAGTCGACTATGCGCTTTCTCATCGAAACGGAGATCAGAGGATTATCTCTGTTCTCGTGCGAAAGACGAATTTGACCGGGCATCGACTGGAAAAAGTTCAAGGGCTCCCTCGCAATGGCAAGCCGGTTGCACAACAAAACAAGGATGATGCATTTGCCGAAATTGCTGGTGAGATCCGGCAGATAGTGATGGGATGAGCATGAAAGAGATATATCTCTGCGCAGACGGCAGTGACTCAAAGCACGAACAAAAAATGAGAGAGGGACTAGGCCCCATTCTGAAGCGCTTCGATCTCTCGCTTTGGGGAACAAGGGATATCCTACCGGGGACCAATCGTCTGGATGAGGTCAAATCTCATCTAGCTAATGCGGCTTTCTTCATTCCGCTCGTCAGCTCCTCCTCTCTTGCATCTAATGAGTGCCTGAAAGAAGTGCTTGCAGCCAAATACAGAGCACAGCATGAGCAACTCAAGATCATTCCTATCCTTATCCGTCCATGCATGTTTGAGTTTTCAGAGCTAGCAGGATTCCCATGCCTGCCAAGAGATGGAAAATCCATCACAGAAAAGCCAGACTCAGACAAAGCATGGCTAGAGGTATTCCGTGATTTGTTGCAAATCATCACGGAATCACAGCGATATTTACAAGCAGGAGAGGACTGACACCATGCCACAAGAGGAAACGACATTCGATGCTATGGCAGAGGAATTACTGAGCTTCCTGGGATTTTCCGAGGAAAACGATCCTGTATACGCGTATAAACGACATCGTGCCCAAACCTTCCTCGAAATGAAGTTCGGTCATGTGCCTGGACTACAAAAAGAAGTAACAGCACTGCAAAAAGAGGTGGAGATGCTACGAAAGCTTCACCCACCACAAAGAATGTCCTATTTAGAAGAGAGACGATTGTATGATCAATTCTGAGCAACAAGGCAAAAAAATACCAGACAGCATGGATATTATGCTGCAACTCAATGCAGAGGAACGTCAAGTTCTTGCACGAGCTCTTATGACTATGGTGATTATCTTATGACTATGGCACAAAAAAAGGCCAGTGAGCAGGACGACAAGGATTGTGCCATAGTGGGAAAAATTGCATCGAAATTGGCAAGCCTGATCATTCTTAACTAGAGGAGTAACCACATGCCACCTATCCACAAACCACCATAAAGCACAAGTCCGTCAGTTACCGATGCGGTGTCAACGCTTTTATCGGCATGTGACGGATTGTTCCATTTTTGCAGATCATGAGTAACTCCCACCGGAGACTTGAATCATCATACCACAGATATGTAGAAATCTCAAGTCAAACCCGTGTTGGGCTTTACCTACATTCAATCTTTTCAATGTGCTTTACGCGCATTTAGATATAAAAACGAAAGGCAGTGAAGCCTTATGAAAATTACCACGCAAGCTTTTAATTTCACTCCAAGTGCGTTTGAGCTCAAACTCATCCAAGAATACGCCCGAACTCAAGACTGGGACGCGGGCATTGATCTCGCTTATAGAAATATCCTCTATGATGAACTCCGCTCCATGTGGGTAAGAGTCCCGGAGCCTGACTTTGATCGGAGGCGATCGGGTGGCCATGATACCGGCCAGTATGATATCTATCTCCAACACGAAGCACGTCGGTGGAATGGTGCAGCAACTGCAGCCTCAGCACAATACTCACGTTATGGCAGTTGGTATTCCTCCTTTTTGCAAGAGCTAGATGCGCTGGACTTCTCCTCTCTGATTGTTCCCGTCCCCTATGCATTTATCATGGAACTTTTCGACAGTGACCATGATCCCGAGTGGGCTGCAAGGCTGTTTACTATTGCCCAGTATGAGCGCCATGCCCGACAGATGGAAATGTTGGAGGTGCTCGCATGACTAACCACTTTTCACTCAAACAAGCTTTGCTCCTGAGTAGCTTGAAGCAAGCCAGCCTCCTTATTGAAATTCCAGGGAATGCAATTGACTATAAGCTCATTGCTACGTGTGTTAGCGAGGAGAAAGAGCAATATACTCTTGAGATTTATAAAGTGATAGAGGGCAAGAGAGTACCGACCTCGCATAACAATCTTGGATTCTACGCACTGAGTAAACTCATCGAATTTGTGTCTGATCACGGATTCAACGTTGATTGTGCATGGATTGCGGAGGAGGTACCAACGAATGATTAATTTTGGCACTTCACTCAACATAAATAATGAGTGGTGGACTCCTTTTCGCTATACCAGAGCAGCAGACTACGTCATGAGAGGAATTGACCTGGACCCGGCTAGTTGCCTGCAGGCAAACCAGACGGTGCGGGCCAGCCGCTACTATACAGCAGAAGACGACGGGCTGCAGATGCCCTGGTACGGGCGCGTCTACTGTAATCCTCCATTCACCGCGTCAACCTCCATTCCTCAACCGCAATTCGCGTGGGGAAGCAAGCTCGTAAGAGAATACCAATCTGGCAACGTGTCGGAGGCCATCCTCCTCATCATGGCAGCCACCAAACAACGTTGGTTCCACAAGCTATGGCGCATGCACAACGGCCCTCTCTGCTTTTGCGAGAAGCGCATTATGTTTATCCGTCCAAACAAAGGAGATAGGCAGGATCTACGAGAGAGCACCTGCTTTGTCTATCTTGGGCCCAACGAGGACAGATTTATCGAAGCATTTAGCCAATTTGGCACGATAGTCAGACGCGTCGACGTGCCTGCAGCCAAGCTGATCACATCCGAGCTATGGACGGAGGTACCCACGCATGAATAAACGCTCGTCAGCACAAAAATGGGGCCTCTTACACGCACATCTGGACAGATATGGTAATATAGCCCTATCAACAAAAAAAATGAACCCCCAAACCGGGGGCGTGCTTGCTAAGCGGGTCGAAACGCTTGCAGACACTGACACAAACCTTTACACCGAAAGGACATGTGCTATGGATAGCTTACCCTATGCTGCCAAAAATGGCAACTCGTCACCTCGATATACCTACGATCAACCTATCTGGGTCCGTCTGACTTCCTATGATGACCCGATTAGGGGGACCTTCATCAAATACAATCCCAGGACAGTCCAAGTACGCATCTTTCCAAGAAACGATATCCCCTATGTCAAGAATGTACATATCTCCTTTGTCTCGCCACGTCTAGCAGTGGCGGATTACTGGATTGCCAATACTGAGCAGAAGCAACTTGTGCTGGCCATGCTCAGGGACCTGTACCCTATCACCTTCCACAGAGAGGAGGTGAGCAAGTGAACAGTACTTTACACATTCCTCCCGAATCAGGCACCATCATCAGCGTGTCTATGCCATGTGGAGCCTCTGCATTGGCAGAAGTCCTGTGGTACTACTACCGTACTCATTCCCAATATCTCAGCGATATTATTGCGTTGCGCGTGCGTTGGCTGGATGCACAGGAGTCATATATACGCGGCTATATCATGGTATGGGGCCGTAAGATCGAAACGACCGAGGGAAGCGTTGAATTCCCCGCAAATCCTGAGAATGTCGAATACGGACACGTGCAGATGGGTGCATGGTGCAGAGAGGAGGTGATTCGATGAGACAGGTTATTGTTGCAGAAGGCGGTATCCACTTTTATGATGTCGAGACTCCTGAACAAGTAGAGGATGTCGTCAAGGCATTTGATGCCATTGGCAATGAATTCGAGGGTGGTGATGAATCCCTCTGTCATATCTGCCATGTAAAATCCCCCTATGGTCCCCTCTACTTCTATGCTGTCGACGAAGAAACAGCTCGCAACATTTGGGAGCACTGGTTTCCTGAAGAGAAGGAGTCCAGATTAGAGGCTGAAAAACAGCAGGCTGAAGACGACGAATACGAGCGTCAGGCATGGGCCAATTATGAGAAAGGCGGTCAAGGATGACACAGCAATCATTTGCAGGGTTCCCCCCTCCAACGAAAAACTTTTTCTCGCTTCCCAACGAGATTACCGATATCATCGCAAGCATCACTAATCTATCAGAGCTGAAAGTCCTCCTCTATGTTATGCGCCACACGTGGGGCTACCATGAGTTCGGCATCTGCAAGACTATTTCCATTGACGAATTCATGCATGGAAGACGCTACAAAGATGGTAGTAGGCAGGATAAAGGCACTGGACTAAGCAGACAGGGGGTGCTTGACGGCATAGAGAGAGCTATTAAAGACGGCTATCTGATCTGTGAAGTGGACGCCTCTGATCTAGGGCGTACCAAGAAATCTTATGCACTCAGAATGCTAGGGGGGGTCAACGATTTAGACGGGGTACGTAAAGTAGACGGGGTCAACGATTTAGACCCGTCTAATGCCAGTCAACAAAATAGACGGGGGGGGTCAACGAATCAGACCCCAGCAGTCAACAATTTAGACCCCAGCAGTCTAAATTCTAGACCTCGATCAGAGAAAGAAACTCTAGAAAGAAACTCTAGAAAGAAACCTGAAGAAAGAAAGAGTGGCAATCCTCCAACGTCATCTCCACCCGAGGGTCTTTCACTCACACATTCATCATCGGATAATCTTCCTTTTTCTTCACAGGATGCACAAGGGGGTGCCATTAATCCACCACCAAGCGTAAAGGGGGGGTCACAATCGTCTACAGAGCAGACACTCTCATCTCAGCTCCTACGTAGCGCCTCTCGCACGGATAGTTTTCATCATCGTTCTATCCAGGATGAGGGTGTCATTTCCTCCGACTCCGGTGGGGGTGACATAACGAATGGCTGCGCAAAAACAAGCATGAATGTGCTTCCTCCTGTGTCTGAATCCGCTCCACAAGCCAGTTCTATGGTCGCGAATGACACGCCGAATCTGGCAAATGCACAACCCTTTACACAGGGTCAAAGCGAGCTACAAAATGGCTGGGTAACCGCTCCACAGGCTAATTCGTTGGCTGGGTCATTATCGCCCGACCCTGATGGGGATACACACCCCATGCACACTTCCATGCAACAATCAAGTGAAAATGTTGCATCTTCACAACAAGCAGACGATGTAAATTCAACAATTGCTTATAGCCATTCTTCCCCATACGACACTTCACAGAATGAGACGCCACATAACGTCGCTCCTCCTGCTCCAGAGCATGGTGAAATGCCAAACGTGCAGGACGTGATTGAAGCGATGAAGAATGAGCAAGATAGTGTGGAAGGCTATACGAAAGGATCGAATGGAGTTGATGTAAGGAGTGCTGCTATTGATGATAGCACATCTGTGCTTAAGCAGCAAGCAATGGTCGTGTTGCCAACTCTTGCAGAAGCACGCGCTAAAGTCGACGCTATAGCCCCAAATTTGAACAATACACCGCCTGTTGGGATTGCGAAGGACAAGGGAAGAGTGACAAGGACACCTAAGAAAACAGCGGAAAAACGTGATCTATTGGCGGAATCGCCGACTGAAGTGCAGGCTGTGGTGAAAGAGTGGTGCAATATCTTCAAAAAGCCGGTATCGATCAATGCCACGCTGATAATTCATGCAACGACACTCGCAGAGTATCAGCCCGATGAGGGCGAGATTAAAGCCTGCTATAAGTGGCTCTGGACCACAGATAGAGACTGGTACGCAAAGCATGGTGGTATCCATCTTGGGACCATTGCCAGTAAATTTACTGGTTTTCGCTCGCTTGGAGAGATTCCAGACGACACAAAGCCCAAACGGAACATTGACCGCTCCGAGTTTGGCCAACAGAGCCTGGAGAAAGAATTCTATCCAAACAAACAGGAACCGACAAATCAGCAAAAGGAGAAACAATATGCATTTTGATGATAAGGCACTGGCTATACGTCCGGTGCAAGGGGAAGTTATCCCGCCACAGCCACGAAAAACACTCTGCATGACGTGCAAGCAAACCATTGAGCCTGGAAAGATCAATCGCCTTAGAGGTGGCTACGACTGGCAAGCAATGAAAACGGTAGAGGTCGTCTGTCCTTCCTGCTCATCCGAGACAGCGAGACAGCAGACAAGCAAGAAACAGACTGAGCTGCTCATTCAGATCTTTGGGGACGCGGCTATCCCGTGGCGTATGCGGAACTTTGAATTTGAGACCTATCCAGAAGATGGGGATCAACGCGCTAAAGGACAGGTGCAAGCATTTGTTGAGAGGCATCTAGCGAGTGACATGTGGAGCAAGCGCATGCTCTATCTTGTTGGGCCGACAGGAGGCGGAAAAACAGGCCTTGCTATTAGCGCTTTGAAGCAAGTGCTGCATGCGGGCAAGAAGGGCCTGTATGTAATTGTTGCTGAACTCATGATGAAATTGCAAGGTTGCTTTAATCGAAACTCTGACATCTACGAGGATGAGCTGCTCAGTGCAATATGCCGTGTAGAGTGGCTCATTCTTGATGATTTAGGCGTTGAAAAAGGCTCGGCCTATGTCATGAGGAGCTTGTATCTCATCATTCAGAAAAGAGCAGATTTGGGGCTCTACACCATCATCACGTCCAATCTGACAACGACCGAGCTAGAGGACCTGTGGAGACCGAGCGATATTGAGGAAAAAGGCTTTCATGATGGCGTGCGCATTGTCGAGCGACTGCGTGAGTATGCAGAAGGATGTGCCGTAGTGGGGAACTTGAGAGCATGAGTCATGTGTTTAGCGTGTTGGAGGAGATATGAAGCCATTTAAATATCAGCGAGAGACTACGCTTCAACCACGTATCAAGCGAGTTCTCTTGATGATTGCAAAAGGCCACAAAGAGCCATATATCGCGTATGATTTTGGATTGTCCCTGAAAACGATAGGTTCATACATGTCCGACATGCGACAGTATTACGGACTTGATGGGACGCATGCTGAAATAGTCAGTGAAGCGATGAATAGAGGTCTGATTTCAGAGGAAGAGATGAAGGAGGCGCATGAGTAAACAGATCACATCATTCTACACCGTCATTGATACTGGCTATGGATGCTATATCAAATTCATAGTCCCGCCTGCTTGCGCAATACAGGAAAGCGAGGCAATCTATCAAGATGCTGGTGAAGCATCACAGGAGTTTCTGAAATTGTATCCGGGTGCACAATATCTTGGCAAGGCTGGTTTTGCACACAAGGCGCGTGTGCTTGATGAGCGACGCAAGATGGATATGGAGAAATTGAAAACATGGAAATGAATACCGTCGATGTGGCGCGGCTCCGACAACGTGATATCGACGTGCTATGGTGCATCGGGCGCAATATGAACAAGCAGAAAATTGCAGAAGAATTAGGCATAACTGTAAATACGATTAATCAGCATATTGCACATATTAAGACGCGTCTGGCTATTGCTACAAAGCAAGAGCGATGGACGATAGAGCAATTGGCTGAATTTGCGAGAAAAGAGCTGTGACCGCGAAGTATCGGAACCGCAAGACCTCGTACAACGGCATCCGGTTCGATAGTCAGAGGGAGGCCAGCCGGTACAGAGAGCTGCTGCTGCTTGAAGAAGCGGGCACTATTCGCACTATCGAGCTGCAACCGCGTTACGATCTCGTGGTGAATGGACACAAACTAGGGTTCTATCGTGGGGACTTTCGCTACATCGATGTAGCAACGGGTAAGAGCGTACTTGAAGATGTAAAAAGTCCAGTGACGAAAACAGCAGTGTACAAGCTGAAAAAGAAGCTTGTGAAGGCATTACATGGAATAGAGATTATGGAGGTGATATGAGTCTCACGCGTCGTCCAAAGTGTTATGCATGCGGAAAGGAGAATGCGAAGCTCGTACTTGCAAAGTTCTGGACTACGCGCAAGGGCAAGCCGATACAAGTTGATCGGTACGTGTGTGGTGAATGCCGACAGTTGTATGCAGATTAAGTATGCATCAATATGCGTGCATGTGTATATCGTGCGCTCTCCCAGTCGAGTACATCCGCTAAATCTTGCCTGAAAGCTTCAAGTGCCTGCTCCCAGTCATGCTTGCCTTTCCAGACGAGCATGATGGTAATCTGCTCATCACACTCCGCAATGTAGCGTGCGACCGTACCGGGGAAGCGATGATTGCGTATCATGTCCAGGCGCTCGATAAAGGCGTCATAGCGGCGAATCTGGACGGTTATTGTGGTGATGTGTTGAGTATTGTCTCCTGTGGAGATGCGCCACGTAGGAACGCTCTTACGTGGCCTACCAGCACTCCGACGCTTGAATGTCTCGACTTCGCTCAGAGGAATCATGATGACGTTGGCTGCCCACACGCTGCTCAGGCGTCCATCATTGACGTATTCGTACACGCGCTTGTCTGATAATCCCAGAAGCCTGGCCGCTTCTTTGATGGATACGTAGTCAGGAAGGTTGGAGCGGCCAGCGTATTCACTCATAGGAGAATTTTATCACGAAAGGACAAAAGATGATCATCTACATTGCTGGGACTCCGATTTGTCCCAGCTGCGGTAGCCTGCATCCTAATCGTATTGCTGATAGCTGCGGGTACTGCGAGAATTGCCCGGAAATCAGAGGTGAGATGCTCCAATTGCCGGAATGGGCAGAGAGCTTGCTGCTTCCATCCATTCTCAATCTGCCTGTACTCTATCAAGGCTATCCTGATGATGAGTATATGCGAGACGTGACAGCGGGAGAATATTGGGCTGAAGAAGAGGATGACGGAATATTTTATTATGAGTGAAACATGCGGTAAATGCCAACAAAAGACGCGCAATCTTCTCAAATGGCAAGATGTGAGAGTAACGAAAGATTGGAGAGCAGAGGAATATACACTTATGCTCTGCAATACGTGCTTTGACCGCATTTCGATGCTTCGTGCAGAATGTGTATCGTCTACTGAAAACTGCGTAGGAAATATAAGACATGCATGATGAAAATCGCCTGTGGATTCTTACACAGAAATGGCTAACAGGTGAGATAACTGACGAAGAGGATGAAGAATATCATCGACTCAATAGACAGATGAATGCATTCATCCCACAACGAAGAGTGAGTTTATGGGAGATAATTAAAAGATGGGCAAGTCGTATGAGAAGTAGACATTACGAACGCAATGGACTAACCGATCGACAGAAGCAGGTGATTTCAGGTATTGCACGAGGATTAACGAACGCACAAATAGCACGTGAGTTGAACACGAGTACGAGCACAATTGAAACACACATCAATAGTATTTGCGCAAGATTGAAGCTCGGCATCGATGTTACGCGTGAAGAATTGCCACAACGCGCAAAGGCGCAAGGTATTGAGTTTGAGGAAAAAGAGGTAAAGAACAATGAGAGATGAAATTGATCGGCAAATTGAAGTATTGCTCAGCAAGGCAACGGACCGGCCAGGACCAAACGATCCAATGAACATGGTCGGACTTGGCAGTACACTGCTTGCTGCACAGATGTTCACAAAGTCTACACGAGATAAGAGGAGGAAAGATGGCAACAATCAATCAAGCTAAAGAGGCGTTGCGAGTGGCAAAAGCAATACAGAAGGATGTAAACGAAATCCTGCAATGCCCGTTCACGACACGCGAAAAGGAAATCCTCTTTCTTATTGCGAGTGGATTATCTTATTTTGAGATTGGTCAACAGCTCAAGATATCTGAATCGACGGTGAAGAATCACATGGGGCGTGTATTGCACAAGCTCGATGCAAAAGACAAGACGCGTGCAGTCGTAATTGCTCTCCAGCACGGATGGATCGAGTTTCCGGGGTAGTGTGATATGACGCTCTATCACGACTATGAGGCAAGTCGAACGCGTCAATGCATAAGTGAGATTTGCGAAGAGATACGATTGCTCGAAAAGCAGGATGACACTGAGTACGAGGCGGCGCTCTTGAGAGCAAGGAAAGCCGATCTCAAGGACGAACTGATGGACTACAATTGGCATTTCTATCTCGCTTTTCGCGAGTGGAGTTAGGAGAATTCTATGGATTGGTGGGATGAAATCATCTATCAAGAGGAGTGTGGTTTTTGTGGAGAGTACAACTGCTCTTGCTATGACGATCCCGACCTCGACGATGGCTGGCATTATCGAGAGCGCTATTCCGATGAAGGATGGGATTAAATTGCGTTTTCCGAATAGACGAGCTGTGATATGATGCGCAAAAATGAAAGGACTTCCAAGGCAGGAAATACACCCCCTCAAGGAAGAGGGGCTTTTTTGTGCAGTTTGGAAGTCGCTGAAATTGGTCCTGAAACCCCTTGCAAAACTATTGCGGTTGTGCTATAGTTAGCACATAGAAACGAGTTACTTGAGAGGAAGAGACAATGATCGAACTAGTACCGGCGCAACAAAAAATCTTTACGGTAGAAAAGCATGATGGAAGTCCAATGCAGGTTGTAGCAAGCTTCAATGGCAAAATATACAATGGCAAACGCTACTTCAATTGCCAATACCGACTAGACAACAAAAAGGCTAGACAGTATACATGCATCTATCAAGACGGTCAGGGCTGGGTCGAAAGTGTCTCTTCCTGGGAGTGTGATCTTGAAGAGGCTTTCGAGCTTGTTGAAAAAGAAGTCCCCACACTCTCCTTCGGCAAATATGTCGGCAAAAAGCTCTCCGAGGTTCCGGCCTCCTACCTCAAGTGGCTTATCATCCATAAAAATGTTCTAAATGCTAAAAATCAGGCAGTTATCGAGGACGTGAAAGCGTTCCTCGCATAAGGAGAAATACGATGTTACATGCATATGAAGTTAATCGGACGCGTGCCTACAGCATGAGTGAGCAAGGTGTTTTTAATCAGATTTTTATAGAGGAGGTACAACCTCATTTTTGCAATGAGTATTATGAAGAGTTTCGTACGCCGTTAGGGCGTTTCTCCGCTCATTCTTACAATGATATTACGGGTGAGGTCCAGATCATTGCAGACGGTGAGGTGCATGAGGCGGGCGAAATATTTAGCAACGTCCCTAATTTCTCTGTGCCCGAAGTAGCGGCTATGCTCCATCTGTCGGAGCAGCGTATTCGGCAACTGATTGCCGATGATCAGATCAAGGCGAAAAAGCGCACCAATGCATGGTTTGTCTCTGGTAAAGAGATTCTCGCATTCTCTCTGCTAGAGCGTCCTGCCCATAGGCCAAAATCACAGGTTTGAGAAATTGGTCCTGAAACCCCTTGCAAAACTATTGCGGTTGTGCTATAGTTATATCAAGAGGTGAGGGAATGGCCCGAACCCGATTGAACTGAAGGAGAACGAAAATGAACATTGAACACATTCAGGTTGATGAGACTCATCGTATTGAGATTATGCCTTCTGGGAATCATTATCCCCAGTATTTGATCAATCCGGCATGGAAGAGTCATCCCGAAGGTTGGGGCTACTATAAAGTGGGAAATAAGAGCAAAAGCTACAAATCTGAGAAGAGTACCCGCACCTTCCTCGCAAAGAGTGGAAATGCGAGCTATCTTAAGGGCGGCTATGGCCGCTAGTGCAATTGAGAGGAGATTAAAATGTTGATCATTAGCAAGCGCAAAGCTGTAACAGTAGCGCTTTATCGGATTGACTTTGAATGGAAAGATCAGCCAGGATCTGGATTCAGTTTCCCTTGCGACAAAGCGGGAAATATCCTCCTAAAGGATATGCCTGCACCTGCACAAGAGAATTGGCAGAAGTGTCTGAGTGGTGAATATGCAGTCATCGCTCAGGGCGTGAAGGATCACAGTTATACCTTCAATGAGTCGGCTCACGGGGCTTGTGAGTGTGGTGCTGTCGTCATACTGGAAAGTTCCTGGTCCAATAGTTGCGAGAAGTGTGGGCGTGAATACAATGGTGGTGGACAACTTCTGGCTCCGCGTAGCCAGTGGGGCGACGAATGGGTAACACAACCAGAGGAAGACTGGGGGCTTTACTAAAAAACGCATGCCTCCGGGAATCGGAACCAGAGGCACGCGGAAAATTGAAAATCACAGAAAGAATATCACAAATGATGTGGTATCCTGAGCTATTAAAAAAAGAAAGGATACCTCCTCACCAACATATTGTTTTTGCAGAGAAGCGCGGCCCAATGACCGCGCTTCTCTGTTGCTCGCTTGTTGGCCGGCTCGTCCTTGTGTATACTGAGCTGGTGAGATAAATGAAACCAAAGAAGCTCCGACGCCGGGATGGCTGCGTCGGAGCTTCTTTGTTGCACGCTGATTCGACTTGACGCACGGTGACATGTTATACTGTATGTAGATCTGGAAAATCATTTCCTTTTTAGTCATATTTTCCAAATCAAACATTGTTTCGCAAAGAGCTAGTCATGATTGGCTGGCTCTTTCGCGTCTCCGTGGTATAATACTTTTCTACGGATCACTTTGGAAATAAAAGACTCCAACCTGCAGGGCTTCGGGTTGGAGTCTTTTATTTTGCTGTTCAGCTTGCATATCTCACAATGCACCTGTATACTTGCTGTATAATGTTCAGTGATTTTAGATGAACATTAGAAAGGATTATGCAAGTGACATCGAAAGTTGAAGATTTTGCAGACGATCTTCGTGCTCGTATAGAGTCCGGTGAGTTTGGCATTCGTGGCGGTATCCCTCCATTGGGTGAACTAGCTAAAAGCTATCGTATCTCTCCTGATACTGCAAGACGCGGTTTAGCGCTGCTTGTGGCGGACGGTCTCCTCTCTCCGCACGGCAAAGCAGGTTATCATGTGGACAAAATAGAGCGCATTGTGCGCACCAATAGCAAGGTGCTAAGCCTTAAAGAGACGCTTCAAGCGCAAGGCGAAACGTACACCTCTTTCTCTACTGAAGATCCCAGTGTGGAGGTTTTCCCCTCTGCTCTTGCCACACTACTGGATATGACTCCTACGCCGATTGTTCACCGTCGCTATGTGCGCGGTAGTACCGAGCGACTGTATGAGATATGCGAGTACTGGTATCCAGTTCATGAGGCGACGCAATTCCTACCGGATATGGCAAATAATCCAGATGGTGACTTTCTGGATAAGATTATGCGACTGCGCAACGTGCCAAGCGTGCAGGTTTTGGAGCTCGTCTCTATCCGTACAGCCACCTCTGAAGAGATTGCTTTTCTTGGCATCCCAAAGTACTCCTCAATTATGGAGTCCATTATCAAGTGCATAGAGCCAGATGGAACGGTCGTGTGTGTCATGAAGATGATTTCCATTAGTGCCATCAGTCACCGTTACACGTATCCCTACACGCTCAGTTGAGCTATCACGTACACTGTAGGTAGCTATAGGTGCTTATGCAAGCAAGCTCAACTATAGTTATGGTGATTGCTGCAACTTTCATCTTTTGCCAGAGCAATCACCATTCCTAGAAATTGTGTTCTAGCAGGAGTGGCAACATGGATAAATTCGCCTCCTATGTAGAGCCAACACACGATGTATTTGAGCGTCTCGTGGCAACATATAAAGCACTGGCAAAAGGGCCTCTCGGTGAAGATGAAAAGCTTCGCTTGGAAATGAGAGCGTTCGGATGTGAAACGATCTTGCAGCAGCGTGGATATCGTGTCTGGTTTGAGAAGGGCGAATGGCATTATGTATGATGCTCTATATATATTGCGCTGTTCCTGCTTTAGTTTATCTTTTTGCCCTGATTGCTGATCAAAGGAAAAAGTCATGATATCGTGTGCATGGTGTCTCTCTGAGCAGGGTATTCCAGCGGGTGAAGGATCACACGGAATATGCACGATGCATTCTAACCGGATGTTACAGGAGTATTTTTCAATGAAGAAGAATGAGAATAAAAGCGAAGTAGCGCGCACGTTGGCGCAAATAGAACTTGCGTATGCTGCAGCACGTCTAGGCATGCTTGCCATTGCAGAAGGCACAACAAGACATAGATTCATCACAGCGCGTATGGAGCACATGAAGCAATTGCAGGATGAAATAGAGGTGCTTGTTGGTGAAGAACGTGGTGGGAAGATGGTTGCATATCGTCTTGATCAATTGCAAATAGGAGATTAGCAATGTTACGACTTCATCCTTACATGAGGGCCTCTTCTAACAGAAGGACACAGACTACCGGGGATATCCTGCACCATCTCGCTCTTGAGGCTGAGTTAGCCGATGATGAAGCAGTAGTGGACTGGAACGCTCAATACTCCCCGGATGAGAGTGAATTACCTGATACCACCCAAACAAAGCAGCCCCATCACTCGTTAGGAGGTTAATTTAATGCCACAACTTTATCCTCATTTGAGGAGTTTTTCAGGTAAAATACAAACAGACAAGTATTTTCAACAAAACGAAGAGAATACAAAAGGAGAACAAAAAGCTTTAAAGGAAAAAAAGGTAACCGGTCCTGTTAGAAGGCTGAAAACGACAAAGCAGCAGACGTAATATGCAGCCTCATCGACACGAAATGATGAGGCTTATCCTGCTTAGAGATTCAGGAGCATGAGGGCATTATAGCCCAACTGAAAGGATTTGTATGACGACTCCACCTATTCAACGCGCAAGTCGCGTAGCCCCAACGACCGACCCCTACACGCAGCCACGTATGCCTGTCGTTATACAGCGTTATGATCAGGGTGTGCGACAGCGGGCTTATCTGCATGAGGGACCACCGCCAAAGCGATCGCTCCTCAGGTTGCTTGGGCGCATGCATCCACTGGTCTATGTGGTTCTGACTCTTCTGGTGATTGGTGGGGCAAACTGGCTTGTCGGTTGGTGGAACACGGAGGAGCAATATAGAAAGTACGGATATCCTCCCACCTCGCATCTGGATGCCGTTGTTGGACATAATGATAGTGCAACCAATGAGACACACTTTATCTTTCTCAATTTGCATGGGCACATCGAAATTATTGAAATTCCCGGCGGCGATGCTTCACATGCGCGTCTCTTTACGGGTCCAACCCTTATTGGCGATAGGCAAGATCTCACACCAGTAACGGGAGAGATTCGCCGGGAGAATGGACGGCTTGATCTCATTGTACATATTCAAGATCAACAGATTACCTATATCAATGATGGGGATACGTTTCATCAGCAGTAGGGGGAAGACGATGTACGCTCTTGACGATACAACGTATGAGGAAGATGAGATAGAAGAGGTAGATGTCTATGTAGTTCCAAGGCGTAAAAAAAAACCAGTTCGCCATACAATACATATAAGTTCCACATGCGCGTTATCATGGCGTGATAGGCTCTATTTTATAGGCTGTATCGTGTTATATTTCTTCATTTTCACCTCTTTTGATTTTGGACCCTGGACAATTCCCGTGCCATTTACCATCGTTCCGCAAACACTGACTACAACTGTCAAGATTACGCCAACCGGAACACGCACGATTCCAGCCACGAATGCACATGGAACGCTCGTGATCTCCAATGGATCGATCCTCGCACAGCAAGTACCGGCTGGTTACATTGTGCCCGGTGGTGTTGAAATTGTGCTTGATGAGACGGTCACGATTCCCCCATCTGACGGCGTAAGCTTTGGCGTGGCACGCGTACCGGCTCATGCGGTTGTCGCTGGCCAGGACGGGAACATTGCGCCTGGAAGCGTCAAGGCGATCATTGAATCGAGCTTGTTTGTGAGGAATCTCACAGCATTTAGTGGAGGTGCCGACGCTCGTACTGAGCTAATTGCCACCGACGACGACAGGCAGCAGGCATTACAATCGGCACGCTCATTGCTGCTAGCAAAGATCAGTCGGCAATTACTTTATGAGCGATATCGCGAAAACGTGACAGTGCAGGACCTTGCAATGCGCGTTGCATGGTCATGTGAGTTTGTGACGTATCGGGTACCGAGTGGGCTGCATGTGCTCTCAGTGCAGGGGATTGGGAAAAATACGATTACTTTGAAGGTGAGTCTGTAGTGCATCAAAGTGTCTACGAATGATGTACTTTTTATTTGTTTCTTTTTGTGTGCATCATTATGTAGCACTTATGGGTACGAATGATGTACTTTTCTCAGTAATCTTGCTATTATAGTGACTTGTACATCAAAGTGTTGGCAAGTGATGTACTTACAAAAAGGAGGATTGAATACGCATGAAAACGTATGCCTATGGTCATGATTTTGGCAATGCAGAGACCTGTGGAGTGGCTTTTGTTAGTGGTCGTAAGACTACCAGATGCGTTGTCAGTGCGATTGCACAGGGTGATCTCGATAATCTGAGGCGGTTGGGCGTGATGCTCGAACCATCTCGACATTTTGTCTATAGATGTGAGGCGGATGCAACAGAGCAGTTTGTGGGAGATCTCGCTCTTGAACAATCCGCCATGTCCTTTAGTGGACGCGGTGATATTAGCCGCTATTGGAGTGAGAAATCACTCATCATGCTGCTTACCGTGGCGTCGTCACTGATCAATGATAGTGAATTTGGCCTGAATGTCGTTACTGGCTTGCCTGTTCAGACGTATCTTGGAGATCCTGAATGCAGAAAGAGGATTAAGCAGGCGCTAGAGGGCACGCATACCTTTTACTTTAATGATTCCAGACGCACTATTCATGTATCCGTCAATCGCGTGATTATGGAGGGAGCTGGTGCAACTTTTGCTCATCCTGCACCTGACAAGCTCTATCGTCAAGGGGTTATTGATATAGGCGGGCGCACTACCGATCTTTTCGTTGCAGAGGGTCCAACCCCCGTGCGTTCTCTCTGTGATGGTAAGGCGCTTGGTGTGGAGATTGCGGGGGATCTCCTGAGTAGTAGTTTCTTGCGCAAATATGGACGCGATCTTAGGAGCTATGAAATTCGTCGTATCTTGCGTGCGTATGCAAGTCGCTCTCCTCTTCCGCCTATCATGGCACGTGGCGAACCCGTTGCTGATATCCGCGAATTGACGAGGGAGGCGCTTCAGCGAATTGGTGATGAGATCGTTTCTTTTATATCCGCTTCCTGGGGGGAATCGGAGACAGGTCTAGAGGTGGCCAGTAGTTTCTTCTCAGTGCTCTCTATTGGGGGCGGCGCTCACTACTTCTACGAGCAGTTACGGGAACGTGTCCCCAATCTTCAATTCATCGAACGTCCCGAGGAGGCCAATGCTTATGGCTATGCGCTCTTTGCCGAGTCTCAATTACAGCGTACGCGTGTAGCGTCGTAGGTAAAATAATGGCAAGAGATACGGGAAAGTATGCCTATTATCTGGTAGGCATTGCCAAAAATTCACCTACCCATCGGGCGCTATTGGCAGATGCGGAGGGACGCGGTGTTAAGCATATCCCAACGCTTATTGGTGTGCGATTGGGAGATTACTATAGTGGTGGGCAAGTCATTCAGCAAGTGGCACAATCTGAAAAAAAGAATGAGGAAAGCTATTCCTCCGATGCTCTATCGAGTGCTGCTCTTGCCGACGACGCATGGCCTGAATGAAAGGATCTATACCTCTGTGCCATCATCCTTACGATCGGTATCATCGCACTGTTAAAATATCTCTCAAAAAATAAACATTGGAGATGATATATGTACGATATCCTAGAGGAAGCAACGCAAATCGTTGACACTACTGAAATGCATGGTCACATTACCAATGCAATCAGGGGGAAATGTGCTCAGGCTACTATCCTCAATATTCGTGAAGATTCCAAGCCTGTTGAGTCGATCTTTCCCGTTGGCACACGGCGCTTTTATGTCGGTTTTGAGCATATCAATCGTGGTGCAATATGCGTGCATGCGGAAGTCGTTTATGTGTGTCCTGATCGTTGTGTGGCATTAGATTTGACTGTATCGCAATCCATGAGCATGGGCGCTTTGCTCCGGCTTTTGACCGATGAGCAACCTGAACAATAGGCACTATGCCAGTAGCGCACGGTCTGAGCTAGACGAGTTGCTGCTGCCATACTATCATTATTGCATCGGCGAGCCACTTGAAGTGATGGCACCCGAGGAAGAAGAGCCTATCATGGCGGAGCAGCTAGTGGCACGTGATAGGCACGAATGGCGCATTGCCATCGCGTGCGTGCTTGTTGCGTTTGGGCTCGTTGTGGGGACATTGTGCTGGTTGTTTGGGATATATTGAATGTATCTATTTGAATGAATGGAGTATGAATTATGCTATTGACAGTAAAAGAGGTCGCTCGTTCGCCGTTGGATTAAGTTTCACTGCCATGTAGCGAGGTTTCACTACTATGCAAAGAGTGGAGGGCATTGCAGCGATGAAGAAACACGTATGGAAGCGCGGCGTATCCACAGTTTCATTGCTATGCAGTGAGCCGAGGGCATTGCACCCTTGATGTAGAGACCGAACTTCTACGCTTCCCGCAAGTTTCATTGCTATGCAGTGAGCCGAGGGCATTGCAACCGACTCGAACAGTGAAACCAGACTAAGCCCTTTGAGGGCTACGTTAGAGGCGAAATTAGGTACCTATCGGTACGCGGCCAGCCGGTAGCTCTACGGTGCAACATTAAACAGGCAAGCATGGAAAAGCCAGATGGCAGAACCGACGACGCCCTAAAGGATGGCTTCCCCCATCTCTGGAAAGTCGGATTTCAAACATCACCACATGGGTCAATCGTCTTGGCTGGTATTGCCCCATAACTGCCATAAGCATGGAGCTAGTCAAGTTCGATCTACAGAAGCAAGAGAATCCAGAGATTTCAGGAATAGAGTATCAGCAAGGCACTTTGGCAGGCTATGAAACCCGCGAGTACCTGCTAGAGAAATGGAATCGTAAGTGTGCCTACTGTGGAAAGTCCGACATCCCTCTGCAAGTCGAGCACATACAGCCACGTGCTAAAGGTGGTACCAATCGTATCTCCAACCTCTGTCTGGCATGTGAGAAATGCAATACCGCCAAAGGAACTCAAGATATCAAAGAGTTCTTGAAAAAGAAGCCAGAAGTCTTGAAACGCATTATTGCACAGGCTAAGGCTCCGCTCAAGGATGCTACTGCTGTCAATGCAGTGCGTTGGGCACTCTATGAGCGTCTCAAGGCAACGGGACTACCTGTGGAATGTGGAAGTGGAGGGCTTACCAAATTCAATCGTACTACACACGAATTCTCCAAAGATCATTGGATTGACGCCGCGTGTGTGGGAAAGAGCACGCCTGAACATCTTGGTATTGATGGGGTGAGACCTCTGCACATCAAGGCTATGGGGTCGGGTAATCGTCAAATGTGCCAGACAGATAAGTATGGGTTTCCTGCGAAGCATCGACAGAGGCAAAAACGCTACTTTGGTGTTCAAACAGGGGACATTGTACGAGCTAAGCAGAAGCATGCAGGACGTGTAACCGTTAGAGCGAAAGGTGATTTTTATATCCAAAGAGAAGGATCACGAATAACCTTTTCCTATAAGCATTGTCGTATACTTCAGAAGAATGATCGATATCAGTATGCATAATGAGGTTCTTATTCTTTGATCGTCTGACAAGAAGGTAGATTCATTTCCCTGTGATGAGCAGGGAATTTTCATGATACAATGGAATCATTGGACGGCGAGCAGCGATCGGGATAATGTCCTCTGCGAGAGCATGAAACCTGGGTTGTAAGTCATATCAGCCGCTAAGGTTACACGGAGGGGCTGCCACGGGATGAGCGCCAAGCATCCCAATCATTTGTTGTATAATCTCATTGACAGGTGGACGCATGAAACAACGTGCAAACGCTGGAGTAAAGCTCTACACAAGGAAGCTTCTGAGCAATCAGGGGCTTTTTTGTTGTATAATCTGAGCGGAAAAACTGAATACTTCGCCTATACAAGGGTGCCTCAATGATGAGGCAAGAGAAAGATGAAGAGAGGTTCCATCGTGCGGAGCCTCTCTCTTTTTATGTAAAAAACAAGGCAACCCATCTGCTGCATGAGTTGCCTTGTCCATGCCCCTGCGGAAGGCTCAGGAAATGTCCCTTTTCAGTACGATCATTTACCATTTCCAGTATAACAATGCGCCCAAATGGCATGGATTGCATCTGTGCATTATGCTATAATCATTCTAAAGCGAGGTGGGCGCATGCAAGAAGCAAGTGACCTCTTGCCTCATGAGGTCCTTAACTGGTTAATAGAGCAGTTGCAAGAATATCAGCATTATGGAGATAATGCAAAAATAGAATTGTATGTCATGAATGGACGCATCCACACATTTTGTGGTGCTCCTGTGAATAAGATAGGTGGAAAGCGGAGAAAACGAGCAAGAACGACTTGACAGTATAATACTCAGCGTTCAATGTCCTTTGGGACGTTGGGCGCTTTTTTTATTGGAGCAAGCATGCGAGAGAAGATAACAACTTGCCTGACACTTGTTCTTGGCGTGCTCCTTGTCGCGGTGTTCTTTCTTTGCGTACTCTGGGTTGCATCGCATCCTGATTTGTTGAGTATCGTGCCATGAAGTACGTCATTGGTGTGATTGTCTTTGTGTGTGCGTGGTATATCCTATGCTGTTTAGTGCTGCTTGTACTAATGTTTTTGTGGCATGTGCCAATTTATGAGTGAGGAGTAGTCATGGATACTGTAGAACATAGAACCGTCTCTATCTATGATCTTATTCCTCATGAACGAAATTATAATAAACACCCGCAAGAGCAAATTGAACGCGTAAAGGCATCTTTGCGTCGTTTTAGTCAAGTTGATGATGCGATTGTAAAGGCTCTCCCTGATGGCCGGTACAAGATCGTTGCTCATGAGTGTGTAACTACGTCTGCTCTCCAACTTCTTGAGGCCGGTGAGTGTCTTCATTTGGCACAATGGAATGTGACGATTGTTCCTGATCACTGGACAGAGCTGGATGTTGAAGGATACATGGCCGCGTCCAATGAAACTGCCCGTCTATCGAATCCTGATCAGGAAGAGTTAGCCACACTTTTGCAAGAACAAAAAGATGCGGGTTATCTCCTCGAATCGCTTGGTAGTAGTGACGAGAGTTTGAGACAGATGTTGGAGGCGCTCAGTGATGAGTATATAGGTGGGAGTGAAGAACGAGATGAAGAAGAGGATGAGTTGCCTGAGGAAGTCGAGACAAGGGCAAGGATAGGCGATGTGTGGCAGTTGGGTAGGCATCGGTTATATGTTGGGGATTGTACTGATGTGGAGGCGGTAAAGCGTTTGATGAAAGGAGATAAGGCGATTGCAATCATTACCGATCCACCTTACGGGGAAATCAAGGCCCAATGGGATAAAGCTAACTTGCATTTTGTGTCTCTCCTCGGCCAATTCGTGAAGGAGCACGCGACCGTTGTACTATTTTGCTCTTTACCCTTTGGTTTTGATATGCATCGCAAATTTCTTGAGTCAGGATACTGTTGGCGGTGGGATGCTGTATGGGCAAAAGTATTGGGAGGTTTCCGTATTAGTGACTATATGCCCCGTGTTGCTCACGAACATATCTTTGCCTATGCGTTCAAAGGAACTGCTATATCTGATCTCATTTTTAATGGGTGGGATGCGGGCGAGAATGGGGAACCCTACTTTAGGACCAATGCCAACAAGATCGGAGATACGAGGGATGTCTATTCTAAGCGATCTCTGACCTACGCAGAAGGCCAGGAGGATGGCAAGAGATGGCTGCGCTCCGTACTAGAGGGCAAAGAGAAAACCGTCATGCCACACGCTGAAAGAACGGTACACCCAACGCAAAAACCGCTGGAAGTCATTACCAAATTGATTACACTCCTCTCTCATGCTGATGATCTCGTCTATGATCCATTCCTCGGTAGTGGCACAACGCTTATAGCCTGTGAAGATCTAGGCAGGCGCTGCGTTGGCTGCGAACTTGAACCCAAGCACGCCGATATCATCCTTACACGCTACGAACAGCACACGGGGCAAACCGCCACACTCCTACAACGCGCTACGGAGGCGGAGCATGTCTGATGAGAGAGACACCGCCAGCTGCACAAGCATTCGAGGATTACTACGATCTTGGGGGTGAGCGAGATCTCTTACAGCTTGCAAGAAATAAGCGTCAGGAGCTTGAAAGACAGTACCAAGACAGTACCAAGACAGTACCAAGCGAAGCAACATTACTGAGTAGGTTTAAGGGTTGGTCAACTGAACACAAATGGCAAGAGCGGATTATCGAGCGTGATAGACAGAGAGCAGAAGCTAAACGCAAGAAGCGTGAGGCTGAAATTGACAAGATGGATGAGCGACAGGCGGCAATTGGAACAACACAACAGGCGACTGCAATAAAGCTCATTCAGGGACTCATCAAAGAAAACGAGTTCAATGCACACAATGCAATACAGTTGCTCAAATTGGCGATCAATGTAGAGAGAGTAGCACGTGGTGCTCCGACGGATCATAGACGTGAGGAGCATGTAGGAGAAGGCGGAGGCCCAATTGAATTTGAAATTGAGCTTGTCGGCAGATCACCAGACGAAAACGAGGAGTAAATGCTCTTTGCATTTCTTCTATGGCTGATAGCCCTTTGTGCTACCGGCTATGCACCTAAACAAAAGATTAAGCTAAAAGTCCATTTCGCACTGCATAAGGGACAACGGCGTATTCACCGGAGCAAGAAGCGCTTCAGGGTCGTGGCGTGTGGGCGTCGGTTTGGTAAGACGCTGCTTGCGATCTTTGAACTGCTTGAATTTGCGCTCATGCATCCGAACTCCAATTGCGCATGGGTGGCTCCGTACTTCAGGCAGAGCAAGATTGTCTATCGGCTCATTCGCAAGATCTTTCATAAGACGGGCAAGTCAATCATCACCTATAAGTCTGATACGGACCTCAGGTTTGAGTTTGCGAACGGGTCGGTAATCCAGTTTTTTTCGGCTGAGAACTACGAGTCGATGCGCGGTGATGGCTACGACATCGTGGTCATCGATGAGGCTGCGGACGCGCTACGTGACTCGAAAATCTGGACAGATGCGATCCGGCCAGCACTTGCAGATAGACGAGGGAAAGCGCTTTTCATTGGTACTCCAAAAGGACAAAACCTCTTCTTTCAACTCTTTTGCAGAGGTGATGATCCTGAGTATCCAGACTGGGAACGTTTCCATGCACGAACAGCAGACAACCCGTACATCGCACGGGAAGAGATCGAAGCGGCCAAGAAGGAACTGCCTGAAGACACTGTAAAGCAAGAGCTAGATGCGGAATTCTTAGCCGACAACGCCGGTGTATTTCGCCGAATTGCTGCAATACTTGACGGAATGCTCGACCCTGATTATGAACCGGTTTACGGACATCAATACGCGATTGGGTGGGATCCAGCAAAGTACACAGACTACAGTGTACTAACGGTGTTTGATCTGAATACAAGGCGTGTCGTGTGGTGGGATAGATTCCATCATTTCGACTACCGCTATCAGGTCAAGCGCGTGGTGGCAGTGGCAAATCGGTTCAATCATGCATTCATCTTGATGGATCATACAGGCGTTGGGGATGTCGTTCTTGAGATGCTGCGAGAGGAGTACGACAACTGTGACGGCTATCTGTTCACGAATCCGAGCAAGAAAGATCTGGTTGAATCGCTGCAAATCGCTATCCAGGATGTGGCGTTTAAGATGCCAGATATTGAGGTAGTGGTGAATGAATTGAAGATTTTCATGTATACGATGACACCAAGTCGGAATATCGTATACAGTGCACCAGAAGGAGCACACGATGATTGTGTGTACAGTTTAGCGCTTGTATGGTGGGCAGTGAAGGAAGGCCTTATCAGCACGATTAGTGAAGAAACAGAGCAAGCACTTGTAGAACTGATGGGATACTAATATGTCATTTTGGAGCAATCTTATGCTAGCAAATCAAGCCGCGTATCATGCATGGCGTCGTACCTTTAATGATCCATCGACTGCCTATAATCGTCAACAGTTCGAGGAGTATCATCCTACCTATAAATTGCTCCGCTCTTATTATGACAATTCGCTCTTTGATAAATATAATAGCGCTACATGGGAAGCATATAAATCCGGGTATAATCTCTATCGCTACATCCGACCTATTCGCAATCCTGTATGGCGGCTTGTTCAGTTTTACATTGATAACATCTATCCTGGTATGCTGGTAGAGGATGAGGACGAGATGGACAATGGCGTCCCCTCCGCAATGCCATTTACGCAAAAGGTTACACCTCAGGTCAAGAGCGCCGTTGCACAGGTATGGCAATGGAGCAACTGGGAGGCTAATAAGGCAATCTATGTAGAGACGGCGGCCTCTGTTGGTGACGTATTTCTTGAGAGTGTTGATGACCAGGAACACGGAACCGTCTATGTCGACGTCGTGTGGCCAGGCTTTATCTCTGATCTCGATTTAGACAAGGCTGGCAACGTGAAAGCCTACACTGTCCAGTATCAATCCTATGATGATGATGGACCGTACACATTTCGCAAGGAAGCGGATAAGGTCTCATTTCGCTATTATCGCAATGATCAGCTCTACCAGGAAATTGAAAATATCTACGGATTTGTACCTGGAGTGTGGGTCAACCATCAGTCGACGAAGACCATTCATGGCGCACCCGCGATGGCATCGGGTTTACAGGTCAAAATTGATGAACTAAACAATCTCGTCTCACAGGCTCATGATCAGGTCAAGAAAGTGCTTCAGAGTCCGACCGTGTTAGCAACATCGAACCCGGGTGGAATCAAAAAACTCTTCAATCAGGATAAGCGCGGGGCAACCTCTGAATTTGACCCCACCAAAAGCGGTGACAATGAGTCGGTGCTCCTCTTCACCGCCGGTGCGGATACCAAAGCGCAGCCACTTCTTGCCATGCTCGATCTAGCAGGCACACAAGGGCTTATCGACTCGCAAGAACTAGAAATCAAGAATGATAATCCTGAGCTTGGCTATTTCGACTTCCTAAAAGAGATGACTGCTGCAACGGGACCGGCCATCGAGCGAATGCTTGGGCATGTCAAGGGGCCGCTCTACAAGGCTATGGCGAACTACGACCGTGGCATCATAGCCGCTCTCCAGATGTGCCTGACCATAGGCGGATTGCGCGGGTATTTCCCCTCGTTCAATCTGGACAGCTTCAAGCGCGGCGATCTTTATCTCAAGTTCAAGCCGCGCCCGATACTCACTCCAACGCGACTGGAAATAGCACAGGAAGAGCAAGCAGAGTGGACGGCGGCGGGTATCGCAGTGCAAAATGCCGGTGTGACAATTGAGTGGTACCTGAAGCACGTAAAGGGCTACTCTGATCAGCAAATAGCCGAATTGAGAGCATCACAAAACGCGCAACTTGCACAGATACAGCAAGATCAAATGCTGGCATCACAAGATGTTGTGCCTGCACAAGGACAGTAAATGAATGTTTACAAATATACCGCAATTATCACAAAAGATCGCGTAGTGCATGGCAAAACGACATACACCACAAAGCGACACTTTGAACCCGTCGCACTTGATAGTGTAGTCGTTGTTGGGCATGTATTGGGTGAGTCGCTTACAATGGCTGAAGTCAACGCTACAAAAGAGCTAAAGAAGCGCTATCCTGAGGAGCTAGGCTATGATTGCCATGAGAGGGTAAGAGTTGAGCAGTGCGAGGAAACTGTGGTCAATCTGTGAGATAATGCGCTTGCCAATTACGAAAGGAGCAATAAAATAATGGGTGGTAAACCAAGCAAGGGCACAAAGAAAGATAAGAGAATAAAGGGCAATAAATGAACGAACCAATGATGTGTGCAGTATGTTATGGAGTGCAAGAGGTCAAGATGGATGAAAAGAAATGCCAATGCTCTAATCCAGACTTCTATCCCTATAGCCAGTTCATTTCTATTGATCAGAAATCAGGTCATGCCTACACGGTACGACCAATGACTGCTGCGGTGAAAAACCTTCAAAAGGCAATAATGATAGACGTGAAAGAGTAGACCGTCAGACGGGAGGAAGTGATATTGCATCTATTTACTAGAGGGAGAGTAGGTTATGCCACAAAAACAACCCAATAAACGCCCAATCGCAGGACAACAACCTGATAATAAACTGCAACCAATTAGTCCGTTGGCCCTTCCAAAGAAGCCAAAACCTGTACAAATCGATCTCACGCACGGTCCTGATCTGTCCGACCTGGACACATTGTCAGGAGTCACACAGGCGGATATCGTGCATGCGCAGGCTCTGTGGAATTCAAAAACCAACCTGCCTGGCCTGCTCAGTGCGAAAGTGGAGGAAGAGGAGTGAGGAGACTAAGACTTTTTCTGGGAGGCACTCGCTATGAGGGAGTGCAGTTTTCTGATGGCGAAATCTATTGCCAGGGATGGATTGAGGGATACGCATCTTTAAGTGAGATGGAAGAGGAATATAGGCGACAATCATTGCCATATCGTATTGAATGGATAGACAAGACAGAGGAACAGAAGTGAGAGAGATTATAGAATCATGCTTCATTACACAAGGCAAAAGGAAATTGAAGCTACGAGTCGAAACTTCAGCAAGCGGAGAGAGGGAAACGAGTGTCGTTGATCTTCTAACCGATGAAGCATTGATGGGAGTGAAATCCATCCAATTAAACTGGTCTCGTCGTGGTGTCCCTACCGCTTTAATTGAGTTGGAAGTAAGAGATATAGAGGTCTCTGTTGTTGGTACAGAAGTGGAGGAGGAGGAGAAGTGAGTGAAGAGGGGTGTTTTACCATTGAAGATATCCGCAAGCTTGCCGAACGCGTAAAGCAGGATGATGAGATATTCAGTAGAAAGCGGGATGATATCCGCTATTACCTGAATAGTGCGGGTATCAAAGCAACAGAGCAAGAAATAGAGGCCATTCGTCTCTCAGGTCATCCTGAAGCATTGATCTCTGCACTCGTTCAGCGCAATGCTGCAATAGAAATGGATCTGATGATAAAGCGTGTTGTGTTAGCACAGAGGAAGCCATTTAAGTTCAGGAGGAAGATAAGAAGATGAGTGATAATCAACGTGATACACAGTTTTTAGCCATTGCTGAACTGCTCATCAAAGAGCAAGAGGAAGTCACTGCAACAACAAGCATGCAGCATATCCGAAGAATGGT
>JAAEAZ010373963.1_pt1 | contig 46019 bp, 72 predicted proteins | sample 7277811 | NCBI WGS metagenome assembly JAAEAZ01 (sample SAMN13876997, study PRJNA601929) | soil metagenome | isolation source: soil | host: Panicum virgatum | place: USA: Fermi National Accelerator Laboratory | collected 2010-11-19 | reverse complement strand
CCGTCGCCGTCATCGTGAAGATCTTCGTCGAGGCCCGGATGGATTCGTTGCGAGAGGAGGCGTCGTGACCGCCGACCTGGCCGACATCCGTGACCCGCTGGTCCTGCGTACCTTCCTGCCCGACCAGGCGCCGCTCGGGCTGTGTGAGGCCTGTGACGAGCCCACCGAGTACCCGCCGGTGTGTCGGGAATGTGGGGCGGACGTTGAGGCGGCCAAGGCGTATCGGGAGGGGCGGGAATGAGCTTCTGCCAACACCGGCGGGAGGCGGGTGCGGTCGCCAGCGGGACGGCCGTACCCGTTGCCGGCGGTGCATCATGAGCGTGTCTCAGGCCGAACTGGACGCTTTGCTGGCTGGCCTCAAGCCTGAGCCGGACGAGCCGCCACCTTCCACGATCACGGCTCTGCGCGGCATCCTCGTCGATTACGAGATGAACTCGGCCCGCACGCTGCAGGTCACACCGGGGCCGTCGGAGATCGCCGTGCCCTGCGACCGGCGGCTCGCCTACCGGACTCTGTCCACACCGGAACGTCCAGACGGGCGCGTGAAGTGGGCGCCGATGATCGGCACCGCAGTGCATGCGCTGATTGCCGATGCCCTCCACGCCGACAACCAAGCGACCATCGCAGCCGGCGCGGAGTCAGCCCGTTGGCTGGTCGAGGAACGGGTATGGCCGGACGCCTCGATCTCGGGGTCCTGCGACGCTTACGACACCGAGACAGACACGGTCGTCGACTGGAAGGTAGTCGGGCCGACCAGCCTCACCAAGTACCGCCGGCACGGGCCCGGCCCCCAGTACGAAGGCCAGATCCAGCTGTACGGGCGGGGCTGGCAGGCGGCCGGCCGGCGGCCGAAGTGGGTGCGGATCGTGTTCCTGGCCAGGTCGCACGACTACGACCAGGCCTACGAATGGACTGCGCCGTACGACCAGGCGGCTGCTGAGGCTGTGCTCGACCGGCTGTACCGGCTGATCGCGCTGACCGGCGACCTGAAGCTGGCCGACAACCCCGACCTGTGGGGTGCCGTGCCCGCCAGTCCGGGCGACCCGTGCCGGTACTGCCCATACCACCGCCGCGGCGGCCCGGCCGATGCCACGGGCTGCCCAGGAGATGTAGCCGCAGACGAGCGGCGCACCGAGAGATTCACCGAAGGACTGATCTCTTGATCAGCCACACGAGGAGCAAAGGAGCACAGGAATGAGCATGAACGCCAACGACCTACTCATGGGCAGCGGAGTCAAGTCCGCCGTCTTCCCTGACGGCCAGTACGGCGCCACGAACAGCGGCCCGATCGTCCGCCAGCCCGAGGTCCGCCAGCAGACCGACTTCGACAGCGGCAAGCCCAAGGTGTTCGACAACGGCGACCCGATGCTGCAGATCGTCGTCCACATCCAGACCGAAGGCCGTGATCCAGTCGACCCGCAGGACGACGGCACCCGCGCCCTGTACCTGAAGGGCCAGATGCAGCAAGCGGTCCGCGATGCGGTCAAGGCGGCCGGCGGCAAGGGCCTCGAGGTCGGCGGCCACCTGGCTATCACATACCTACGGGACGAGCCGAACAGCCGAGGCCGCGGTAAGCCCAAGAAGGTGTACTCGGCTACCTACCGGCTCCCGGTTGCGCAGGCCGCCGCGGAGGTGCTGATGGCGCCGCCAGCCGCCCAGCCGGTACAGCAGGTCGCTGCACCGGTGGTCGCCGCACCGGCTGTTCCTGCCGGTGTCGACGCGGCGATGTGGGCCCGGATGGCGCCCGAGCAGCAGCAGGCCGTTCTCGCCGCGATGGGACAGACCGCGCCGTTCTGACCGGCAGCCAACTTCCTCTACCGGGCTCATAACAGAGGCGAGGCGGCGTGACCGAATTTGATGTGGCCGCGGTGCGGCGCTGGCTGGGCATCCTCCACGGAGACGCGCCCGGTCTCGTCCACATCTGCGCGTCCGGGAACTGGACCGGGGCCACCTTCCGCACCGACCAGCTCGACGCCGCGGCAGCCTACGTGGCGGTCCTCGACGCCGGCACGCCGGAAGGCATCTACGTCCGGGTCACCACGCTGAAGGCCCCGTTGGCGGCCGGGACGAGGGGCGGGCAGGCCGACACGTTGGCGCTGCCCGCCCTGTGGGCCGACATCGACATCGCCGGGCCCGGCCACAAGTCGGAACAGAAACTACCCCCTGACGAAGAAGCCGCACGGAAGATCGTCAAGGCGGCCGGGCTGCCCGAGGCCACACTGTGGATTCACAGCGGCGGCGGCATGTACCCGTTCTGGCTCCTCGACACGCCCTACATCGTCGAAGACAGCGACGCCGCCGACCTGTCCGGTGGGTGGCAAAAGGCCCTCGGGCACGGCGCTTCGTCACTGGGATGGCACTACGGGACCGGCGTCGGCGACCTCGCCCGAGTGCTCCGAATCCCGGGCACCGTCAACCGCAAAGAAGGCCTCGCGCGGCCTTGCGCTGTCGTGTCCGGCGGTGGCGCCCGCTACAGCTTTCAAGCCCTCTACCAGGCCATGACCGACGCCCTCCACGCCATCCCGGAACCTGAGCCGGTCGCGCCGCGGCTGACAGCGGTACGGCTGGACGACGGATCGGTGTCGCCCGGCGACGACTACGCCGCCAAAACCAGCTGGTCCGATATCCTCGGCGACGCCGGCTGGCGGTACGCGTACAGCCGCGGCCAGGTCGAGTACTGGCGCCGCCCAGGCAAGAGCGACGGCGGCATCTCCGCCACCGTCAACGCTCTCGGCACCGACCGGCTCCGGATCTTCACTACCGCCACCAACTTCGATACCACGTCCTACTCCAAACTCGGCGCCTACGCCGTCCTCGAGCACGACGGAGACCTCAAGGCGGCTGCCAAGGCCCTCCAAGTTCAAGGGTTCGGGCGGAGCCCGACCCTGTCCCCACCAGTCGTACAGTCCCAGACCCTCGCCGATCTGATGCCCGACCGGATTCCGACCCCGGCAACCCTGGCAGCCGTCGACGGCACCGCGGTCCGGGTCATCGCCGAACCGGCGGCCGGCCCGGAAGCCTACGGGCCAACCGAGGACGGCATGGCCCTCGCACTGGTCACCCGACACGGCCACGAATTGCGGTACTGCCCGCAGCGCGGCTCGTGGCTGGCCTGGAACGGGCACGTGTGGTCCTGGGACGACGGCGAGACGCACCGCGAAATGATCCGGATACTGGCCCGCGAACTACCCGAGGACAAGGACTGGAAGCCGTTCAAACGGCGCGCCACTTCGGCTGCCGGCGTGGCCGGTATCGCCCGGCTGGCCCAGTCCGACGCGCGGGTTGTCGCCATGGTTTCGCAGCTGGACGCCAACCCGTACGAGCTCAACACCCCCGCCGGCATCGTCGACCTGCGCACCGGAGCCACCCGACCCGCCGACCCTGCAGCGCTACACACCCGGTCGACACGATGCGTTCCGGACCAGAGCGCCGACACGTCGATGTGGATGATGTTCCTGTCCCAGACGTTCGGAAACAACGTTGAGCTCGTCAGCTACCTGCAGCGGCTACTCGGCTACTCGGCCACCGGACGGGTCGGCGCGCACGTCCTCCCGTTCGCCTACGGATCCGGAGGCAACGGCAAGGGCGTCTTCCTGGAGGCCGTATCCGGGGTGCTCGGCGACTACGCCACCACCGCCCCAGTCGGCTTCCTGATGAAACAGGCCCATGTGGGCCACGAAACAGAGATCGCCCGGCTGGCCGGAGCCCGTATGGTGCTCTGCTCCGAGGTCAACGAGGGCGACCAGTTCGACGAGGCGAAGGTCAAGCAGCTCACCGGCGGAGACACCCTCACCGCCCGGTTCATGCGGGCCGACCACTTCAGCTTCCGGCCCACCCACCACCTGTGGCTGATGGGCAACCACAAGCCCGAGGTGCGCTCCGGCGGGCGGGCATTCTGGCGCCGGCTACGGCTCGTCCCGTTCCTCCACGAGGTGTCTGAAGACAAGGTCATCGACGACCTGCAGAACATCCTCATCGGGGAACACGGACCCGCGGTACTGGCCTGGATCGTGGCCGGCGCGGCAGCATACATGGACTCCGGACTACGCGACCCGGAGTCGGTCACAGCGGCGACAAGCGAGTACGCGAAGGATCAGGACACCGTCGCCAGGTTCGTCGAGGACTGTTGCCATCTCGGCGGCGGAGACCTCGTGCGAGTCCGTACGACCGATGTTCGACAGGCCTACGAGCGGTGGTGCACGGCCGGCGGAGAGACCGGCGTGACACCCAAAGCTCTCACGACAGCCCTGCGGACGCGGTTCGGCGTCGAGCCAGTAAAGGGTGCAAAAGGGACGCGTTTCTATGCGGGAATGTGCCTCCTCGAAAACGACCCGCCACCCGGTGAGGATCTTGAGTCGGAGGACGGAGGTCGGTACCGGTGAAGACTCGGGTGGCGAATGTGCCTCCCGCCACCCGTCAGGTGGCAGATGTGGCGGATTTCTCCGGTGGCACAAATTTAGGCCCTGACCAGGGCAGGTGGCAGATGTGGCAGTTTTCTCCGACGACAAAACCGTTTTTGGTGGGTGGCAGGTGGCAGTTTTTCTCCGGTTATCGCCTTACGCGCGGGCGCGCGCATGTACATGAGGGGTCATACGGAAAACCCGCCACATGTGCCACCCAGGAGATTTTGCGGTGACCCGCCATTTGATCTCCACGCGGGCAATCGAAGGCCAATGCCGGTGCGGTCTTTTGATCTTGGCCGGACTGGACGAGGGGATCTCCGTCAAGGTCGACGCGACGCCGGTCGACCGGAGCGGTGAACTCGCCGCCCTCCTCGACGGACGCAAGACGTTCGCCCTCGTCGCCCACGAACTCGTCCACCGCCATCCCGGCCGGATCCGCTTCGGTCTCACCGGCTCGTCCGTCCACGTCGAACACCGATGCGCCGCCAACTACGTCCAGCCCACGTTGATCGGAGCCACGCCATGAGCCGCAGCCGGGCCAAAGGCACCGCCTGGGAAACCGCCATCGTCGACTTCCTCCGCGACCACGGCGCGCCCCAGGCCGAACGCCGCGCCCTCGGCGGAGCCAAAGACCGAGGCGACATCGCCGGGGTGCCCGGTGTCGTCTTCGAGGCCAAGAACGCCGTCAAGGCGGAGCTGGGGGTGTGGCTGGCCGAAGCTGAGGCCGAACGCGTCAACGACCGGGCGGAGCTGGCCGTCATTTGGCACAAACGTCGCGGCAAGGCCTCGGCCGGCGACGGCTACGTGACCATGGACGGCGCCACTCTGGTCCGGCTCCTCGCCGCCGCCGGCTACACCAAGCCCGAAACGGAGTGGTCATGATCTGCAACCCGTGCAAGGAGCAGCGCCACGACCAGTGCCCGACCGCCGGGCGCAACCCGACCCTGTGCGACTGCCAGCACCGGCCGGCCCGGCCGACAAGCGGCGGTGCCCGATGCCCCGCCTGATGTCCGTCGCACTCACCGAGGCCGCCGTCGTGGCCCGGACGAAGACCGTCACCCGCCGCCTCGGCTGGCAGTTCCTGAAGCCCGGCGACCGCCTCACCCTGGTCCGCAAGGCCATGGGCCGCAAACGCCCAGACGGCACCGTCGATCCGCTGGTCCGGCTCGCCGAGGTCGAAGTCGTCGACGTCCGCCGCGAGAAGCTCCTCGACATCACCGACGACGACGTGGAACGCGAAGGCTTCCCAGGCTGGACGGCGGCGGCGTTCGTCGCGTTCTTCGTCGACAGCATGGACACCCACTGCTCGGTCCCGGTCACTCGGATCGAATGGACCTACCTCGACGGCGACGCCATCCCCGACCCACCCGCGAAGGAGCTGAGCAAGCCATGACCGACCTACGCGTGGAGTACGACCGGCCGGAGACGGTGTACGAAATGCTCGACTGGCTCGTCGACAGCGATCCGATCGAGTTGCGCAACTTCGCCCAGAACCTGCTCGAAGACGTCGAGACACTCAAGGCCCGTCTCGCCGCCGCCGAACAGCGCGGCTACGCCGATGCCGTGGCCAAGGTCCGACAGCTGCCCGACGCGCTGTTCCTGCCCCGCGAAGTAGCCGACTACCTCGAAAGCCTCACCAACAAGGAGACCCAGTGACCACCCTGCTCGACACCCTCACCGTCCCGCTGACCGACCTGATCCACAGCACCGACACCGTCCTCGACGAGGCCATCCGCAAGGCTGCTGCAGCGGCTGAGGAAGAGTCCGAGGCGTTCGTGTCCGCGTTCAACTCGGCGATCTGAGGCCGGCGATGAAACTGGGCAAAGACTGGCAGGGCGTCCTGGCGATCATGCTCGACGAGATCGAGCATGCCGACACGGACTACCCGAAGCGGTACGGGATCGTTTTCGAAGCCGTCGATATCGCGCTGAAGCTCGGCTACCCGGCCGGCATCCGTATCGACCCCGCCGAGCCGGAGTGGCCCGTCGTCTACATCGAACTCCCCACTGGCCAGGTGTCGTGGCATATGCCGCAGCACCCGGTGCCATACGACGGGCACACCACGGAGCAGAAGTACGAGCGGACCCGCGCCTACATCGGTGGTGAGCGGTGACCACTCTCGACCTGGACATCATCAAGTCGCGGGTGCTCTCGATCAACGACGCCGCGTCGTGGAGCATCGACCGTCTGGATCATCCCAACGAGAGCTCCTGGGAACTCTTCGCCACCAACCACGACGGCATGATCGAGCCGCTTGGTGTGCTCCTCTTCGAGGACGTCGCGGACTTCGTAGCGAACGCGTTCATCGACGTCCCTGCCCTGCTGGCCCGGATCGTCGAGCTGGAGGGCGAACGAGACGAGGCGCGGGCCGACCTCTCGGCAGAAGAGATCGCCAGTTGTACATGCCAGACCTGGCCGCCGGAAGGGCCATCACCGGAGTGCGCCGTGCATGGAGCGGTCCGGGCATTCAACTCGTTGACGGCCGACCACGCCAAGCTCGGCCAGGACTATGTCCGGGTCATGACCGAGCGGGACATGCTACGGAAGCGGCTCAAAGAGGAGATCGACACCAGCTCGACATACGGACATGCCGCCGACGACCTTGAGAAGCAGGTCAATGCGATGCGGCCGGTGGTGGAGGCGGCGAAGGACTGGCGTCAACGGTCAGCCGGCTCGATTCTGGGCCAGCACGAAGGGCCGCTCGCCGTAGCGGTCGACGTCTTCGAGGGCGCCCAGCCGTGCATCTGCAAGCCGACCCACCGGCCCGGCGACTCGATCTGCCGCTACCGGCCGCCGGCCGACCAGATGCGTCAGGATGGCCCGCCCGGCCCTCTGAGCGCCACGGAGACGGCCGAACAGGGCGAGGTGATCCCACAGTGGGAGCGTGAGCTTCTAGACCGTCAGGCGGCGGCTGAGGCTGAACAGATTGATAGATCATCTGTCAACCCACCCGCTGATGGGAGCATGATCCGCCATGCGCATCCCAACGGGTTCCGCTCCGGCCAGTGGGCAACGATCAAGGCGGTCGTTCCGGCTGACGGCCGAGAGTGCTACCTCGTCGAGTTCCCGGATGGTGTGACCGACTTCTGGGCCATCGGCGACCCGGACGAGTCGTACGAGTTTGGCCCACCCGCACTCGAAGGCGAGACGATCGCTGACGGCTTCGGCAACGAATGGCCACGCTGCGGTCCGACGTGCGGGCTGGAGGTCGTTCGGCCTGGCAAGGTCCAATGTGGCTGCGACGACGTGCGGCCAGTGGCGGGGCTGGACGCGGCCATCGAGGCGGCGATCGCGACGGGTCAGCATTTCGAATCCGAGCCGGAGACCGACGACGACGAGTCGTACTGCATCTGCGGCGACCTGTGGATCGAACGTCATGCGGCCGAGGTGTTCGTCCGTGCTGCCGCTCCCCACATCCGGCGGGCGGCGCTAGAGGAGGCAGCGGACGAGATCGAGGCGGCCAACTGCTACGGCGAATCTGGCGTGATCGCTTGGCTCCGTGAGCGGGCGGAACGGGAGGGCTCCTGATGGGCTGGGTCAAGCAGAAGAAGAACGAGCACGTCTGCGCCAAGCCGCGCCTGGATGGGCTGATCCGTCCTTACCCCGGCGACATATGGGAGTGCGACGACTGCCAGCTGCAGTGGAAGGTGCAAGAGCACCAGTTCGACGGCTTGTACTGGGAGCGGGCGGAACGGGAGGCGGCCGGTGGGTAGCCAGATCATCCAGCAGCCCAACGGCCAGTTTGCGGTCTTCTCCTCGATCACGGACACCATCCACATTCGGGACGCGACCGCGCAGGAGATCGTCGACTACTTCGTCGAGAAGACCGTCGAAGACGTCAAGCGCCAACTCGCCGAGATCCTCGTCAACGTCGCCGCCGGCGAACCGCGCAAGTCGTACCACCAGTTCGCCATGACCTGGGAAGAGGCGCTCGCAAGGGATTACGAGCACGGCGGCGAAGTATGGCTGGCCATGCAGGCTGAACGGAAGACGACATGAACGATTTCTCGTGGGGCCTGCTCACCGGGGTATCCGCCGCCCAGATCTACGACATCGTCCGGGCCTGGCGGCAGGCGAAAGCCAAGATCAACGCGGTCCGCGAGAAGTACGGCCAGCCGATCGAGAAACGGTGGTGGCGGCTGTGAGCATGCTCGACTTGATCGACAACGCGATCGACGACTGGGAGACGTTCGCGATCGAAGTACTTGATGTCGAGCTGACGCCTTGGCAGCTGCAGGTCCTTCGAGGATCCTTTGCCCGCCTGTACCTGGACGACCGCGTCGTCGTCGGGACGGTCGCATGACCGACCAGCCCACCTGCGCCAACTGCTCCCGTCCCGTCGTGGACATGAGCTACGTCTGCGATCGCTGCGCCGGCAAGCTTGAGGTGGAGTTGCGCCGCGTTGCTCTGGTCGCCGGCGAGGCCATGACCACCATCGCCAAGCAGGCCCGGATCGGCAGCGGCGGACGGCGGACCGAGCCCGAGGTGCCGCTGCCGCTCAACCTGTCGGCGGCCGCGGACCACGATGCGGCGGTGAGCACGCTGACGACGTGGGCGCGGCACGTGCACGAGTCGTCTGGACGTCCGCTGCCTACGGTGGACGGTCACCCACTCGCCGCACTGGCACTGTGGCTGGTCGATCAGCTCGGCTGGTTGCGGCATCGGCAGGAAGCTGTCCAGGCGTTCGACGAGATCGCGGACGCCTGCAGGGTGCTCGAGCGCGTGGTGGACCGGGCAGCCGAGCGGATCATCGTCGGTCAGTGCGCATGCACGGAGTACCTGTACGCGGTCCGCGGTCGGGAGCACGTCACCTGCTCGGGCTGCGGCACCCAGTACGACGTGGAGACGGCGCGGTCTTTGCTGCGGGAGAGCCTTGACCGGTCGCTGTTCACCGCGGCGGAGATCGCGATGTTGGCCAAGTACCTCGGCGTCGCGGGCGAACGGTCAGCGGTCCGACACAAGATCACGGTGTGGGCTGACCGAGGACTGGTCACACGGCACGCGGACATCCGCGGCGAGGCGGCCTACGTGTTCGGGGAAGTCGTCACGCGGTTGATGGCCGGATGACCTTGCCGATGCTACTGTGACCGGCATATGGGCGAGTAGTCTGCCCAAGTCAGGCCGGAGGCGTTCAGCGCCCCGGCCTTCTTCGTGTCCGAGGGAGTATCCATGGAGCTGCCTCGCGGCAAGATCACCGACTTCGGCGACCTCATCCACGAAGAGCGCTGGCTGATCAAAGGCCGACGCTTCACCTTCGTGGCGCACTATGGCGCCGAACGAGACACCACCGCTGCCGACCGCGTTGCGGGAACAGGCTCGGTCCCACCACCGCCAGGAAAGGCAGTCGAACTCATCATGGACCTCCACGAGGACAAGAAGATCACCCGCACCGCATCCGCCGCCGACGAGTTCGGTGTACCCGTCGCCTTCGACGGCACGTTCGCCTACGCGGTCGACGACGCGACGCTGGTCAACCTCGCCGACAACGGCGACGGCTCCTGCGTCATCGCGGCCGTCGGCGGTGGCGCGCTCGGTGTGGCCAACCTGACCTTCACCGCCACCCCGGCCGTCGGCGACCCCACCGTGCGCGTCGAGGCCATCAACGTCATCGCCGGTGCGGCTGAGACCTTCGTCTTCACCGACTCGGCCGAAGAGGAAGTCACGCCGGACGCCTGAGCACGACCTAGCGGAGAGGGTGCGTGCGATGACAACCATGCGCACCTTCTCCGCCGCGTTCCGCCGGCTCGCCACCGCACTCGAGGCACTCACCACCTCGGCCACCAACCAGGCCACGAACATCGCCGACCTGTCCACCTCGCTCGCCGCGGTCAATGCCAAGACCCAACGCGTCGGCGCCAGCCTCCCCACCCTCGCGGTCGGAGCCACGGACGTCACCGTCACCTGGCCCGCCGCCTGGCCTGACACGGCCTACGGTGTGTGGGTCAGCATCCTCGCCGGCGGCGGCACGGTGGCCCAGTTGCACGCGACGTTGAAGAATGGGACCAAGACCGTCAACGACTGTGTGGTCACGGTCGTCAATGGGACCGGTGGTGTGGTGGCTACGGGGATCGACGTGCTCGGCGTGCGGACCTGATGGCACTGCCACGGTGGGCCGGGCGCAAAGGCAGGCCATGGTTACGGCTACGCGCCGAGGTGCTACGCGAGTCGCTCGCCGCCGGCATCGGCTGCGTCTGGTGCGGACACGCGGTGCCACTCAAGGGCCACGACGTCAACCACGACATCCCCCGGTCGATAGCCCCCCACCTCGCCATGACCCGCACCAACCTCAGTCCCATCCACGGGCGGACAGGCTGCCCCGAGTGTGGGCGCAAGTGCAACCAGGAGCTGGGTCCGCGCATCGTGGGCGCTGCTGGTGTGCAGTCAGCAGCGAGCGTCAGCTTCTGGGTGTGGTGACGCAGCGCTACGTGACGCTGTGACTCTGCGTGATGTAGCGCAGGGCGACGTGAGCAACGATGTGATCATGCAATGAGTGATCAAGTCTAATGTAGACAAACATAGAGCTTCTGACCTGCATAAACGCAGCTCAGGAGGACCCCGGGAGTCATCTTCCTTTCAAGATCACTCGCCGGGAGACCCCGAATCTTCCGGTGTCCCCCTCCGATTGTCACGCTTAGTTACGTCCACTTAGGACAGTCACGTTGCGTAGTGCAGGGCGGGAGCGATGGCTGAGGATTCTGTCGCCCAGGTCATCCCTCAGGGCGATCGCCGGGACTCCCTGGTAGCGCTACGTGACCTGCTGGCCGGCGAAGTCGACGACGCCAAGCTTGCAACCCACCGGCGCGACTGTGTGTGCCACTGCGGCATGGCGGACCTGCGGGCCCTGGTCGCGTTGACGAAGCAGATCAGCGCACTGATGGCCGAGATCGACAGTCTCCCCGAGACGGAGGGGAAGTCGAAGCTCGATGACATCGTCGCTTCTGTCGCCACCCTCGACACTCACCGCCGGCGCCGTGCTCCTCGGGGCGCAGCAGCCGCGGGTTCGTAGGGTCCCGGAGTACGCCTCGACTCTCGGCCTTGAGGCCGTGGATCTGATGGCCGAGGTCGGGAAGCCGCTGGACGAGTGGCAGGCCAACATCGTGATCGACTCGTTCGGGCTGCGGCCGGACGGATACTGGGCGTCGTTCGAGGTCGTTGGGCTGGTGCCCCGCCAGAACGGCAAGGGCGCGTTCACTGAGGCGATCGAGTTGGCCGGGCTGTTCCTGTTCGGCGATCAGATGATCATGCATTCGGCGCATCTGTTCAAGACGGCGAAGCAGTCGTTCCAGCGCATCGTCGACATCATCAACGGCTCGGACTGGCTGACCAAGCGGGTCAAGAAGATCGCCCGGTCGCGAGGCGATGAAGAAGTCGAGCTGATGCCGAAGTACGGTGGCGGGCACCTGCTGTACTTCTCCCGCACCGGCGGGGCCGGGCGTGGTTTCACCGGCGACAAGACCGTGTTCGACGAGGCCGCGTATCTGACGATCGAGCAGTACCAGGCGGCTACTCCGACACTGGCGACGGTCCCGAACCCGCAGATCGTGTACACCGGGACGCCGCCGGACGAGGACGTCGGCCCGATGCCGGACGACTCGATGATGCCCTCGGTGCGCCGGCGCGGGCATGCCGGCGATGACCGGATCTCGATTCACGAGTGGTCTCCGGAGGAGGGCTACGACCGCAGCGACCCGAAGGTCCACGCGGCGTGCAACCCGTCGTACAACATCCGGATCCAGAGCTGGTTCCTGGAGAAACAACTCGCCAACTTCACCGCCGCCGGGAAGCCGGGCAAGTTCGACACCGAGCACCTGGGCGTGTGGCCGCCGGACTCCGAGGCGCGCTGGCAGGTCGTCACGAAAGACGACTGGGAGGCGACCTTCGCCCCGCAGTCCGAGGCGTTGGATCCGCTGATCCTTGCCGTGGATGTGACTCCGGAGCGGTCGTTTTCGGCGATCGCCGTGGTGGGTGCGCGCCGTGACGGGGACCTGCATGGCGGCCTGGTCGATCACCGGCCGGGCACGGCGTGGGTGGCGGACCGGGTCGTCGAGCTGGTCAAGAAGCGCAAGCCGTTCCGCATCGTCATCGACCCGGCCGGCGCCGGCGGCAGCCTCATCCCCGAACTGGCCCATGCGCTGGTGCCGGAGTTCTACGAGGAGCTCAACCAGATGACGGCCCGCGAGGTGGGTCACGGGTACGGGTTGTTCCACCAGCACGTGTCGACGGCCCACATGGAGCCCGGGACGCGGCGGCTGAGGGTCCTCGAGCATCCGGCGCTGACGGCCGCGGTGGCCGGCGCGACAACTCGACGCATCGGGGACGGAACGACCTGGAACCGGCGCGACGACGCCGTGGACATTTCGCCCCTCGTCGCGTTGACGAACGCTCTGCACGGCTTCGTGGCCCGTCCTGCCCCTGAGGTTGTTGTCCCCGGCTACGTGTCCCCACCGGAGTCCGGGGCGTCGTTCTTCGCCCGCCAAACCGAGCGTCTGAAGATCTGAGGAGGCCGCGTGGCTGGCCGGACCATTTCGATTCGCATCCCGGAGTGGACTGCGAACCTGCTGCCCAACGTGCTGGGACTGGTCGGGCTGGCGACGATCGCGACAATGATCGCGTTCCTGACCGACTGGCGTTGGGGCGGCCTGGCCGGCGGGGTGTTCTCGGTGGCGTTGGCGTGGTGGACGTCGCAGCCGGCGCAGGCCCCGGCCGCGGTGACGCAACTCAAGAAGGCGTCGTAGCCGGTGCGCCCCCTGTTCCGTCGTGTCGTGGAGGCGACGCCGCAGCAGGTCGTCATGTCCGGCGGCGGGATCGGCCTGTACGGCAACGACCCGATCGACAACGACATCGGCTACCGCCGGGCGGGTGGGAACTTCCGCCGCGACGTGCCGCCGTGGACCCGGGAGCGGGCCCGCGACTATGCGGTCACCTCGTACCGCATGAACCCGATGTGTACGGCGATCCTCGACACGTTCACCGCGTTCTGCGTCGGCGACTCGGGTGTCAGTCCGACCACGACGGACCCGAAGGTTCGTGAGGTCGTCGACGAGTTCTGGCACGACCCGTACAACAAACTGGGCTCGATCCAGGAAGTGCTACTGCGGTCGCAGATGCTGCTCGGCGAGAAGCTCCTCGAGCTGATGGAGGGCCCGTCGTCGGGGGTGGTGCGGTTCTGCCCGGTCGAGCCGGCGGCGATCATCAACGTGTCCTCGTACCGCGGGAATCCGCTGTGGCCGGACAAGGTGACGTTGCCGCCGACCCGGGACAGCGACGGCGAGAACGAGGTCCTGGACATCATCCGGGTCAACGACGACACGGGGCTGCGTGAGGGCCGAGCCGCGTTCTGGGCGCCGTGGCGGGCTCTGGACACCGACACCCGCGGCGTGCCCTACATCAACTCGATTCTGGACTGGCTCGATAACTACGACGCTGTCCTGTCGGACCTGATGGACCGCACTCGCCTGGCCCGGTACGCGGCATGGCAAGTCAAGGTGACCGGCGGCCCGGACGCGGTGGAGTCGTACGTGCGGTCCCGGGGCGGGAAGACGCTACCTCCGTCGGGGTCGATCGAGGTGACGAACGAGTCGGTCGAGTGGGTGCCGCTGGTCGTGTCGTCCGGGTCGGACGAGGACACCCGCACCAACGGGGCGATCCTCACCAACATCGCCTCCGGCGCCGGCCTGGCCAGGACCTGGCTGGCCGACCCGGAGGACGCGAACCGGGCCACGTCGCAGACCATGGCTGAGCCGGTGCGCCGCCGGGTCGGTGGGGTGCAGAAGGTGTGGCTCGACCAGATGACCGAGCTGTGCCGCTTCGCGGTCGACCGGGCCGTTGCGGCGAAGCGTCTGCCGAAGACGGTGACGGTGGCGGACCCGCGGACCGGCGTCGAGTCCGAGATGCCGTCGGCGATGACGGTCACGGTCACCGGGCCCGAGGTCGCGGCGGCGGACGCCCAGTTCACGGCGAGCGTGTTGCTGAACCTGTCGACCGGGCTGAACGCGCTCGTCGAGGGTGGCATCCTGTCGAAGGAGGCCGCGTCGTTGGCGGCGCAGAAGGCGTGGGAGTCCTACGTCGGTGTGCCGTGGCGGGCCGAGCTCGCCGCCCCGGACACGAACCCGGACGATCTGGCGACGCACGTGGATACGTCGGCGCCGGCGTCGGCGTTTGCGCCGCCGGTGAAGCTCACCGTCGCGGGCTGACGTGCGCGCCGCCGACCTGGTCCGGATCGCTGAAGGTCATCCCCATCCGGGCCAGCGGTACCGGCATGGCTGGATCCCGGTCGGGGCACTGAACAAGGGCGACCGGTTCGTTGATTCGGCCGGCGAGCACCACGACGTCGACCGAATCCGTCCGGCCGGCCCGAGTCACGTCCAGGTCTCGACGACCGGGGGCCGGCACTTCGTCCGCCACGCGGCCGACACAGTTCAGGTCGTGTCCCCGGACACCACGCCGTCGGGGCTGGTCGTCCCTCGCCAGCCAGCCAGCCTCCACGAAGCCCTGGCCGACGCACAGACCATCGACGACATCGCCCGAGTCGCTGAGGCCGAATCCGAGCGCATCACCGGCCGTGTCACCTCCTTCGACTGGACCGGTTCGGACCCGCAGATAGCCCGGGAACACTCCGAGGGCATCCTGCGGGGCATGGAACGCTACCCGGGGACCTACCTCGGCCATGTCGGCCTCGACGACCTCGAGCCTGGTGTGCTCGGCCTCACCACGTGGTTCGAGGGGTACCGCGATCGGCTACCCGTGATCGACTTCAGCCGCGTGCACAGTAGCGACCCGGACAGATACCGCGGCGTCCTGTGGAGATCCAGTCAACGAGGTCCGGACGGCCGGCGCGGGCTGGTCACGGACACACCGGCCGCGGTCGCGCTCCACGAGTTCGGTCATGTTGTCTCGGCGAACTACCAGGGATTCGCCGATATCGCGGGCTGGCTGGCCAACAAGGCCGCCGCCGGCCAGTCCGAAGACCGCGACGTGTTCCTCGCCCGAGAGCTGTCCAAGCATGGCGTCAAGAGCGTGATGGAGACCGCCGCCGAGGCCTTCGCCGACGTGATGGAGCATGGAGACGGAGCCTCCGAACTGTCGAAGGCCATCGTCGCGAGGCTCGACAAGGGCATCGCGGAACTGGGGCCACAATGACCGTCCAGATCCCGTCGCAGTGCATGTACTGCAATTGGTGGCGCTCGCCGGTCGCGGCCGGCGACTTCAGCCCGAACCCGACCCAGACCTGCACCGCGTTCCCCGACGGCATCCCCGACGTGATCTTCAACAACGAGTTCGACCACCGCCAGCCCTACGAGGGCGACCACGGCATTCAGTGGGAGTCCGACGGCGAAGAGTTCCCCGCCTGGGCGATGCAGAAGGTCAGCCGAGCCGCGGAGGCCGTTCGGCTCGCCGAGGCGTTCGACCGGGAGCAATTCCACCATTACTGGGTCGAGACGCCCGAGGGCCTCGCCAAGTGGGCGAAGTCGGACGAGCCCTGGCGGAAGCTGCACCGGCACCTGCGCAAATTCATCCACGACCCGGAGGAGTTGGACCGAGTCACGACGGACTGGTTCCACGACGTCTTCCACTTCTATCCCGGGTCGGATCTAAACAGGGTCACCCACGGCAAGCCTCCCCGCGGCCACGTTGTTGGCCCGGGCTGACCGGAAGGCCTGAGCCTGATGCGTGCTGCCGACCTGGTCCGCGAAGCAGTCCAGGCCGGCAACACCGGTACCGGCGACGGCGCCTACACGCCCCCGCACGTGCTGTCGGGCCCGACCGGAGGCCAGTTCACCACCACCGCCGGCACCTCGGCGAAGAAGCCCGCCCCGAAGGCGGCCGCCAAGGCAGCCCCGAAGGCCGCGGTCAAGCCGAAGGCCGCCCCGGCACACGGCGTGCTGCCTCCGCCCACGACGTCGAGGACGATGAAGCTCGGCGAGTCCGGCGACGACGTCCGTAACCTGCAGTACGCGCTCGGGCTGTTGGGGTTCCAGGTGCCGCAGGATGGCACGTTCGACCGGAACACCATGGCCGCGGTGGCGCAGGCCCAGCAGCGGCTGGGGCAGAAACCCACCGGGCACGCCTCCGCCTCACTGCTGCGCAAACTCCAGGATGCCCCGTGCGTGAAGGAGTCGGCCGTGCCCCGTTCCGCGCTCGGTTTGCTCCAGATCGCCCGGGTGGTGGAACGGTTCGACCCGTCCCAGCCGCGCGACTCGCACGGCCGCTGGTCGCTGCTGGGTGAGGCGATCGCGCTGTTGCGCAAGGGCGGCCACGACAAGGCGGCCCGGCACTTGGAGGAGGCGCAGAAGGTCGCCGGCCGGCCGAAGGAAGGCCGGCACTCCGCCTATCGGCACGACGTCATCGACGCCGACCGGATCCGGAACGAAGTCCATCGCCTCGACGAGCAGCACAGCGCCCGCCTGTATCCGGGTGCGCCGATGGAGGACCCGAACAATCGGCGCCTCAACCGGTCGCAGGCCGAGAAGCGCCGCGCCGAGTTGGAGCCGCTCGAGTCGCGCATCACTGCGCATGAGCATTTCTTCGGCGACCGTCCGCCGGAGGACGATCACGTTGGCACCGCGCAGGCCGCGGTCGATGACCTGCAGGCGCCCCCACCGGGCCGGGCCGCAGCGAAGGTGGCAGCGGCCAAGCGGGCACCGGCGAAGAAGGCCGCGCCCAGGGTCACGGCGGCGGATCAGGCCGAGGTCGCGAAGGTCGCGAGCGCGTTCCACGAGGACTGGCGCAAGACCCGGCTCCAGCCGGATGGGACGTTCGAGCCGCGGGTCAAGAAGACCAAGGATCAGGCGTGGATTGCCGCACACGGCACCGACGACGTGGACATCGCCAACAGCACCTACGCCGAGTTGCCGGAGGACTGGAAGGCCGAGAACAAGGCGGCGGCTGAGGTTGTTCAGGGCATCCTCAAGCAGCGCGGCGGCACCGTCGACTTGGGCGACGAGAAGACCCGCCTTGCGGTGGGCGAGGAGATCCACCAGGCGTGGCTGTCGCGCAACGACTGGGCCAAGGGCGGCGAACTGGACGTCCCGTTCGCTGATCTGCCGCGCGGCGAGCAGGATAAGGACACCGACCAGCTGAAGGTCGCGATGGGTGCGTTGGCGCCGGCCAAGAAGGCCGCGACACGTACGCCGGCCCGGAACAGGAAGGCCAAGGACGGCACCCCGATCGGCGCACAGGACCGGACCACCTCGGCCGGCCCGGGCAAACTAGTCGGCCTGAGCGGTCGCGAGTACGAGATCAAGCCGGGCGACCGCCTGATCCCGGACCCACATTTCGACGAGGGATACGGCGTGAGTCTCCAGCGCGTCGACGGTTCCGAGTCGTACATCGAACAGGGACTGGGATCGTACGAGCAGGCCAAGGCCCGCATTGCCGAGTTGAACGAGTTCCTGGGCAGCGGTCCGGCACCGGCGAAGAAGGCCACCCCCGCCAAGGCCGCGAAGTCCGCCGCCAAGAAGGTCGAGGCGCTCTCGTCCGACCCGGCGGTACGCGAGGTCCAGGTCGAGAACAAGATCCGTGCGGCGTACTCCGCGCACGCGCCCCAGTCGGGCGGCTGGGGCTGGGTCTCGCTGGCCGACATCCGCGACCGACTGAGCGAGGACAACGTCGCTCCGGCCGAGGTCGATTCGGCACTCAAGAGGCTCGACAAGACCCCCGGTGCATTCCTTACGCCGGAGAACGACCAGACGTCGCTGACGAGCCGGGAACGGACCGCCGCGATCAGTCTGGGCGGCCAGGCGCAGCACCTACTGAAGATCGTCGACCCCTCGCAGCGCCCCCTGCCCTCCGACCGGGCCTCGAGGAAGGCACCCGCCGCCAAGAAGGCAGTACCCAAGGCCCCCCACCCCGACGGCCTCGACTCCCTCGACGAGCCTCGCCTGCGTTCCCTGGCCAAGGAGTACGAGATCCCGGGCGCGGGAACGAAGACCCCGGCTGCGCTGAAGGCGGCGCTGCGCCGTAAGGGTGCGGTGGCGCCGGACGTGACGCCGGGCGCGGCCCCATCGCGTGATCCGTTGTCGGCTGACCCGTCCGTTCGTGCGGTGCAGGTGGACAACCGGGTCCGCGCCGCCTACTCGGCGGTGCTGCGCCGAAAGGCCGACGGCGGCAGAAACAGGTGGGTTGGCCTTGCTGACCTCCGCGCCGAGTTGGGCGACGACCTGGACCGCAAGGAAGTCGACGCGGCCCTGTTCCGTCTGAGCGTCGACCGCAGCGGCTTCGGCGCTAACATCGTGCCGGAGTCCAACCAGAAGACGCTGACCGCCACGGATCGGACAGCGGCGGTGCGGATCGGTGATCAGGACAAGCACGTCATCTCCATCGACGACCCGTCGCCGCGTCCGCTGCCGGCGGCGGCCCCGAAGGCCCCGAAGGTGTCCGACGCGGAGGTTGAGGACCGGATCCGGGCGGCGTACTTCGCGCGCACCCAACGTCCGGGCATGTCCGTGTCGCTCGCCGATATCCGCCAGGATCTAGGCGACGTTGACCGGGCGCAGGTCGACGACGTGTTGAAGCGGATGAACCGCACCAACCACGTCAGCCTGTCGGAGGGTGTCAACCCGACGCCGGCCCAGCGCGATGCGGCGGCGGAGGTCGGCGGGCTACCGAAGCACGACATCGTCATCGAGCAGAACTCCCCGCGATCCATCCCGGCCCCGACCGGGCACGTCGTGAAGGACTACTCGGCGTCGTCGAAGCCCGGGCCGACTCCGGAGCAGCGCGCGCAAATTGAGGCCGACGTCCGGGCAGCGTACGCGCGGCTTGCTCGCCGGCCCGGCAGCTACGTGATGATGGCCGACATACGCGACCAGATCGGCGCTCACGACCGGGCTCACGTCGATGAGGTTCTTGTCGACCTGAGTCGGAACAGCCCGGACCTCCAGCTCCTTACCGAGGCAAACCAGAAGAGTCTCACCGACCGGCATCGGGCTGCCGCGGTAACGTTCGGCGGTCGTGATCGTCACGTTCTCAGCATTGCGCCGAAGCAGCCCCTGAAGCCAGGGTCCGCCGCCGAGCCTGGCCGAGCAGCAGCGAAGGTCACGGCGGCGAGGAAGGCCCCCACTCGGTCGCCCGACGACGTCGTCAACGCTGTCCGTCGCCTCTCGCGGGAAGGCGCAATCCTCGAGGAACTGCGCGACGCCAAGGCCAGCGACTTGAGGCGCATTGCGCTGGAACTCAACGTTCAGTTGCCGCCGACAGCCCGCACTGCCGTCGAGCGCAAGCTCCACATCGCACAGACCATCAGTAGCGACAGCCGCCGCCTCCACGGCGGCGTCTAACCCCCCACGTCTCCAACCGTCCTCACCGGACGGTCCGTCACCATGCCCGGAGGTAGACCGTGTCCACAGCCACGGACGAAGACATCGACCTCGCGGTCGCATGGACGGCCGCCGTCCGTGAGGCCCTCGAGGACTCCGCCGACAGCCACGGCGCCGACCCGGAAGCACTCCTCGATCTAGACACGCGCGAAGGCGTCGCGTTCACCGACGCCATCGACGCCGCCGGGCTCGCCGACGCCGACCCGGACGACCCGGCATTTGCCGACGCCATCCAGGGCGTCGCCGAGGCGTTCGTCGAGGCCAACCCAGGCCTGCGGGTGACCGAGTCCGTCGTGGAGACGGTCGAGTCGCACGTCATCGAGGCCAAGGGCATCGCCTCCGATGGGGGCCAGGTCTTCCGGGTTCAGATCCTGCGGAATGGTGTCTCACGCAACGGAAACCGTTACACCGAATCAGTTATGCGCACTGCGGCCCCTTTGTACGAGGGAGCCAAGGCGTACGACCACCACCGGACGGCGGAGGAGATGCGTACCTCCACCCTGGATGGACTGGTCGGGTCGTATCACAACGTCGAGGCCACCGCCGAAGGCTTGTTCGGCGATCTTCACCTCCTGCCCGGGGCGATTCACGTCAACGAAGCACTGCACCGGGCCATCGAGAACCAGCGCCGCGGCCTGCCGGCATTGGTCGGCATCAGTCACGACGTGATGGCTGACTTCAGGCCCAGCCGCCAGAACGTCAACGGGCGGATGGTCCGAGAAGCCACCGCCATCCGTTCCGTCCAGTCCGCCGACATCGTTGCGGACCCGTCCGCCGGCGGGTCGGCCATGCACGCAGTCGAATCAATCGAGTTCACAGAGGAGAGCAAAGTGCCCGTCACCAAGACCGACGTGCTCGCCGCGATCAGGGAAGCCAGCGACGGCGAGCTCGCCGCTGTCGGTCTGACCCGGGCGCACGCCACCGAAGCCACCTACACCGCTCGGGTGGTCGAGTCGCACGTCACCGAGGCCGGGATGCCGAAGACGTCCTTCCTCGGCAAGACGATGATCCGCAGCAAGGTCGAGGACGCCGGCCTGCCGGTGTCGGTGATCGAGTCGTTCTCGGCCGGCCTGCCGGACCACATCGCCGAGGCCGACATCGACGAGGCCATCGCCTCCCTGAAGGCCGCTGCGGCCATCATGGAGCGCGGCCAGTTGGCGCCGGGCACCGCCACCGCGTCGGTGACGCGGGAGAGCCTCGACAAGAAGATCGCCGGCGTCGACGCCATGCTGGCCGGCGACTACAAGAAGGGCTACCGGTCCTTCCGGGAGGCCTACGCCGACGTCACCGGCAGGTTCCCGCGCGCGTTCGGCGAGGACTACAACCGGCAGATCCTGCGCGAGTCGTTCGGCCAGGACCGCTACGACAGCGGCCGGCGCACCACGGAGTCGCTCACCACTACCTCGTGGGACGTGATCCTCGGCGACTCAGTCACCCGGCGCATGGTCGCCGAGTACAACCAGCCCAGCCTGGCCACATGGCGGCGAATCGTTTCCTCGGTCGTGCCGGTCAACGACTTCCGCACCCAGCGCATCGACCGGCTTGGCGGCTATGGCACCCTGCCCGCCGTCCTGCAGGGCCAGCCGTACCAGCCGCTCACCTCGCCGACGGACGAGGAAGCGACCTACGCGCTGACCAAGCGCGGAGGCACCGAGGATCTGACGCTGGAGATGGTCGCCAACGACGACCTGCGCTCCATCCAGCGCATCCCGGTCAAGCTGGGCCTCGCCGCGGCGCAGACGCTGTACCGGTTCGTGTGGGACATCCTGCCGACCAATGCCGCGATCTACGACTCGGTGGCGCTGTTCCACGCCACCCACGCCAACACCACCTCCGGGGCGCTGTCGCAGTCGGCGCTGTCTGCGATCCGGATCAAGATGCGCCAGCAGGCCGCCTACGGCGACACCTCCGACGTGCTGTCACTGATCCCGCGGATCCTGGTCGTGCCGTCCAACCTGGAGGAGATCGGCTACCAGCTGGTCAAGTCGGCGGTCGCGATCCCGGCCACCCCGGCCGGCCCGTCGGACACCCCGAACCTGCACAGTGGCATGGACCTCATGGTCATCGACTACTACTCGGACACGAACGACTTCTTCGTCATCGCCGACCCGAGCATGTGCCCGACCATCGAGATGGGCTTCTACCAGGGCCGCGAGGAGCCGGAGCTGTTCACCCAGTCCGACCAGACCGTCGGCAGCATGTTCAACGCCGACACCATCACCTGGAAGATCCGCCACATCTACAGCGGCACGGTCCTCGACTACCGCGGATTCCAGCGCGGCGCGAACTGATCTGTTGCGCTGCGCCGGCCCCAGGTCGGCGCAGCGCCCCGGACCCCGATCAGCCACAAACTCACCAGGAGAGCAAATGCAGGAAAAGGAGCTCGGGGGCACCCGGTACGTGACTGCCAACGTCACGGCCCTGGCGGCAGGCACCGACGCCAATCTGTTCGTGTGGCGTGCCCCGATCAAGTGCGTCGTGACCGGCGTCAGCATCACCCCGGCGGCCGCGATCACCCACGACGGCACCAACATCACCACCTACACGCTGACCCGGCACACCGCCGGCGCCACCGCGACCACGGTCGCTACCCGGGCCTGGGATGTGAACGACTCGGCCGCCAACACTCCCGAGTCGATGACGCTGTCGGCCACCGCCGCGAACCTGATCCTGGCGGCCAATGACACTCTGACCATCGTCAAGACCCACGCCGCTTCGGGTCTGGCAACCCCGGCGTTCGGGGTTCAGGTCAGCTATCAGGCCCTCGGCGTCTAGGCGATGACGGCGCAGTCGACGCCGTTCCCCGTGAGCGCGGGGGCGGCCGCCTTCACGGGCGCCTGCACCTATCGGGGCTTCTCCATTGCCTCAACCGCCGGCGCCGACGTCGTGATCTACGACAACACCACCAACTCGGGGACGATCCTGGCCCAGTTCACGCTGGCCGCCAAGGGGTTCCAGAACGTCGACGTCGCAGACGGAACGCGGTGCCTGCTGGGGATCTTCGTCTCCGCCACGGCCGCGATCCAGGGCCACGTCCGAGTCGGCTAGGAAGGGGAGAGCGTGGCCACGTCACGGGTCCAGATCAACGCCGCCGCCACGCTCTCCCACACCTGGTACGTCGGGGAGACGCCCACCGACCCGACCGGCACCCCGACGTTCGCGATCGTCGACGCCAACGGCACCGCTGTAACGTCCGGCAACGCCACCATCGTCGGTGCCGCTTCCGGGCGCACCACGGCGGCGTTGGCGGCGCAGACGATGGTGCGGTGGCTGTTCGTGACCTGGACCGCAATCGTCGCCGGGGCCACCGTGGTTGAAGTCGATCAGGTCGAGGTGGTGGGCGGGTTCCTGTTCGGCCTCGCCGAGGGCCGCGCGAGTGACGCGTCACTGGCTGACACCGCCAAGTATCCGGCCGCGGATCTGGTCGACAAGCGCCTCGAGACCGAGGTCGAGTGTGAGCAGATCTGCGATCAGGCCTGGGTGGTCCGCTACCGACGGATCGTCCTGGACGGCACCGGCACGTGGGACCTGGCCATCCCCGACGGTGGGGATGTGTTGCGCGGCGGGATCCTGCTGCGCGGTGTGCGCAGGTTGCGGCGCATCGCGATGGCCCCCACCATCGCCGGCACGTTCACTGACCTGACTGCACCGCAGCTGGCCGCCGTGGCGGTCACCGGGTCCGGGGCGCTCAGGCGTACCGACGGGCAGGTGTGGACCGAGGGCGTGCAGAACATCGTCGCCGAGTACGAGTACGGCAACGACGCCCCACCGGCCGACCTGAAGATCGGGGCGCTGCAGCGGTTCCGGCAGCGCCTCAACCTCAACAAGTCCGGCGTCCCCGAACGGGCCCAGTCCTACACCGTCGACGGCGGTGGCACCTACCGGCTGTCGATGCCCGGCCCGTACGAGACCGGCTCGCCGGAGGTTGACGCCGCCTACGGTCGGTACTCCCGCCGTCAGGACGGCGGCACCGACGGGAAGCCGGCGCCGTTCGCGATGACGCACTCCTACTCCCCGCAGCGTGACTCGCTGTTCCACCGATGAGCGGCACCCTCGCCGTCGCGATCAAGACGGCCATCATCACCGCCCTGCAGGCTGCACCCGGCCTGGACGGCATCCAGGTCGAGTACTCCGACACCCGCGACATGGCGCGCGAGGTCGTGTACGGCGGACAGATCGAGATGACGCAACGCATCTCGGGCGGGCGCACCGCCGACGGACACACCACCCGCGACGAAACCGGCGTCCTGCAGCTACACCTCATGGTCATGAAGCCGGGCGGCACGAAGCAGGACACCGAGGCCCGGGCCGTCGCGATCGGCGCCGAGGTCGAGAACTTTCTCGCCCTCAACACCCCGACCATGCCCAGCGGCACCCTCGACGCCTCGATCGAGGGCTACGTCATCACGTCCTGGTACGACGACGACGCAGCGAACACGCTCCTGACCTACCGCATCGGCACCTCGGCGACGATCACGTGACGGAGAGCTGATGGCCAAGATTCACGGCAAGGACGGCACGGTTCTGCTCAACGCGCTGTCGGTGAACGCGCAGACCAACAAGTGGACGTTCACCCACAAGCGCAACTACACCATGGTCGCCGTCCTCGACGCCGGCGGTGAGGCGTGGGACCCGGGCCTGATCTCGGGTGCGGTGACCCTCGGCGGATTCGTCGACACCGCGGCCGGGCTCCGCTCCGCCGCGGCCGCCGCGGTGGGCGTGGACGACTCCCTGGTGAGCACGATCATCCCCACTGCCACGCCGGCGTTGGGGTCGATGGCGTTCATGGCCGTATCGGACCTCGCCTCGTTCATGGTCGACGCGACCGTCACCGACACCACCCCGATCAGCGTTGAGGCCCAGCCCGACGACGGCGTCGACATCGGCTTCATCCTCCACGCTCTCGCCGCCGAGACGGCCGACGGCAACGGCACCGGCCTGGATAATGCGGCCGGCACCACCACGGGCGCGGTCGCGAACCTGCACGTGACCGCCCTGTCCGGGTTCACGTCGGTGGTGTTCAAGGTGCAGCACTCCACCGACAACTCGGTGTGGAACGACCTGATCACCTTCACCACCGTCACCGGCGTCACCTGGGAGCGGGTCAAAACCACGTCGGCGACGGCCGTGAACCGGTACCTGCGCGCGTTCTGGGATGTCACCGGCTCCGGCTCGGTCACCTTCGCCATCGCGGCCGCTCGCCGCTAGCCCTGCATCAACCAACGATCCCGCGGCCGCCGGCCGGCGGGCTGTTCCTGTTTGAGTCGAAGGAGTGGCCATGGCCCGCGGGCATGGTAAGAACGCCGTCTTCAAGATCGACGACAGTGGTGGGACCTTGCGTGACATCTCGCCACACGTGCACGCCGTCTCCGGGTTGCCCGGCGGCCGGAACCTCGGCGACGTCACCGCTTTCGGTGACGGCGGCGAGCGGTCCATGCCGGGCCTGGCGTCCGCGTCGTTCACGGTGACCGGCTTTGCCGACTCCACCGCCACGACCGGCTCCCTGGCCGTCCTGCAGGGTCTGCGCACAACCTCTGCGACAGCGTCGTTCGAGTACAGCCCGGCCGGCACCGGGACCGGCATGGTCAAGACCGCCGGGGAGTGCTGGCTGGAGACACTCACCTTCGACGCCGAGGTGACCGGACCGGTGCCGTTCTCGGCCAGCTTCAAACTCGACGGGGTCACCACCGACACCACCTACTGATGCCGCTCGAAGGTTCGATCACCGGCCAGGTCGACCTGGCGCATCTGCAAGAGCTACTACACCGCGTCCCGGAGAAGCTCCGCGCCGAGCTGACCAAGGGAGTCCGTACCGCGCTGGCGCCGCTCGAGGCGGAGGTCAAGGCGGCCGAGGAAGCGCGAATGCCGCAGAGGTTCGGTCCGATCCTGGCCGGGTCGACGAAGGTCACGAAGCGGGTCACCGGCGGCGACGACATCAAAGCCACCGTCAAGGTGTCGGCTAAGGGCATCTCCGCCGAACGGGATGTGCGCCGGATGAACCTCGGTGAGCTGCGGCATCCGGTGTTCGGCCGGTACCGCATGACGAAGCACGGCCGGGTGAAGAACCCGTGGTCGGTGACGACCGTCGTGCCCGGGATGGTCGATGAGCCGATGGAGTCGGTTCGTCGCCGGGCCGTTGAGAACGCCCAGGACGCCCGGGACCGGGTGGCCGACATGCTGTTGAGGGAGTGACATGCAGCTTCGCCTGCCCGATGAGGACCGCGAACGCTTCGGCTGCGACGAGTGGCTGGACTACGACCCGACCACCGTCACGGTCGAGGACGCCGAAGCCGTCGAGGAGGCCGGCGGCGAGTGGACGTCCCGCCGGGCCCAGTTCTGGCTGGCGCTGCGCCGGGCCGGCCACGAAGTGGCGTGGGGCGATCTGGCGAACGTGAACCTGGTGAAGGTCCGGTCGCGTGAGGGAAAAGCCGTGGAGGACTCCGCGAGCGACGAGAGTCCTACGTCGCCGACCTCTGCCTGATCTATCCCGGCCTGGATCCGCTGCGCGTCGGCAGCCTTCCGCTGTTCGTGTTCGAGGACATGTGCCTACGCGTGGATGCGTGGCGCGAGGGCAAGCTGAAACCGCGGGGGTGAGCCATGGCCGGTGACACCCGCGACATCACCCTCGACGTCACCGTCCGGGCCCGCGACGAAGGATCAAAGAAGGCCTCCCGCGCCCTGTCCGATGTGGAGCGCGAGGCGGCGCTCGCCGGCAAGTCGATGCACGGCATGTCGGACGAGTCGAAGCTCCTCGACGCGCAGATCGTCAAGTCGACTGCGCGGCTGAAGGAACTCGAGAAGGCGCTCGCCTTGGGTGGCGACGACCATGAGATCCGCAAGGCGATCCGGTCGGAGCGGTCGTGGATCGCCGAGCTGGAGAAGTCCGCCAAGGACCTGATGCCGGACGTCGAACAGGCCGGCGCGGCGGTCGGAACGGTCTTCTCCAGCGGTATCGGCGCTGGATTCAAGGATGCCCCGATCGGCCCGGCCCTGATTGCGGGACTCGTTGGTGCCGCCCTCGCCGCGGCGCCGACGTTGGGTGCGATCGTGGCCGGCTCCATCACCGGCGTGGTCGGCGTCGGCGGCATCGCGGGCGGCATCTTCGCCGCCTCGCGCGATAGTCGAGTGAAGGCCGCAGCGCAGGATCTCGGCCAGTCGCTGCAGGACGAGTTCTTCGGCACCGGATCGAACACGTTCGCGCCCGCGCTCGTCGGCGCGATCAGGGTCCTGAAAACCGAACTCGGCCAGGTCGACCTCGGAAGCCTGTTCGCCAACTCGGCCCCGTTCGTGGCGGACTTCGCGAAGTCCATTGGAGGCTTCGCGAAGGAGTTCCTGCCCGGCTTTACTCAGGCGGTGCGCGACGCAAGCCCAGCGCTGCGTACGTTCGACGCCTACTTGCCGATCATCGGCAAGGACCTCGGCCTGATGTTCGACAAGATCGCCACAAGCAAGGGCGCGGTTGAGGGCGCCATGGCGACGATGAATCTGCTCGACTTCACGGTCCGCGAACTCGGATCCGGGATCGCCATTCTGGGCGGGATGTTCGACGTTACGAACCGTGCCACCGCCCAATTCGCCGGCGCCGAGGCCAGCCTCTTCGACACGCTCGGCATGCACACCACCGCCGGATTCTTCAAATTCTGGGAGACCGGGTCCAACAACCTCGTCACCCACGACATCCCCCATGCCGTTGGCGCCTTCCACGAACTGGACAGAGCCATGGCGGGCACCGTCGACAGTGTCGACAAACTCGATGCGCCCTTCGCTCAGTTGCGTGGCGAGGTCGCGGCGACCACCGACGCGATCGGTAAGTTCATCGGCGTCTCGTTGAGCCTCGACCAGGCCCAGACGGCCCAGAAGCAGGCGATCCTCGACCTCGGCCAGGCGATCAAGGAGAACGGCGCGCACTGGGACGACAACACACAAGCGGCGATCGCCAACCATCAGGCCCTCGACTCAGCCGTACAGGCGATCATGGCGACGCGTGACGCTGAGGTCGCGCACGGGACGTCGGTGTTCCAGGCCAACATCGAATACGACGCCAGTATCGAGAAGCTGAAAGCTTTGGCTGTCCAGATGGGCATGTCCAAGGCTCAGGCCGAGGCGTTCGCGAAGACCTATCAGATCAAGTTTGTCGTTACGACGGTCTACGACTCGGTCCAGGCGCTCGGCGCGAAGATCGGCGGAATCCTCGGCTCGCTTGGCTTCAATACCGGCGCACGCGCCTCCGGTGGTCCGGTCACAGCCGGCCAGCCCTATGTAGTCGGCGAGAAGCGGCCCGAGCTGTTCGTGCCGAGCCAGAACGGCTACATCATGCCCTCCGTGCCTGGTGGTGGTGGCGCGACGAACGTCATCGTCTCGGTCGCTCCCGGCGCCGACAGTGCCTTCGCGGCCTACGTCATGAAGATGCTCCGTTTCGAGGTCCGGACCCTCGGCGGTCCCGACGCCGCCTTCTCGTAAGGAATCCAAGTGCATAGATATACGGCGTGGAATGCTGCCATGGCAACGACTGCCGCGCAGGCGGCCGTCACCACGGGCACGGCGATAAAGACTATGCTCCAGATTGGAGTGCCGTCGACGCGGCAGATCGTCATTCTCGCCTGGGGCTACACCCTCGACGACCCGCCCGGCGCCGACTCGGTCTTCGAGCTCATCCAGACCGACGTCGCTGCAACGGTCACGGCTCATGTCGCTGCCGGCGTGCAGCCGGTCACGCCGGGCATGCCGGCCTCGCTGATGACGCTGGGCACCTCGGCGACCGGCTTCACCGCTACGGCCGAGGGGACTGTGGCGGCCACGCGAATCTTCGACGCGGTCTCCATGTCGAGCGTCTCCGCCGAGGCCGCGCCCTTCCTGACCTACGAGAAGGAGTTCCCCGACTACCGACTGGCCACGGTCCCGGTGTCGACGTTCCTTCGCGTGCGCGCAACGACGCCGACGACGGCGGTTGACATGCGTTGTTGGATCTGCTGGGACGAGTGACGGGCGTCGATGGCTGCCCGTCGGCGTAGGTCTCGCTCCGTCGCGCTGGTCCGGCGGACACCGCCGTTCGCCTCGTCGCGTGTTCTCAAGTCGGTGGCGCTGGGCGAGACGCTGGCCAGCTCCGCCGTCACTCCCATCACCTTCCCGACCACGCCGCTCAAGCTGAAGGTGATGGTCGCGCTCGGCGCGAACCTCAGCGATGATCCGCTCACCTGGCCGTGGGAGGACATCACCCTGTTCGTGCGCTTCGACCTCGGCGTCTCGTTGACCACCGGCCGCACCGACGGATCGGGCCAGGTCAACTACGGCCGGGCCCAGCTGAAGCTCGACAACCGGGATGGCCGGTTCTGTCGCCGTAACCCGCTCAGCCCCTACTACGGGCTGTTGTCGAAGAACACCCCGATCTGGGCCACCATCGACGCCGGCTCCGGGGAGCACGACCGGCTGCAGATGTTCGTGAACGAGTGGCCCACCAGGTGGTCGGACAAGTCGGCGACGGACTCGACAGTCACGGTCGCCTGTGCCGGGATCCTGCGCCGCATCGGCCAAGGCAAGCGGGTCACGTCGGCGCTGCGCCGCGCGACCGAGGAGTCCGGTCCGGTGGCGTCGTGGCCGCTCGAGGATGGCCGGGACACCGACCAGGCCGCATCCGGGCCGGGTGGCGGCAACCCGGGAACCGTGTTCACGGGCGTCGAGTTCGGCTCCGACGGTCCGGCGGGCGCCATGTCGGCCGTGTCCGCCGACACTCCTGAGGGCCTGGTGGCGGGGACTTCGGTCGGGTGCAACATCCGCTTCGACATTCCCAACCACACCCGCGGCACCGAAGTGCTGACCATGCATATCCAGGGCGACCCGTTCGACGTCCCACCCTCGGGCGGCGTGCAGGTAACCGTGCGGCACCGGTTGGAGTTCACGACCGGCGGCGGGCTGGGTTGGGCCGACATCTCGCTGCTGTCGTTCGATTCGTCCGGCGGATTCTCCGGGACCATCGGCTACAAGATTCAGTTCTACGACACGGCCGGGGTGCTGGTCGCCACCCTGAATACCGGTATTCCGCAGCCGTCGTGGAACCCGTTCGACGGCGACTGGCACCAGATGCAGCTGGTCGCGGTGCAGAACGGCGCCAACATCGACACGTCGGTGTATGTGGATGACACGCTCGGCGACTCGACGACCATGGCGGCGCGGACGCTCACCACCATGAACACCTTGTCGGTGGGGACGGCCGGGTTCTACCAGGACTCGCTGGCTGCCAACCTGGCTCCGTTCACCGCCCCGTACGCGCTGTCGTTCGTGATGGTGCACAACGTGTTCCCGGACTTCCGGTTCGACGCGGTGTCCGGCTTCGACGGCGAGATGGCCCACGACCGGATCGTGCGGCTGTGCGACCAGGAGGACGTCCTCGTCGAGACGTTGGCGTCGGTGTCGGCGACGATGGGGCCGCAGGGCGCCGGCACGTTGGCGAGCCTGCTCCGTGAGGCCGAGGCAGTCGACGGCGGTGTCCTGTACGAGAAGCGTTGGGGCCTGGCCTATAAGTCGCTGCACGAGTTCTACAACCAGCCCGTCAGCTTGGCCCTGGACTTCAACGCGAAGCACATCGCGGACCTGCCGGAGCCGGCCGACGACGACCAGCGCACCGTCAACCTGGTCACCGTCAACCGCACTGATGGCACCGAGTACACGGCCGAGGACGATGACTCTCCGATGGGCACCGGTCCGGGCGGGCCCGGAACCTGGCCAGGCTCGGCGACGCTGCCTGTCGAGGCTGACAGCCAGGTCGCCAACCAGGCCGAGTGGCGTGTTCACCTCGGCACGATCGACGAGGACCGTTGGCCGAATATCGGCCTGAACTTCAAACGCAACCCGACCCTGATCGACACCTGGTGCGCGATGCCGTTCGGGGCCCGGGCCACGGTGGCGAACCCGCCGACGCAGATCACCGGCGTCCCCGTGGGCAGTTCGGGAACGCCCGATCCGCTGGACCTGATCCGCGAGGGCCATTCGGAGGCGTGGAACGGCCTGGAGTGGACGGCGTCACTGAACTGCTCCCCGGCCTCCGCGTACCGGGTGGTGCAGGTCGGGTCGACCGACGGGAACCTGGGCCGCGTCGACGCCGCCAACTCGACGCTGGCCGCGGCGGTGGACTCCACCACCACAACTCTGCTGGTGGCATCTCCGGGCGCCCTGTGGGTCACCGGGGCGGTGTCGTTCGACATCGGCATCTCGGGCGAGCGGATGACCGTCACCAACATCGCCGGGTCGTCGTCGCCGCAGACATTCACAGTCACTCGGTCTGTGAACGGTGTCGTCAAGGCGCAGCCCACCACCCTGGCCGGTCGGCCAGTGAAAGTCAGCCTGTGGAAGACGCCGGTGTACGGACTATGAGAGGCGGTCTTCGTGGGTGACTGGGACGGCACCGTTCCGTCGATCTTCGCCGGCAGCATCCCCACCGGCGACGACTGGGCGGCCATCATCGCCGAGCTAACCGCCGAGACGTTCTGGACCGGCTACGACCCCGCTCCCCTGTGGACGGCGTCGACGTCGAACCCGGCCATCGGCAACGGCTTCTCCACTGGCGGCTACGTCCGCAACGTGACGAAGGCCATGGACTACGGCATCATCGTCGCCGGCTCCACCACCACCTTCGGCACCGGGACGTGGCGACTGGGCTGGCCGGTCACCCCGAGCTCGCTGGCCAACACCGGCGGCGGCTTCATCGGCTCCTGCTACGTGCAGGACAACTCGGCCGGCGCCCAGTACGTGTCGCAGCTGGTGTCGTCGTCGACGAGTTTCATGACCATCATCACTTCGCCGACCACGGTCACGGCGAACACGGTGACGCCGACGGTGCCGTTCACGTGGGCGCAAAGCGACCGGTTCTCCTGGTTCAGATTGTGGGAGGCGGCGTCATGATCCTGGAGTACAGAGACGACATCGGTCTCGTCGTCGACGGGCACGGCCACGACCCCGACGAGCTCGAGGCGGCGGCGAAGCAGTGGCTGCGCGAGGAGCGCGGCTTCACGCCTCTCGCGGCTCGGGGTCCGTGGCCGATGGCTGAGGCGTGGTGGGGCGACGACGAGCGCGGCTTCGTCCAGGCCCACCACGACGGCGCCACCCCGATCACGGTCGTCACGGTGCCGAAGGGCATGTGATGGTCGAGATCTTCTTCCCCGACGTGTCGCACTACCAGTCCGGACTCCGGCTGCAGTCGGGCACACCGGCATGCCTGGCCAAGGCGACCGAGGGCACCAGCTACACCGATCCGTCCTACCAGGACTTCAAGGCTCAGGCCGCCGGCATCGGCGCAGTGTTCGGCGCCTATCACTGGATCAACGGCACCAACGCCCAGCAGCAGGCCGCCCTGTGTCACCGCGTCGTCGGGGATACCCCGGTGATGTGGGATGTCGAGGCGGCCGGCGCCACCGTCGCCCAGGTGCTGGCGGTCACCAAGGCACATCGGGCCCTCGGCGGCCGGGCGTGGGGCGCCTACCTGCCGCACTGGTGGTGGCAGAACCTCGGCTCGCCGGACCTACGTCCGCTTGCCGCTGCTGGGCTGGCCCTGGTGTCGAGCAACTACCCGGCGGGCGGCTACACCACCAACGGGCCCGGCTGGGCTTCCTACGGTGGTGTGAGCCCGGTCCAGTGGCAGTACACCAGCACCCAGTCCTACGGCGGCAAGCCCTGCGACTTCAACGCGTTCAAGGGCACCCAGGCCCAGTACCGCGCGCTGCTCTACGGCGGCGCCCCGACCACGGAGGTCACGATGACGACCGCTGCACTGGTCAAGGACAAGGCCGGCCGGCACTACTGGTCGGACCAGGTCACCACGGTCCGCCCGGTCGGGCCCGGTCCGCGTGACGAGGTGAACGACTTCTACCGGTTCATGGGCCGCGCCGGCGCGCAGTACGCGGCGGAGATCCGGTGCAAGAACTTCAACGGCAGCCACGAGCCCTACGGGGAGCCGCTCGACTCGCCCAGCTACGAGGATCTGATCGCCATGGGTCTGGTGGACGTGAGCCTGTCCGGCGCGGGCGGCGGTTTGACTCAGGCCGAGGTCGACGCGCGCATCGCTGCGGCGACCATCCACCCAGCTCCGTAGCGCAACGTCTCAGCCAGTCTTCGGGGGGTCGGCGTTGACGCCGTTCATGTACTGGCTGGCTGGCGGTGGCCTTGCCACCCTGCTGGGCCTGCTCGCCAAGCTTTTCCTCAAGCTGCACAACGACGTCGTGGACTCTGAGCGGCGCCGAGCCGATGATGCGGTGGCGAGGGCCATCGCCGCCGAGAAACGCGCCGACCTGCGCGAGGATCAGATGGCGATCCTGCTCGGCCGAGTGAGGGAGCCGACCCTATGAGGTGGTGGCGCCGCAAGCAGCCCAACGGTACGGCGAAGGCCCGCGCCGAGCAGGAAGCGAAGTTGCGCGCCGCCGAGCGCATGACGCCCGTCTACCGAGCCATGGCCGATGTGGTCGCTGATCTACCTGCGGAGGAGCTGGCCTCACGGCTGCGCCTCGCATTCACCGAAGTTGCGAGGAGAACGTGAGCACCATCCAGAACGTCATCGTGGTGGAGTGGCTGGCCACCATCTTGGGTGCCGTGCTGTTCCTGGCCGCCTATGGGCTGCCGTGGCGTTACAAGGACCGGACGATGGCCTGGCATCTGGCGTCGGTCACCGCGGTGGCTGGACTGGAGGCGCTGGGCCTTCTGCTGATCTCGACGGTCGGGATGCTGCCGTTGGCGATCGTGTACGGGGCGGCCGCCGGGATCGTGTACTGGCGGCTGTGGCTGCTGCTACGCACCCGCCGTCGCTGACGTTACGAAGGGCCCGCGGTCTCCCGCATCGGATGCCACTCGCCCACGGCGTCGCAGCCGCCCTTGCGCCACTGCCACGAACACGTTCTGCAGAGTTGCGTGGTGTGGCCGGGTGTTGCCCGGTACCCGTCGGTGTTGGGCCGGCACGGGCACGGCGTCCACCCGACGATCACGTTGGGGTACCGCATCGGATGCCCGTTGGGGCACATCTCCGGCTGACCATCCATCGCCCGAACCTACGACAGGAGTACGACATGCAGTACGCCAAGTTCTGGGTGGCCCTGATCGGCGGGGTCGCCACCTCGGCCATCGCCGTGTTCGGCGCCGACACCGCGGCCGGGAAGGTCGCCACCATCGTCGCCGCGGCCTGCACCGCGGCCGGTGTGTACCTCGTCCCGAATGCCCCGGCGCCGAAGGAGTAGCCCGTTTTGCTCCGCGACTTCAACTGGTCCTGACACGCCGCCTGACCTGCAGTTGTCCATGATCCGACCCGATCCGTGATTATGGTGTAGTCAGTTCAGCCCAACCAAGTCCACATGCCCGGGTCGGTCCCCCGCCGACGTGCATGTGGCTAGGCGGGTGCCGTTCGCGTGAGTGCTCCGGGTCGTCATCAGGAGCGCACCCCGTGATTCGAAGATCAGCGACCCTGCTCGCCGCCCTGGCTGTGGCGACCGTCGCACTCGCATCCCCCGCCCACGCGGCGACCGTGCCACCCCCCGGCATGGTCGCCGCGTTCAGCGTCTCTACGCACACCGCAGTCCGCACCGTCACCGCCGTCCGGCCCTCCACCTACACCGTGGTCCGCGGCGACACCCTGTTCCGCATCGCCGCCCGGTACTGCGCGAACGGCAACGCCTACCGGTCGCTCGCCGCCGCCAGCGGCATCGGGAACTGGGACCTGATCTACCCCGGCCAGAAGATCACGCCCAACTGCACGGCGGCGGTACGCAGCGCGCCGGCCGCGAAGGCACCGGCCAAGGCAGCGCCGAAGGCTACTACCGCAGCCGCGGCCACCGGCTCCGCCTCGTCGGTGGTCAGCTTCGCCCTGGCCCAGGTCGGCAAGCCCTACGTCTTCGGCGCCACCGGCCCAGGATCGTATGACTGCTCGGGCCTGGTTGTGGCCAGCTACCGGCACATCGGCATCACGCTGCCCCACTTCACCGGCGACCTGCTCCACCGCGGCAGCGCCGTGTCCCGCGGCAATCTGCGGCCGGGCGACCTCGTCTTCCTCAGCTCCAGCCATGTGGGGCTGGCCATCGGCGGCGACAAGGTCGTGGTCGCACCCCAGCCCGGCGAGCGAGTCAAGGTCCAGTCCATCTACGCCTACTACGCAGGGCGCCGGCTGCTCTGACTGAGGTAGCCTGAGGCCGCCCGTGCGCCTTGCGCCGTAGTCCGGGATGGCATCCGGGAATCGATCGGCCCCGTTTGGAACGCGTGGCCGATCGCTCGTCCTGATGGCCCAATGGCAGAGGCGCCCGGCTCAAACCCGGGATCTGCGGGTTCGAGTCCCGCTCGGGATACGGATCGGAGTGCGAGCGGGTCGCTCTCGTTTTGCGCCGGTCACCCCGGGGATCACCCCACTTGGTCGCACCGAGGGGGCCCCGGGCCTAAGACCTCGTTGCGGCGATCGTCCAGTCCCCACATAGCCTGAGCACTCTCCGACCGATACATCGGCGGGTGGGCGATCGTACCGACCGAGGTACGCTCGTGACCGGGAGCGCCGACGCGCGGCACCCGGTTAAGCATCTGGTCCAGTTGGGCGGCGGCCCCGGTCAGACGAAGCAAGCCGGTTCAACTCCGGCATCTCCCAACGCAAAAAGGCCCGCCTCGAAAGAGGCGGGCCTTTTCGTCGTACTGGGTGGACACCCGGCCGGAGTGTCCAACCTCAGGCTAGCGGGCGATCGCCTCCAGCACCTCAACCGAGGGGCTGCCCGGCCCAGCCGCAGGGCTGACCGGTGAGGTGGCGCCGACCCGGGCCCGGTAGGCCTTCGTCCACGCACGCTTCGCTGCCTTGTCCATCTTGTCGTAGCCGGACCGCTTGCGGGCGGCCTTCTCGCGCTCGGTCACCTTCACCGTGACCGTCGACTTCTCCTCGGCCGGCGCCGGGATTGCCTTCCGCTCCATCTTCGCCACGAACAACTCGGCGACGATGTAGGCGAGAACCGTCCAGACCCCAACAATGACCTGGATCGGGTTGCGGGCCAGCGCGACGTTCGCCGCGACGCTCAGCCCACCGGCGAGGACCAGCGGAAGCATGGCCACTCGCTTCGTTGTCTCGGTCACCGTGTCGGAGGTCCGAACCATCAGAGCGATGATGGCGAGCGAATCCACGGTGATCGGGGTGACCCACTCACTCGGGATGAACCCGAACAGTGGGTCTAGGTCGGCCAGGGAAAGCAGCTCGACCTGGTGGCCGTACGAGCTCACAGCGGCAATGCCGGCGATCACGTAGGCACCCGTCTTCGCGACGGTGATGCGGTTCATGGCTCCTCCTCGGAGCTAGAAGGTGTGGGCACGAGCGCGCCCCCGCGGCGGCTCATGCGGCCCGGCGCTGCGATCGCGCGTCTGCGCGGTGTCGCTGCTGCTCAGGGCATTTGATGGACATTTGACGATCGGGCCTGACGGCCACGGCTCCGGCTGGTACGAGACCAGCCGGACCGGAGGTGTCAGGACGACTTGCGAGCGGCGACGAGGGCGCGGGTGGCAATCTCCCGGTACCTCGCCGGCCTTCCCGCCGTGGCTGCGTACAGCGCCTCGGAGTAGAACGTGACGTCGCTCAGCCGGTACTCACTCTCGGCGGCAGCCTGGCCCTTGGCCAGGCTCTTGATGATGGCCTTCCGCTGGCGGTGTTCGCGCAGGAACATCGGTGCTCCCTTCGTTGTGGCTGTTACGTGGCCGGCGGGTCCACGATGAGGTGCCCGCCGGCCTCCGTGCTACTTGCCTTCGTTGCGTCGCATCTCATCGATCTGCAGCTTGGCCAGCCGGATCTGTTCCTGCGTGACCGCGAGTTCGTCGGCGAGCCGCTGTGCTGCTTTCCTGGCTGCCTCGGCCGCCGCCCGGGCGACCTCGCTCTCGTTGTGGCTTGGCATGTGTGCGCTCCTCGCGCTCGCCCCTCCGGTTGAGGGGATTCGCGGGCGGCGGGGTTTCGAGGCCCCTGTCGTCCGTGGCCCCCGGCGCCAGTCGCGGCTAGCGCGGTGTCGTCTGCTCGGGGGCGGGTGGTGCGCTCACTTACTGCGTGAGATCCATTTGTCAACGGTGGTGCTTCCTGCCTAGCTCTAACTGTAGCAGAGTGACTAGTCACATGCAAGGCCAAGTGTATAGTCACCTCATGGCGAGGCGCGGAACGGACAACATCACGGTCCGGATGGACGGTGACCTATGGCGCAGCTTCGGTGCGGCTACCGACGACCGGTCGGAGGTGCTCCGCGCCTTCGTGCGCTGGTACGTCCGCGAGAAAGATGCACGCCTGCCGAAGCGGCCCGATTCCATCGACCGAACGGACCCTGGCGATCGAGGCGACGACCCGTCACGCTCTACGCCGTGACTCACCCGCCGTACCAGATGCCCGAAGCCCTGCCCGTGGCGAAGCCGAAGCGGCCCGGCTGGGTGGTGCCTGTTGTCGCCGTCCTGGTGGTGCTCGTGGCCGGCCTCGGCGCGGCCGCTGCGTGGCTTCTGGCTCGGCCCCAGCCCGCCATTGTTCCGGTCTCCGCCCCGGCGCCAGTGCCCGCCACGAGCGGGGTCAGCTTCGGCGACGCCAGCAAAAACTTGACCGGCACGTTCACCCTCTACGACGACGGCCAGCGCTGGAAAGACAACGCCCCCTGTACCGGCAAGGGCGGCTTCGCCGACATTCAGACCGGCGCCCAGGTGAAGGTGTCCGACCCGACCGGGAAGCTGCTGGCCCTCGGCGAGTTGAAGGGCCCGAGCTACGCCCACAACTTCGGCGGACGGGTCGGCTGTCTGTGGGTCATCAGCATCGACGACGTGCCGACCGGCCGCGGCTTCTACGGCATCGAGATCAGCCACCGCGGTGTCATCCAGTACCCGGAGTCCGAGGTATTCGCCGCACTGGGCGTGGACCTGACTCTCGGCGAGAACAGCTAGTCCTCGACGGCCGGCTTCGGCCGCCCCGGCGGCGGCGCCACCATGTACACCGGCTCCACCTCGACCTCGTCCGGGAACACCCACCGGGCGAGGTCTTCGAGGTGCGGGTCGTCTGGGGGATACCGGCGGATCGCCTCGTTCAGGAAGCCGCTCACGGTGTCCTCCAGGGGTCTGGGCCCGGCGGCACGGAGTCGAGTCACGTACCGCCGGTCTACCCACGGGGTGGTACCCCGCAGGCGGACCGAGTGGGCTCCACTTCCCGCAGGACTAGTCGCCGGGCGCGGGGGCCCCCACGGGGCTGGGCCCGCGCCCGACATGCTCGTACCCACGTCTGCTGGACAGGGGAACTCGCTCGGCCAACCTACGTCAGTAGGTTCGGTAGAGTCAACCCTGTGAGTCTTCTTGCTGACGTAAGTCCAGACGTGATCGAATCGCCCTGCTGGACAGGGAGATCACGCATGCCGACATTCAGGGAGGTCGCCGGCGCCATCGAAGCCCGTATCAAGGCGGGTGAGTGGGCGGTGGGTAGCAAGATCCCATCGACCACGGCGTTCGGTATCGAGTACGGGGTGAGCGAGGCCAGTGCCTACCGGGCGCTGGTCCTCCTCGTCGACCGCGGGCTTCTCCGCGGTGAAGCTGGGCGGGGGCGCTACGTGGCCGGTTGAACTTACTGACGTAGGTACCGCCCTGAGTGGCTGAACAGTCGCGCAGGGTGTCCGAACGGTTGGGGCGCTCCGGGAGTCGACCAGCGTAGAACTGGTCATCTCGGGGCTCACTAATCGTGGAGGTGTCCATGACTCAACCGAGGCGCACTAGCTCGGTGTCGCCGTCGATCGACTGGCTGATGCTGGTCCTACTGCTCGTGTCCGTTCTTGTCGCAGGGGTGTACGTGGCCCTGCTGTCGAACGGGGACCACGTCCTGCCCGGCCCCTTGAACGGACTCGTTTTCGTCGCGATCTCCACATGCATCATCCTGGTTGCCGTACGGAGGATCGCCAACGAAATCATGGCCATTCTCGATCGGCTGGATCGCGGCCAGATCGGTATTCGCGCGGTGGTACTTGCCCAGATGTCCACGCAATCGGGCGAGGTCACCGGCGAGGTTCCGCGAACCCCACAACAGTCGCCCGGACCACGCGATGGAGAGATGGACGTATACGCTCAAGGCTACGTGGATGGGCTCGCACGCAAGCCTATCCCGGCCAGGGTCATACCGTTCAGCGGCAGGCATCCAGTCGGTTCATAGCCGGTCGCCGGGCGCCAGCCTCTTGGCGCTCTCTCGCGCACGTTCGGCGGCGGTCGACGCGGCATATCTTGCCAACATTTGCGGCGACCGCCAGCCGGCGTTCTTCATGATCTCGTCGTCGCCCATGGTTGATTGCTTCATCAAATGCGCCCACGTGTGGCGCATCGTGTGCGGATGCAGCCCAGTCACGCCGATGGCCTCGCCGCGGCGCTGGACCATTTGGAAGATGCCGCTACCCGTCATCGGCCCCCGGCCTTTCTCGCCCAGCCACAGCTGCGGCACCTCGGCCTGTCTGTGATCGGTCCGCACGGTTAGGTACCGGTCCAGCGACCACGCGGCTTTACGACCGAAGCCGACCGTGCGGGTGCGCCGTCCCTTGCCCAGCACGGTGACCTCCCGGTAGTCCAGGTCGAGGTCGGCCACCAGCAGCGCGGTCAACTCGGCCCGGCGGATCCCGCTGTCGAGGAACAGGTAGATGATTGCGGCGTCGCGGCGCTGGACAAACTCCTTGCCGTCGCAGCCTTTCAGGAGCGCCTTCAGCTGGTCGTCGCGCAGCACCGGGGTCTCGAGCTCGGGGAGCATCGGCGGGCGCATGCCGGCCATCACGTTGGGCCGGTCGTGCTCTGCCGAGTACCACTTCGCGTACTGCTGGAGCGATCGAAACAGGTTGTTGGCGTAGCCGGCGGAGCGGGTCTCCAGGATGGAGATGATGAAGTCCCGGACGTGCTCCGGCTCCGCGGCCGCCCAGTCGGTGACGTCGATCTCGGCCAGCCAGCGAGCCATCTTGGTGGCCGCGCCGACGTAGATCGTGATCGTGTTATCCGACTTGTTCTCGAACCGGAGCCACCGACCGAAGCTCGATATCTGTCGATCTATTGCCGTCGGCATGGTGGCAGAGTTTACGTCTGGCTGAGCCTTGTAACTCCTCGGGCGAACGGGTCGACTCGTAGTCGAGGGAGAGTTTTGGCTGGTGAGAGGTGGTGTGGTGGGCACGGCTGGTTTCGAACCAGCGACCCCTCGCTTGTAAGGCGAGCGGGGCTGAACCATGTAGGTCTCCTGCTGTGACGTTGCTCCGGACGGAGCCGAACTGGCAAAAGCGAGGGGTGGCTAAACGATCTCTAGGAGGCCTGTTCTCCGTCGCCCAATCCGAGATCTTCGATCCGACGGCGACGGTCCTCCTCGCGTCGACGCATCAACCGATCGATCATCTGGACCTTGGCGGACTCAGACCATCGATCAGAGGAGAGGATCAGGTCGACCTCCGGGTCTCGGCCCGGAGGTAGATTCCCGGCCGCCTGGAGGGCGTTGGCCCGGTCGTCGCCCAGCGCGTCGGCGACGCGATAGACGCTCTCGATGGTGATGGCGCCCGCGCCTTCGGCGATCCACTTGAAGATGCTCGACCTGGAAATCCGGGACTCGCGGGCCAGTCGCACGACCGTCCATCCTGGGCGACTTGTCATCCGCCTCAGATATGCACTCCACGAGTCCCCGCCTTCGACCACCCATATGACGCTAGGTTCCCGCCATCGACAGCTCAAGGAGCGCACGCGTCCTTTACGTCGGACGCTCTCGGCGGCCAACCTTCGCGCAAAGTTCCTGCTCGCACGTGCCGCTCGGCGTGAGGCACGTACCGTTCGCTGTCCCATGCAGAGGACGATAAGCGACCACCACGGCCTCCGCCAAGACCCTCGTGTACTAGGTCACCTTGAACTTTCTGGCACGGGAGCTTGCGTCCTCTGATTCGGACGGTCTACCGTCTCCGCCATGAGGACGACCGATCTGGAGGACGCTACGGCCGCGACGAAGGACGGTGGCGTTCGTCTACGGACTGAGGTCTACGACGCGCTCGCGATCGCCAAGGGCTACACCACCCCGACCAAGCAGGCCGCCTGGCACGGCATCGGCCGGTCGACCATGTACCTCCTCCGGACCGGCGATACGCAGCCGATGGCGTCGACCGTCATGCGCATCGCCGCCGACCTCGGTGTCCCCGTCGAGGCGGTATGGGAGCGGACGACATGAGCAACGCCTTCCAGTCCCTCGGCGGGCGTATCGGTGCCCACAACCGCTGGGCGGCCGAGCCCGACCGCAAGGCCGCGACCGCGCCCGCCCGGAAGGGCCTTGAGGCCCGGTGGGCCCGCGAGGTCGACCCGGAGGGCACGTTGCCGCCGGAGGAGCTGGCCAAGCGGGTCCGCAGCAAGCAGAAGGCCCACATGCAAGCCATGGCGCTGGCATCGGCCCGCGCCCGTAGAGCGAAAGCAGGAGCAGCATGACAGCGCCCGACCGACCCCCGGCCGGACCATCTCCCGACGGGCCGCCGCCGGGGCCTCGGACCCAGGTACTCACCGGCATCATCGTCGCCGGCTACTACGCCCGCAACCGTCCCGACGGCACACCCGACCCGATGCCGCTACCCGGCACGCCCAAGCCCTCCAGGGCCTGGCACCGTCTCCGTGCGGTCGGCATCGGCCTCACCAGCGGGTCGGTGCTGGCGCTGGCCGGGCTGGCGTTCGTCGCGACGGCGGTGGCGCGGTGAGCGGCCCGCAGCGATTCCGGAAGAAGCCGGTCGTCGTCGAGGCGATGCAGTTCCGCGGTAGTTGGTCGTCATGGCTCGGCATCCTGCGCTGGGCGCCAGGGATCTACTTCGTTCCCACTGGCTACGAGCACGAGCTCCGACACGACTCCGACCTAGTCGCTGACGAGGCACCGGCGTTCATCGTCATCCCCACCCTCGAAGGTGACATGCGGGCCGACCGCGGCGACTGGATCATCCGCGGCATCAAGGGCGAGTTCTACCCGTGCAAGCCGGACATCTTCGAGGCGACATACGAGGCGGCCACCGATGAGTGACTGTCCCTTCTGCGCCATCGTCGCCAACGAGGCCCCGGCCACGGTCGTCAAGGACTGGCATCAGGTACTGGCCATCGTCCCGCTCAACCCGGTCGCGCCCGGCCACGTCCTGGTCCTACCCAAGCGCCACGTCGACGACCTGGCCGAGGATCCGCTGCTGACCGGCATGGTCGTGCAGCACGCCGCCCAGTTGGCCCAGAACATGGGCGACTGCAACCTGATCATCTCCAAGAGTGAGGCGGCAACGATGACCGTCCCGCACCTGCATGCGCACCTGGTGCCGCGGGTGGCCGGGGATGGGATCGCGCTGCCGTGGAGCGGGGTGACGGCATGAATCAGCCCGAGCATCTCGATCCCTCGCGCATCCCGCCCTGGCTGATGGACCACGCCAAACTCCAACCCGAATCGATGGGTTGGCTGGCCGCCGGCTATTTCGCCGGCGTCGACGTGGGGCGCAAGACAAGCCCTTGCCCAGCCACCGCGACCGGCCCCGACGGCACGCTTGCCTGCGGACTTGCCCTCGGTCACATCGGCGCCCATTCAACGGTCGCGCCGGTGACCTGGACCGACTCCGCACCCTCTGGTCCGGGTGCGGACGTCGCCAGTCCTCCGCCGGGCTGAGCGGCACCGGGGGCCCGGCTGGCTGAGGGGTACGGCCGGGCCCCCATCAAGACCACAGCAAGCGGCCCTCGGTGGTAGCCGAGGGCCGGAAGACACGGAGTGAACGGAGATCACGTCATGTCCAACCGAAAGCCTAGCAAGGTCTGGATCTACTTCTGCGCCTTCGCGGTGCTGGCCTGCGCCGGACTGGCCGCGTTCTACTTCATCGCCGGCAAGCCACTCCTGGGCGGCATCTGGACATTCAACTCCTGCTGCTGGGTGTATTCGGCCGCCGTGTCGGCCCGGACATACCGGCTGCGGCTGGAGACGGCCCAGCGCGTCGCCGAGCTTGAGCGCCGCTACGGGGGCCGGCGATGACCCCCACCGACCAGATCGACGCCGACGAACTCTTCGCCCGGATCACCCACGCCGACGCCGCAGCAGCCCGCACCCGCATGGCCACCTCTGTCATCGACCTGATCCGCGCCGCCATCGCCGCCGGCTGGACCCACGACCGCTACGGCCCCAAGGACGACCGTGAGCACGTGTGGCGGGCACCGTACCCGCGTACCGAGAAGGTCACCTACTACCGCGGCTGTGTCGAAATGCAGTCCAAGCCGGGCGCGACACCGCGCTGGTCGGTGCGGCCGGAGTCGGCGGTTGAGGTACTGGAGATGCTGGCGCTGGTCGGGCTGCGGGCACAGATGGTGGGGGCGCTGTGAGCCGGGAAGTGCGGCGGGTGCCGCTCGACTTCGACTTCGTGGGCGACACGTGGCCCGGCTACCTGATGCCCGAGTCGCTCCAGTGCGATGACTGCAAGTACTGCGACGGCGGGGGCTATTCGACGTTCGCGCGCGACCAGCACGACCGCTGGTACGGATACGTGCCGTTCGACCCGGCCGAGACGGGTTCGACACGACTCACGCCGGAGACGCCGGCCGTCAGGGCATTCGCCGAGAGGAACGTTTCGCAGAACGCCGAGTTCTACGCCGAGTATCACCCTGGGCCGCAGCCCGCTGTCCGGGAAGCCGAGCGGCTGTGTCGGATCTGGAACGGCATGTGGTCCCACCACCTCGCCCAGGCCGACGTCGACGCGCTGATCGCCGGGCACCGGCTCATGAACTTCACGCACACCTGGAAGAAGGGCGACGGTTGGCAGCCCATCGTGCCGGCGCCGGTCGTGACGGCCGAGCAGGTCAACACCTGGTCTCTGAATGGCTTTGGCCACGACTCCATCAACGCCATGGTCGTCATCGAGGCGGCCTGCGAGCGCAACGGCCAGCCCTACGCCTGTGATCGCTGCAACGGATCTGGCGGCATCGAAAGCTACCCGGGCCAGCGCGAGGAGGCCGAGAACTGGGAAGGCACCGGCCCGCCCAGTGGTCCCGGATACCAGCTGTGGCAGACCGTCTCCGAAGGTGGCCCGGTCAGCCCCGTGTTCGCGACGCCCGAGGAACTCGCCGACTGGATCATCGCCAGCGGTAAGGATCTCCACGGCAGCAACACACCACGACCGAACCTGATCCGCTGGATCGCCGCCGAGGGCTCCTCGGTCGGATCATTCGCCATCACCAGTGGCGTCATGACCTCTGGCGTCGAACTCGCGGCAGGTGCGTCATGACTATCACCATGGGCACCAGCCGCCAGCACGGCACCGAGTCCCGCTACACGTACGGCTGCCGCTGCGAGGTGTGCACCCTGGCCGCGTCCGAGGCCCGCAAGGACCGGGAAGCCCGCCGCGCCGCCGGGCTGATCAGGGCCAAGGCACGGACGACCGCATCTGCCAAGCACGGCACGACCGCCCGGTACACCCGCGGCTGTAAGTGCAAGCCCTGCCTAGCTGCGTGGGCCGCGTATCACCGTGAATGGCGCGCACGAAGGGCGGCACAGTCATGACCCCCATCTTCATCCTGGCCCCCATGGCCATCTTGGTGCTGCTGCTCGGCGGCGCCATGGTCGCCCCGCTCGCCTATCGCCGCGGCGTCAACGCCGGCCGTAGTCAGGCCGCCGACATCATCGCCTGGGGCCTACAACCCGATCCGGTTCGGGTCGGCCGGCATCGCATGACCGCACGGGAGTCCCGGGCCCGGTACCGGGCGCAGGTCCGGGCGTGGTGGGTGTCGACGGCGCCGAGGGATGTTCACGCCCCGGTTGAGCGTGCGTTGGCACGGCAGGCGTTCGGACGGCCGCCGGCGAATCTGGTTGGGAGAGCGGCATGACGCGGTACAAGTTGCCAGAGGCGCTCGGCGGTGGCGAGGTCACGGAGTGTCGAACGGTCTTCGCCATCCCCGAGGGCTTCCGGGCCGTGGGGCTCGTCGGCTCGTCCGACTCGGACCGCTGGCTGTACCTCGTGCCCGTCGATGCTCTCACCGAGATCAAGCCGCCCACGCCGCCCGAGCCTGAGCCGGGGGCGTACCTCATCGGCGGCGTGCTCTGCGTTCGGTTCCGGGACGACCAAACCATCCACCGCTGGTGGGTAGAGACAAGCGGCGTCCCCGGCGGCTTCGTTTCTTACTCCTGGCCTGACGCCATCGGCATCTTCACCGAAGACGTCACCATCAGGCGGCTCGTGCCGGAGATGGCCGAGGTGGAGTTGCCGTGGAGACCGAGCCCGGCGTGGCGCATCCCGGTCCGGATCGCTACGAGTCACGAGAAGGTCGAGATCAAAGTCGACGGGACCACTCTTTTTTCAGCGCCCAATACCGCCGAGGCCATGGCCGGCGCCCTGCTCTCGGCGGCCCGGAAAGCTCGGGAGGCCAAGCATGACTGAAACCACCGTGCGCGAGGACCTCCTGGACTTCCCGACGGGCTGGCGGATCCAGGAGGGGGGCGGGCTATCCCACGACGAGCGCTGCTCCTCAGTCCCCGGCTGGCATCCGCTGTCCGGCCCGCATCTCCTGTGCGACTGCGACGCCGTTCCGGCTGAGTGGCGGCGGCGGGTTGGCGAACAGATGACCGCAAGGGAGGCGACGGCGTGAACCTCACCAAGAAGCGGATCGAGCTGCTCCAGGCCGTGGCCGACGGATCCATCTGCGACCGGTACAGCATCGGCGACGGCTGGATCGCTGTCTGGGACCACGGCCCCGGCTCCGGACGTCGGTTCACCTCGCCCACTGCCGCGATCTGGCTGCTCCACAACAACGGGCTGATCGCGGTCGGGCCACGTCCCGCCGACTGGCACTCCGACCGTCTCTGGGAGCTCACCGACGAGGGCCGCAAGGCGCTTGAGGCCAACGGAGGCCGGACGTGACCGACTTCCAAGCCACCGCCTGGACCGCGCTCATCCTCCTCGTCGTGCTGATCCTGACCCTCACCGCATACATCGGCCGGACGAGGCCAGCGACACCAGCCGTAGTGCCGTGTCCTGGGCCGCTGGTGTGGTTCGAAACGTTCGACGGGCAAGAGGCCGTCTTCGAGTGCACGTGCGGGTACCTGGCCACGACCGGCAACTTCCACGACGAGGCACACGCTGGGACACCGCTGATGAAGGAAGGGGCGGCGTGGTGAAGACCTTCCCGCACCCAACTGTCGAACTCGGCTACGACACGGAGACCGCCGCCGAGATGCTCGCCGCCCTAGCGGGCTGCCCGGTCGGGAAGCGGCTCGACACCGTCGCCGTCATCGTGAAGATCTTCGTCGAGGCCCGGATGGATTCGTTGCGAGAGGAGGCGTCGTGACCGCCGACCTGGCCGACATCCGTGACCCGCT
>JAAEAZ010577892.1_pt1 | contig 104960 bp, 164 predicted proteins | sample 7277811 | NCBI WGS metagenome assembly JAAEAZ01 (sample SAMN13876997, study PRJNA601929) | soil metagenome | isolation source: soil | host: Panicum virgatum | place: USA: Fermi National Accelerator Laboratory | collected 2010-11-19 | reverse complement strand
GGCGCACCCTGTGGTCGTCCGGCCGCGTGATCTCCACGACCACCAGCTGCTGCGGATCGTCGACGATCCGGTACGCCACCCGCAGTACCGCGCCGAGATTGGCATACCAGTTCCCGGTGACCCGGTCGTAGCATCCGATCATCGGGTCCAGCGACAGGTTGAGCACCAGCTCATCCAGCCGCGCTCGCAGCTCACGGTCGAGCCGATACCGCTGACGGCACGCCGCCGGAACGTAGGAATACGGGTACCTCACAGGATGATGAGCCCTTCGTCCGGATCAGCGGACCGATACCCGCCGATGTCATCGAGCAGCACGCGCGCGCCCGTCCACGTCAGCACCGGCACCTCGGCCGGATCCTCCCCGTCGCGCACGAGCCAGCCCGCCGCGCATGCCTGCGTCCGGTAGGACTCCATGTAGCCGTGGCAACCGCGCACGCCGTCCCCGCACACGAACAGCAGATTCGACGGCAGGTTGATCGCCGGATCCACCGTCCCGCCCAGGCCCCGGGGATCGCGATGCTGGATCGTCTCACCCGGCCCGCCGCAGCGCACGCACCGGTCCGCGAACCGGCCGCGCACCAGCTCGCGCGTCTTCTCGTCCGGGCCGGTGTTGCGCGGCGGCGGCTGCGGCTCGCGACGGTGCGCGGAACGCTTCAGCGCCGTGCGGCGCATCGGTTTACGCCTCAGCACGGGCAGTGCTTTCCCTTGCCGCGCGGCCCCGGCCACTTACCGGTCGCGCGCTTGTGCAGCCGCGCGCAGAACCCCTTCAGCTTCCGGCCTTCGAGGTACTTACGCAGGTGGTTCACGCACGAGCAGAAGTCACAGGGTCGGCCCCAGCCGATCTTCGCGGCACCGGGCCCAGAGGTCCAGTACCGGATCAGTTTGGAGATGTCGCCCTTGTTCTTTTCCCACGCGATGCTGCCCTTGTTCGAGCGCGCGAACGTCGCCACCAGGTCCGGGGGCGCGGGCAGCGCGAGCACGACAGGCACCCGATCATCATCCCGCCCACTACTCCAAATGGGGGACCGAAACCGTGGATCGGCGGCCGAGACCACCCGGCCGAGCGAACCACCGCCGGGAACTGTCCTACCCGCCCGGCATACTGTCGCGATGGCCAAGCCCACTCCGAAATCCCTCGGCCTTAGCCGCATCTGGACCGGACTCGGGCCGCGCGACTACGCCTACGCCGGACACGGCTATACCGTTGCCCCCGCAACCCGTCGTTTTTGGCGCCTGAGCACCGTGGGCGGCGAGCAGATCGCGACGGCCGCCACCTGCGGCCAGCTGTTCGTGAGGCTCGACGAGCTTCTCCGGGACGTGCCCAGTCTCGACGCTTGAAGATGCCGGGCTGGGCGGCCACGACAGCCGCCCAGCGCGACGACCACGGCCCACCGGCTAGGCCCCCCGGGACATAACCATCGGCCGCTACGTGCACACCAGGCTATCGCGCAGCACGCCACGCGCCAGCCGTTCCAGCTCGCGTGTCTGCCCCAGCATCAACGTCGCCGCCACCACGACTACGCGCGTGCCATCGCGCCGCTGCCCCTCGAACGCCCAGTGCCGCACGTCCTCGCGCACCGCGTCGTCCAGATGCAGGTTCACCAGGTACAGCCACGCCTGAGGCGGCAGCCCGCACGGCAGGATCTTCAGCGACCGCTCACCGCACCCAATGTGCCGCGCCTCCTCGCACGCCTCGCCGATCCACTCGATCACCTGCGGACAGTCATGGGCTCCGGTGGCGAGCACAGTGCCCGCGAACACCGGCTCCGAGCCATGCAGGCGATCGAACCGGCACACCTCGCACGGCCCGCTCACTCGACCGCACCACACGGACAGCGCTGCCCGAACGCGGCCAGCGCCTGATGGAAGTGCGCGTGCGCCGCCTCCCGTTCCTGCTCGGGCAGCTCGCCCAGCTGCGCGCGGATCGCGCCGCAGATCGTCCCGAGCAGCGCGGCCCGCAGCGGCCCCGGCTCCTGCGGCATCTCGTCGAGGCTGAACCCCAGCCTCCCAACGATCCGCATCAGCTCGCTGTCCTTGATTTGTGCAAGCGGCATATGGGCCGCCCCCTTCCCCATATGGTGGCTACCAGTCCCGGATACTGGCACTACGCGCCCGGCGGCCGGGGGTTTCTCACCGCATCAGGTCGCGGTCGTGACCCGAATGGCCCATTGATGTGACAGTCAGAGCACCGGCACATGGCGTACGCCGCGTGCTTGGCTCGCGGGCCCCGGCACTCCGACCACTCCGTGCAGTCATAGGTCCCATCGCCGTGATTGGTGACAGAACCTGGACACGTCAATGACGTGCGCCGCCGCTCCGGTGCTGCACGCACCCACGCCTTCTCGTACTCCTCGGCCTGGTGCAGGCAGTCGACCCGCAGGTGGAACACCACCGGCGGACCGCCGGGAATGACCACGTTCTCGTCGAACGCCACCTGCCGCTGCTTCGGGGCGACCGGCTCCTTGCACGCCGGGCACACCCCGGCCGTCTCGTAGCGCGCCATCCGCGCCATCTCCGACACCGCGAACCGCTCCGCCCACCGCTCCCGGCACGGCGGCGGCTCCCGGCACACCGCGCACACCGGGTAGTGCTCGTCGGCGAACACGTGCAGCTGCGTGCTGCCCGGCACCACGTCGAGCGCGACGTCCTTGGACCGGTCCGCGAGCGGATCGGGATGCGACCAGCCCACCGGCCGCAACGTCATCCGCAGCGCCGTGCCGCCGACACGGGCACCGACCTGCTGACGAATCTCCGGCGTCCACCGCGCGGACGGCAGCGTCACCACCGACACCACGCGCCACGCCGCGTGGTTCCAGCCGATGAGCCAGCCGACCTCCGGCGCGCGGCGCTCTGGCCGGGCGTACTCCGGAATCCACTCAGGACTCTGCCCAGGGGGCGTAGGTCCTACCATGAAGACATTATTCCCTGTCGCACCGACAAAAAAGCGCCTTCAGTCCACTGTGGACCAAAGGCGCTTTTTCTTGATCGTTCAGGCCGCCTGCGCTAGGAGACGACGGCCTTGACGCTTAGAGGAACGGCCACCAACAGCCACCACCCAAGCCGAGGAAGATGTGCAGACCGAGCAGGTTCACATACATCGAGGTTCCCTCCTTCCCATGAATCACGGCTCCGTGCCACCCGGCGGGGCGGCAGGAACCTCATCCGACGGGGCCGACTGCCCCACGGAACTCACGGTGGGCTCCTCGCGCATCTGCGGAAGCCCGACCAACGTCGGCGACGCGGCCTGCGCCGCCCGCACCTCGCGGTCAGAGCGGTACCTCGGCGCGTTCTCCGGGCCCGACAGCAAATCCGGCTCCCGCAGCAGCGACGGCGGCGCAGGCCGCGACCGCCGCTTCGGCGGCTCCGGAGCGGGAGCGGGGGGAGCGGGCTCGACCTCGGCGACCGACCCAGCCGCCCGCACGCCGTTGAGCAACAGCAGCAGCATGATCGCCAGTGGCCACGCCAGGGCCATGCCCAGCGTCAGCATGACGCGCCCCAGCACCGCCGACGTGGTGCGCGCGTCCACCACGCCGATCGCGCGGTCGATCACCCATGGCAGCGTGCCCGTCGCCACGGCGAATCCGCCCAGGTAGACCGCTACCGCGTACTGCATCCATTGTGACACCAGGTCACCGTAACGGCGCAAGCAAACCGGGGAGCATACCAACGCTGTCTAGCCACCAACTGGGGCACCACCGCGCCCGGATCGGGTGAACCGACACCGCGCCCACTCGCACTAGGCCAAATGGGGTAGGACCCTGACGGGCATGCCGACAAACGCGCCCACGCGCCCCGCCGCGCCGAAGCTGTCCATCAAGAAGGCGACCGGCCTGTCCGCGTTCGCCGTCTTCCTCTCCGGGGTCCTGCACAGCCTGTCCGTGTTCTGGCCGATCAGCTCCGAGGTCCAGGAAGCCATCATCGGGATCGTCACCCAGACCGAAGTGTTCGTGCTTCCGCTGGTCACCTACATCCTCATGCACAAGTCCTTCCAGGACATCCTCGACCGGTTCTTCACCCCCGGCCCTTCGATCACCCCGGACGAACCCACGGCGGCCTGACGCCCGCCAGTACGATGACCGCGACGGCGGCCCCCGGTATCGGCGGGGGCCGCCGTTTTCATGACCACCGGTTGTACGGTGATCACCATGAACGACACGCCGCCCACCACGGCGCCCACCCTCGCCTACGCCCTCAACCAGCTCGCCGCCGCCCGAGGCCTCGACAGCGTCGCCGCAGTCGCCCGCCACGTCCAGGCCTACACCGGCTGCTCACTGCCCAGTGGCGAGATCATTCGTCAAATGCTCAACGGCCCCTACAAACCCGTGCGGTACAACCTCGACACCGTCGTCCGCGCCCTCGGCGGCAACCCAGCCGACTACGTCGACCTCTGGAACGCCTGCCCCCAACGAAGCCGCCGCAGAGCCACGGACGTCAGCAACCAGTGAACAGCCTGTCCGTCAGTACCAAGTAGACGGAAAGGAACAACCATGAGCGACGCCAGAATCAAGATCGCCACCTTCGGCCAGCTGCGCAGCCGCGCGATCACGATCTACCCCACCATCCGCGAACACGTCCTCGCCCACGCCGGTACCGAAGCCCTCGAATGCCTCGGCGAGGACTTCCTCGTCACCGCCTACACCGAGACCCTCACCGGCATCCTCATCGGGTACAACATCGTCCTCGACGGCGAAGACCTCTACTGCGCCGAACCCTACGGCCTCGAACCCTTCCGCATCTCCGGCAAATACAACGGCCTCGAACCCCTCGCCGAAGCCCTCGACACCGCCGAAGTCGTCATCGGTGGCCCCATCCTCGACAAGCTCACCGACCACCTTCTCACCCCACCGGAGTACAGGTGACCGACTTCCGCGCCCACAGCCTCACCCTGTACGGCCAAGACGAGCACTACCGCCGACGCCGACGCACCAACAACCCCGCCACCACCGGCGACTTCTGCACCCACTGCCACACCCGCTGGCCCTGCGACACCATCCGCCTCGCCATCCTCAACCACACCGGCCAGCTCCCCGCTGTCTGAGCCGTCTTTTCGGTCGTGCCCCTGGGCAGCAAGATGTGGCCAATAAGTAAACTTATTGGCCACATCTTCCCCGTCGACTACGAAAAGTGCGTAATGACCTGGCTTTCTACGCCAATAAGCGTCAGGCTATAGCTGTGACCAGACGACTTGCGCAGCGATTCGCGCCGGAGCAGCTCGTGTTGTTCGCGAGCGAGCTGGGTGCTGCGGACCACCGTCGGTTTTCCGACGAGCGGAACACGAAGCTGGCCTATGACCGGTGGAAGCGTGACTATCTGGCCTGGTGTGTGGCCAATCAGCGGCAGGCGACGGCGGCGGACGTGTCCGATGAGCAGGCCGTGGAGTGGGTGCAGTTCCTGGTGGCGGAGGGGTATGCGCCCAAGAGCATCGAGCAGGCCATCTGCGCGCTGAAAAAGGCGGCGCAGCGGGCGGACGCGAACCCGATGCCGACCTTCGATGCCGCGCGGGCAGCGTGGCGTGAGTACATCCGTGTGCTGGCCGCCGAGAAGGAGATCGTGTCCGTGAAGTGCTTCCGCCTGCGCCAGCGTGAGGTGGCGTGACGGAGGCTGCGGCATTCGGATAGCACATCACCGTTCGGCCCGGTCCGCTGGGCCGAACGGTGTAATGCACTGGGCTGTGTGAGTGACCTTGACAGCGGACTCCGCTGTCCGTACGTGACCGACTAGTCGTCCTCGCCGGACAGCGCTTCCTCGTATTCACGCGCGGTTTTCGGGCAAATCTCGGTCGCCCGCGCCGTCATCCGGCTGACGATCTCGGGGACTGTCATAGCTGGGTGATCCGCGTGCAGTTCGGCCAGCGCGATAGCGATGTGCTGCATGGTCGCCGCGACCAACTCCACCTGCCTGTCCTGGAGCTTGATCAGCTCCTCGTCTGGCATGACCTCTGGCAGCACGGGCACGTAGTAGTCGATCTCGTCCTCGGTAATGCGTTCCAGCACGGTGTCGACGGCGGCCCAGAGATAGGGGCCGGGGAAGGAATTGGTGGCGTTCACAACGCAAGAAGCTAGCGGGTCAGCGACTGCGACGCCGTGCCCGCGCCTGCGCCAGGTCGACGGCGTTGACGGCCCCGGCCAGGTAGTCGTCGAACTCCTCGCGGTGTGCGGTGATCAGGGCGGCGATGGCGTGCAGCTCGCGGGTCATCCTGGCTGCGGGCTCAGGCAGTGGGTGACCCGGCGGCCGGTAGGGGCCGACGCGCTGGAGTTCGCGGTTGAGTACGGAGATCGGGCTGTTCATCCATGTGTCGCCGAGCCGGGCGGAGTTCTTCGCGCGTTCCAGGCAGGTGTTGCACACGCTGTAGGCGGTGCGCTGGATGCCGTCATGTTTGATTCGGGCGGCCAGCTCATCGGCGGTGATCGTCCGGGATTCCTCTGGCGAGCGCCCGCACTCGGTCAACTGGTCGTCGCGCCATGGGAGTGCGGCGCGATAGACGTGGTCCAGCGGTGTCCCCGGCGGTGTCATGCACCCGAGCTTAGGTGTGTACGGTTCCGCAGCGTGAACGACACCACCACCCCATCTGGCGTTCTGCCCGAGGACGCTGCTCGCCTGCCCGAGGTCGCCCCGTACACAGATGACGGCTACCGGCTGGTCGCGGTGCCCGACGGCCTCTTCGACGAGATGAGGACTGTGCTGGCCGAGTGGGGCTTGCGCATCGATGTGCTGCCCACCGAGTGTGCCGTGAGTGCTCCCGTCGCGGCGCATCTGATCAGCGTGCTGAAGTCCGGCGCGCACGCGAAATGATCTTCCGGCCGGTAGGATCGGCCCCCATGGAAATCACCCACAGTGACGTGGATGTCCGCGACGTACGCGGTGTCCGCATCCAGCGGTACCGCCCCGTGAAGGTTGATCGGCGCCGCCCGCCGGTCGTCCTCGTGCACGGCGGCAACCACGGCCGCTGGGCGTGGGAGCAGTGGGGGCCGTTCCTCGCCGGAGCGGGCTGGGACTGCTACGCCTTCGACTGGTACGGCCACAGCGAGGGCTCCGGCGGCAGCGAACGGCAGCCGGTCGACAAGTTCGTGCGGCGTAGCCTGCTCGACGTCGCGCACCGCGAGATGCGGATCGTCGCGCGCCACGCGCGGTGGTTCAAGGCGCCGATCGTCGTGGGCCACAGCATGGGGGCGCTCGCCGCCGCCGAGTACGCGGCCAGCTACGACACGGACCGGCTGGCGTTGATCAGCCCGGCGTGCCCGTTGCAGACGCAGCAGCCCGCGCTGCCGGTGATGGTGGAGTTCAACCGGCCGTACGACCGGCCGCCGTTCGAGGTGGCCAAGCAGCTGTTTTTCGGTGCTATGACGGAGAAGCAGGCCGCGTATTACTGGTCGCGGCTTGTGGCCGAATCGCCGCGCGCGGTCGCGGAGACGGCGCACTTCGCGTGCTGGGTGGATCTGTGGCGGATCGACTGCCCGTCGCTGGTGCTGGCGGCCGGGGCGGACCAGCTGCTGCCTCCTGCGTCGGCGCGGGTGTTCGCGGATCTGCTGCACGCCGAGCACCATGTGATCCCCGAGGTCGGGCACTCGGACATCCTGCTCGCGGACGGGTGGTGGCAGAGCGGCGCGAAGCGGTTGCTGACGTGGCTCGACGGCGGTGATGACGTGGATCTCGACGACCTTCTGTGACCGCACCCCGCTGGATCGGGGGAACTTGTCGTGGCGGTCCGGCGGCTGGGCCGTCCGGGTGATCATAATCGCGGCATGACGACGAGTGAGGATGAGCGACGCCGGTACGACGCCGACCTCGCGTGGTCGACCGCGCTGGACGCGGCCCTGGTCAGTGTCGGCCGCGCGCTCGGCGTTCCGTCCGTGCCCTATGAGGCCCAGTGTCAGGTCGCGGGAGCTGTGGCCGCCGCGCTCGCCGCGATCGCGCCCGACGGCGACCGGCTCGACTGGGAGCGCGTCGGGAGCATCGCGCGCGAGGTGCAGGACCAGGTCCGCACGAGTGCGCTCGCCCCTGCCGGGTAATCTGGGCAGTCCACCACCAAGGGAGTAGCCACCAATGCCCCCACGTACCATCCGGCGGATCGATGCCGCCGCCCATCCGGACACCATCGCGGCCATCGAGCACATCATGGAGCACGAGAACGTCGACGAGGACGAGGCGTTCCGGCGCCTGATCGGCTACGGCCATGAGGTGGTCGACCAGCCGGTCAACGTCGAGGGCGCGCGGCTGCTGCTGGTCAACCGGCGCCGCGTGCTGCCCGACCGGGTGCGCGAAGTCGTCGTGTACCGGTAGATGCACGGTTCCACGTCACGGCGCCCGGACGACGGGCAGCCGGTCATCGCGTTCGGTGTCGACAACGTCTTCGCCTGCCTCGGCGAACCGCGCCACCGCAGCCCGCACGGCTTTGAGTTCGTCGACATCCCCGTGCCACCCGGCCATGTCCAGCTGGGGAAGTGGATTAAACCCGAGCTGGGCAAAGAGGTAGTTACGTTGATCCAGGCTGGCGCGCATGTGGCCTGGTCGAGCACGTGGGGCGAGTACGCGAACGAGCGCATCGCGCCGCTGCTCGGCCTGCCGCCGCTGCCGGTCATCGAGTTCGCCAACCACAACGGTGACCCGGAAGACGAGCACTGGATGGAGCAGGGCTGGAAGTTCCCAGCGGTTCTCAATTACGTGGCCGGGCGACCGCTGCTGTGGTTCGACACCCGGTTCCACGCAGGCCCGCTGCGCGCCAACTATGACCTGTTCCTGCGCCTGCGGCGTTTTGACGCCGTCACGGGTGACGATGACAAGACGGTCTTCTACAACACCGGCGCGGGCATCAACGACCTCGATTTCCTCTACGCGCACCAGTGGCTGGCGAAGTTCTGATGCTTCCCGAGCTGCGCCGCAAGCGGGACATTGCCCTTGATCAGAGGCTGTTGGCCTACCGGCTCGTCGCCTACGTCGTAGGCCTTGATCTTCTGCTGTTTTTCCTGTGGATGGCCGACGTCACCATATGGTGGCAGGCCCATCTCGTGGTCGGCTTCGGCTATTGGGTGCTGATGTGCGTGACCGTTCGCCAGCTCATTTTTGCCATGAACGCCATCCTCGTGTTCCTTGCCGTGGCGTTGCTCAATCCAGGCGGGGACTGGTTGCTGCCGCAGCTGGCCGCGATCGCGGTGATGCTCGTGGTGGGGTTCCGGATCAGGTTGCTGCGGTTGGCGACGCCTCGGTCTGCCGTGATCGTCACGCCGGAGGGCAAGCGGCTGGCGGCCGAGATCTTCCCGGACTCCCGGGCGCCCCGCGTGCGGTACTGGTGGCAGCCGGTTCAGTGGATCGTCCTGCTGCGTGGCCCGTCGCGGCTGGTGTCCGGCGGGGACGACGGGTGCCTCATGGTGGGCGGGCGTCTTGTAGTGGATGTGGTGGACGGGCCGTCGTATGGCTTCGGCTCGGGCGAGCCGACTGGTTTTCGTGTCGAGGAGTCGCCGCGTAGCAGCCGGTTGTGTCCGGCGCTGGTCAGAATGGTGGTCGAGCGGCGTGAAGATGGAACGCTGTGGCTGCTTGGCGTCGCTTCGCTGTAGACGTACCTAGGGGGGCGTCGCCGACCGGCGACGCCCCCCTACGGGCTGCTGGTGGTTATTCGGCCGCGACGGTGACGGTGCGGTAGTCGGCCGCGACCGGCGGCCGATACGCGCGGGTGCGGACCGACGTATAGGCGACGGCCTCGTCTCCGGCGTCGTAGTGGTGCGCGCGCCAGGACGCGGCGTGGACGGTCGCGGTGTGCTTCTTGCCGTCGCAGGCCGCTGCGGCGTAACCGGCGAGGGTGACGTGGCCCGGCGCGCGGAGCACGGCGAGGACGACCCCGTCGTCGTCGCCGTCGCACCAGTAGTCGACGTCGATCGCGACGGTGACGGCGTCGGCGATGGTCGCCTTGGTGGCGCCGACGGCGGTGTCGGCGTAGGCCGGGACGGCGACCGTGACGAGTGCGGCGATCGCCACCGCGAGCGCGGCGACGAGACGCCGGGTGTGCTGGGTGATGCGGTGCATGACGGTGTGAGCCTTTCGCAGGGAATGGATCACAACCACCATAATCCACCCATTTGGCCTAGCGCCTGGTCGTGGTGCGTCCAAATGGGTGGCTCCCGAGGTCAGAGTTTCACCACGACCACTCGCGCCTGCGACGTGTAGCGGCCACGCTCGTCCTTGCCGTTGGGTGCCACCTCGCGCTTGCGCTGGCGCGGCAACACCCGCGTCTCCGCCTTCGGCTTTGTCGGCGCCCACCGTCGCCACGCGGCGTCGAGCAGCGCCTCGTCGGCGGTCAGCCGGTCCATGACGACCTGTGGGTCGACGATGAGGTCCTCGCGGAACGCCATCGTCGTGAGCAGGCTGTTGCCGTCGAGCACCGTGACGGGGAACTGCGCGGTCAGTTGGAGCTGGCGGGGGCTGTAGTAGGCGTAGTGGCCGATCTGCCCGACCTGCTGCCCGGACACGATCACCACGGCGCCGATGGAGGGCAGGCTGTGCGGGATGTCGTCGGGGTGCACGTACTGGAAGCGGCCGTTGCCTTCGGGGCGGCTGGTGTCGGGCAGCACCAGCTCGGCGAGCTTCTGTTCCGTCGAGGTGGTCATGACGGCTTGCTGAACGGGACGGTGTCGACTTGTGCGTAGAGGCCTTCGAGCACGCGGCTCATCAGCCCCAGCGTGGGGCGGCCTGTTCTGGTGGGCGGCCAGATCGGCATGGTGAATTCCTCGGTCGCGGAGTCGTCGGGTTCGAGCAGCGAGGATGAGCGGGCGGTGTGTGACAGGTCGGTGAGCACGATGGCGCGGATCATGAGCTGGTACTCCTGGCAGCGGTAGAGGCAGGTGGTGCAGACGCAGTCGCGTCTGATGAACGTGATCGACTTCCAGCCCGGCGGGCGCTCGGCCAGTGGCACGCGAACCGGCGGGCGCTCCGGGCCCAGCTGGTGGTCGCCGACCGCGCAGCGGGCGCATGCTCCCTCCGGCGGTGGCCACGTCGGCTTGCGCACGCCTGGCGGCTTACGCCGGAGCTGGCGAGGCGAACGCGGCGCGGAAGTCCGGCACGTAGCTCTCTGGAAGCGTTTTCCCGACGAGCAGCTCGGGGTACAGCTCGATGAGCACGTCCTTCGCGGTGTCCCATCGGCGGGGGCGCCCGTCCCGGGGGGGGGGCTGGTGCCAGGCGAGCACCTCGGCGTGGGTGGTGCACGCGAGGTAGTCGGCGACCATGTCGCGGGCGTCGTCGCCGTCCGCGCCGGGCTGTATCGCGAGTGCGGCGAGCGCGGACGCGGCGATGAGCGCCTCGGAGGCCCCGGCCGGAAGGGGGGCGGCGGTCCGGCTGTGGGCCTCCGAGGCAGGAAGGGTGCGGGGGACCGTGGTGGCGGCGATCGCCCGCGCCCGGGTTTGTGCGGCGAGGTAGCCGACGAGGGGAACGACGACGTTGTGGATGCACTCGTAGTGCGTGATGCGCAGGACGAAGCTGCGGCAGTTGTGATGCGGGGTGGCGAGGTGATGCATCGGGCTGCGGACGTGCTGGGCGGGCACGCCCTTGACGTTGTGGTTGGTGGTTTCGGCGGTGACGGAGTCGATCACGGTGGGGTTCTTTCTGACGAGTGGTGAACAGGGTGTTCTCACGATGTAAAAACGGTGTTACTCAGCTGGGACGGGTGCCCCGCGCCTCGCTGCTCACGAAACCCCTGCTCCGGTGAATCCCCAGATCCCGGCTCGGTCCTGACGGGAACTGATCACTGGAGCATCCGCCACGTGGGGATGACGGGGTAGGGCTGCGGAACGTGGCGCGGCCAGCGCGGGACACCCTGCTACAACGCGACCACCGACTGGCCGCTGGCTAAGTGTGTGGTGCCCCGACCCCCTGCCGGGGCACCACACTCATCCGCCTCCGCGTCACTGTCGGGGCGCACGGAGTTCGCCGGTCGCCGCACCTGCGGCGGCACAACCGCGACGGACGTTTTCTCGCGAGCCCGCAGGCCCGCCACTGCTGGCGCGCCACGCTCGGCGGCTACGGCAGCCGCCTCGGCGCGAAGCTTCGCCATGAACTTCTTCTTCGTCTTCTTCGACTGCTGTGTGCGCCACGAGCCCCAGACCAGACGCGCTGGAACCCCCACGACCGCCAGTGCAATCGCAGCCGCACATGCATAGCCAAGAACTTGCTGCCATTCGAGCGACATGGTGGCCCCCTGGTGGGTGGGAGGTGAGCACAATCGATACTCTGGTGGTGTGCGGCGAGCCGGTGGGGCTTGCCCCAAGGGCCGGACGCGCCGTGTATGGTCACCAACCTAATCCGATTTAATCGGATTAGACATCCTCCGAACGGCTGAACACGGGCACAGAGAAGGAGCTACCCACCGTGGCTGACGGGGCACCGTCTCATCGCCGGGTCCGCCTGGGCGACACACTGAAGACCCAGCGCACGCGCCAGGGCGTCTCCCAGGCAAAGCTTGGCCAGATCGTTGGCCGCACCCAAGGGTGGGTCAACAAGATCGAGAATGCCAAGATTCACGACATCGACATGGTCGAGCTTGACCGGATGATGGAGTACCTCGGCATCACAGGTACGGACGCGTCAAAGCTGCGAGAACTTGCGATGTACCCTTACGATCAACGTGGCTTGTATATGGAATCGATGAAGGATTCGATCCTCTATCACAGCTTCGACCTGATCGCTCCGCGCGCGCGTCTCATAACTGCGTTTCACACCGAGATTTTCAATGGCCTGATCCAGTCGCCCGATTACGTGAGGCGTATATTCGAGGTGGGCGGTGCGACCGATCTGGACTTGGCCGCTCGTGCGCGTCTGGAATACCAGAGCCGCGTGCTCGGTGCAGATAACCCTCCGCACGTGGCCGTGTTCATGAGCGAGGGCGCGCTGCGGCGTAACCTGGGTTCACCTCAGGCAATGGTGGCTCAAGTTCGGCACATGTCGGAGATGGTCGATAGCGGTCGTGCGACTATTAGGTTCATCCCAATGGACGCACCGTGTCAGGTTCCGATCACTGACTTCGTGACCTACGAGTTCCCACCGGGCGTCATGGCCGATTTTGTCATCGTCGAGATCGGCGCTGTCGGTCCTTCGGCGATTGATGATGAGCGGTCGATCAAGTTTTACCGAGACAGGCTCGCTAACGCTGATGAGTGCGCCCGCCCTGCATCTGAGACGCCTGGCCTCTTGGCGAGGTTCCTCGAAGAAAACCATTTGAAAGGTGATTCCCGTGGAGAAGTATGACCCCACCATCGCAGGACGCCAGTTCGACCCGGATGGCTGGGTGAAGGCCAGTTACAGCGGGGATGGCGTCGGTGATTCATCGAAGGGCAGCTGCGTCCTGTTGCAAAAGCTGCCGGATGGTCGCGTCGGAATGACCGATTCGAAGCTGGACGGTACTTTCGCGTTTATCTTCACGCCTCCCGAGATCGAGGCGTTGATTCTTGGCGCCAAGGCAGGCGAATTCGACAGGTACTGCCAGTGAGTTTCCGGCTGACGCCACCCGCGCTCGGGGGAGACGGGGTGCGTCAGCCGGGATAAAGGGGGATATGCGATCACGTTGGCGACGAGGGGCCTGGGCGCCTACCAGGTGAGGTTCGTCTGACGTGAACGTGTTGGAGTGCGCGGCGGCGGGGATCGTGGGGACGGTCCTCGCCGCCGCATCTGTCGTTATTGATCATGGCATACCCCGGCAGTGTGACCGGAGCCACCCCGCGCCCGGCTGGGCTTGTCGTGCGGCCCGCGCCCTGGCATCCTTGGTGCCGGTGGCGGGATCACTTGAGCTTCGGCTCGTGATCCAGTCGACGGGAGAAAAATAAGCGCCGTTCCTGGGCAAACATGGTGGTGAACCCTGGGACAAGCACGGCGCTGAGCGCCCCGGCGTTCGCCCTTGACGAGTTCGTCAGGGTAGCGAGCGCCGGGGCGTCTTCATGTCCGCGCTCTTTTGTGTGGCGTGGATGGTCGTACCGCCCAACCGGAGGCATACTCCAAATGGAGCAACCATTGCTCCATTTGGGAGGTGCGCTGTGCCGGAACCAGTCGAGGAGATCACTCTCCGTACGGACTGCAACCCGTGGGAGCAGCAGACCCCCGTCGAAAGCGACCGCGACTTCTCGCGCTTCGCCTGCTACCGCGACGTCGACCCCGAGTCCGACCGCATCCGCCAGACGCTGGAGATCCTCAACTCCACCGGCGACAAGATCTCGCTCAAGGAACTGCGCAGGCTCCAGAGCAACTACCGGTGGGCGCCGCGCGCCGCCGCGTTCGACCGGTACGCCATGCTCGCCGAGCGCGCCAAGCTGGTGAGGCGCCGCCGCAAGGCCATCGACGACTCCTGTAAGACCGCCGAGCGGCTACGCGGCAAGGCGCTTCAGGCGCTGGACATGATCGAGCCGGTCGACATGACCGTGGCCGACATCGTCAAGTGCGTGGATCTGGCCCACCGTATGGAGCAGGCCATCTACCGCGACGCCGCCGCGCTGCCCGCCAACGCCAAGGGCGCGAGCGCGACCACGGCCGCCGACGGCACCGACGTGCGCGATATCGCCGCTCTCACCCCGGCTGAGCGCCGCGCTCGGCTGGAGGCGCTGCGTCACGAGGTCGTGTCACGGGCGACGCGCGCGGTGGATGACGACGAGGTCATCGTCTGATCGCCATGGACGACGCACTCGACGAGCCGATCCTGACGTGGCTGGCCCGGCACCCGTACAGCCACGCGCTGTTCGTGTGCCCGACCGCCCGCTGGGCGTGGAACCGCGCGCACGCGATCGGCCCTCTGGCCAAGGCGCGCGGCATGCGGCTGGCTCGTCGACCGGCCAGGGGCGAGTGGACCCTGGAAACCGGCGGCGGCCTGCGGGCAGTCGGCGTCGGCACCGCACTGGGCGGTTACCCGTTCCACGCGGCGTTCGTCGATGCGGCGGTGGACTCGTCGTGCCCGCGTACACGCGAGTGGTGGCTCGTCGAGGCGCAGTGCCGCCTCGCGCCGGACGCGCCGGTGTGGCCGCGTGCGTGGTCGATGCCGGAGTGGAGCAGCGCGTGACGCGCCGCAAGCGGCTGGTCAGCCCCGAGCCGGAGCCGGACCCGAAGGACGGCGCCGGGGTAGATCCATCGCTGCTCGACGACCAGGCGTTACAGGCCGAGCTGAACGCGCTGCTGCCGATGGCGGACAAGGACGCGCTGTCGGACCCGCTGACGCTGGCGATGCACCTGGACAAGCGGATGGTGTCGCGCCCGCACCTGCGGGTGATCTCCGACGCGATGGCCGCGCTCTCGCCCGACGGCGGGGACCGGGTCCTGATCACCACGCCACCGCAGGTCGGCAAGAGTGAGCTGGCCGTGTGGTCGGTGTTCTGGTGGCTATGTCGCCACCCGACGCACCGCGTCATCATCGGCTCCTACGGCAGTCTGCTGGCCACCAAGCGCGGCCGGGCGATCCGCAAGCTCGTCACCGCCTACGGCAAGCGGTACGGGCTGGAGCTGGAGCAGGGCAGCGGCGCGGCGAACGACTGGCGGCTCAAGACCGGCGGTGGTGTGCGCTGTGCCGGTGTCGGCGCCGGTATCACCGGTGAACCAGCCAACTTCGCGCTCGTGGACGACGCGATCAAGGGCCGCGTCGAGGCCGACTCGGCGACCGTGCGCGACAAGACCGCCGACTGGTGGTCCGGTGACCTGACCTCGCGTCTGGCGCCCGGCGCGCCCGTGCTGCTGGTGATGACGCGCTGGCACGACGACGACATCGCCGCGCGGCTGCTGGCCGACGAGGGCACCGCCGACCGGGGTGGCCGGTGGCGGGTGCTGTGCATGCCCGCGATCGCCGTGGCCGAGGACCGCGAACACGGGATCTTCCCCGACGCGCTCGGGCGCGCGCCGGGCGAGCCGCTGTCGCACCCGAAGATCGCGACGTCGGACCGCGAGCGGCTGCTGCGGCACTGGCAGGACAAGAAAGCGTCCTCGACGCCCCGGGACTGGGGCGCCCTGTACATGGGCAACCCCAAGCCTGTGGAGGGCGCGCTCGTGGCGCGGGAGATCTTGCGCCGCCAGCGGCACTACGACACCGTCGTCGAGCCGATCCGCAAAGCCGTCTCGATCGACCCCTCCGGTGGTGGCCGGGACACCGCTGGTGTCTGCGCGGGCTTCCTCGGCGCCGACCGCAAGGTCTACCTGACCCACGACCTGTCCGGCACGATGTCGAGCGACGAGTGGGCGGAGAAGGCTTGCCAACTGGCGTTCGACACCGGCGCGGACCGGATCCTGGTCGAGAAGAACTTTGGCGGCGACATGACGACCAAGCTGGTGCGTGCGGCGTGGGCGGATCTGGTGCGCGCTGGCAAGATCACCCCGACGTATCTGCCGCCGCAGATCATCCCGGTGAACGCCAAGCAGGGTAAGCGGCTGCGGGCCGAGCCGATCGCGGCGCAGATGGTGCTCGACAACGTCCGATTCGCCGGGCCGATGAGCGAGATGGAAGACGAGTGGGCGACGTGGCAGGCCACGTCGACGACTTCGCCGGGCCGTATCGACGCGTCGGTGCACCTGGTGGTGGGTTTGCTGCCGATCGCGGGGATCCAGGCGATCGCGGGCACCGTGGCGTCACCGGTGCGGGTGTCGCGTAAGGCCGCCGTCGGGCACGGTGACGCGGGCATGCCCTACATTCCCCGTGGACGTAGCGGCCCCGGCGGCGGCCGGGTGATCTCGATCGACTCGGTGCGATCGAAACGGCTTGGCGTCCGGTTCCCGGGCGGCTAGGAGGTTTCGCGGTGGTGGCGTCGGATGTGGTGTCGCGGGTGCTGTTCTGCGGCAGCCGACTCTGGCCGTACCCGCACACGGTGCGCACGGTGTGCGACCGGCTGCATCGCACGCACGGCGACCGGCTGGTGATCATCGAGGGCAAGTGCCGGGGCGCGGATCTGCACGCGCACCGGTGGGCTGAGGACCATGGGCTGCCGCCGGAGCGGCACCGGTGCCACCCGGTCGATTGGCAGGGCGAGCGCAGGCGGCTCGGCGCGCGGTTCCGCAGCGCCGGGCCCGACCGCAACACCGGCATGCTGGCGGAGCGGCCCGGCCTGACGCTGGCGTTTCACGAGTGGTTCGACCCGGAAAGCGGTGGCACCTCCGACATGGTGCTCAAGAGCTTGCTCGTCGGGGTCCCGGCGTTTCTGGTGGTCGGCGAGAACCCGAGCGCGGGCCGGTTCGTCGAGCTGGCGGAGTTCCCGCGCTGGCGGGTGCTGCGTGCCGGGCAGGAGATCGACATGCTCGACCCGCTACTGCGCGGGGAGTGAGTGTTGGCAAGCCCGTGCTGGACGCGGGAGACGTGTCACCGCGTCCAGCACGGGTGCTTGATGCGCCGGTCGGGACTCGCGTCGCTGGCCACCTTCCGCTGATGACCTCGCGCTCCCCGGATTACAGGAGTCCGGCGCGCCGCCCGGCGGGTAGGGAATCCTCTGGCAGATTCTCTCCTCCGGTTCGGATGAGTCCGGAGGTAACCGTGCGGCTTGCCGTTGACTTTAAACGTGTCCACTGTGGACGGCCTGGCGAGATCGGGTGTGGCACTCGAAAGGGTGGGGACACGACGCCGGGGGAAAGGTTTCCGTGGTGGCTCCGCGCGAGCGCGGTGGAATCCGACGGCGAGGGGGCGCCGTCGGCTACGACGTCGTGTCCCGCACTGGCCGCGTGGCTCCCTGGGCGCGCGGTCTCGGGGAAGCGGGAGACCGCTGGCCGGGCGAGCGCTCGGGGGGTGGCGAGCACCCGGTCATCGAAGAGAGGTGCCGCGCCCGGCACGAGGGGGGAGTGTTCCGGACGCGGCAGCCTTTCCTCTCCCTGGGGGAGTGTCCCGAGTGTCCGACGGGAGCCAGGCAGCTGTGGCCGACACTAGCGCCGGTTGGTGTCGTTTTCGCTCACTGCACCGGCGCGCCGGGCATGATTCACCCGGTCGGAGTCCAGGGTGTCAGCGGGGAATGCGCAGCAGCTGGCCGACGCGGATCCGGTTCGGGTTGGAGATGGTGTCGCGGTTGGCGTTGTAGAGCGCCTGCCAGCCGCCTTCGATGTGCAGCTTGAACGCGATGCCGGTGAGGGTGTCGCCGGGTTCGACGACGTAGGTCTCCAGGTGGCCCGGAGGCGCGTGGCCCGCTGTGACGCGCAGCCGCTGGCCGACTTTGATGCGGTCGGCGTTGGGGCCGATGACGTCGCGGTTGAGGGCGTAGAGCGCCTGCCAGCCGCCGGGGAAGTCGAGTTTGGTGGCGATGCCGGAGAGGGTGTCGCCGGGCTGCACGACGTAGATGTCGTCGTCGCTGGGCGCGGGCGGCGACGGAGGCTCGGGGGTGGGTTCGGCTGTTCCGGTGAGCTGGGCGAGGTCGACCCAGCAGGTGTTCTCGTCGATGGCGCCGCCGTAGCCGCCGACGCGTCCCGCGTCGGTGTACTGGTGCATGACGGTGCGGTCGCTTTTGAAGCCGGGCTCGCCGGGCGGTGGCCCGTAGTGCGCGACCCAGGCCCAGGTCTGGTCGTCGAGCCAGCTGCCGGAACCGAGCCGGTCGACCCACCAGGATTTGGAGGCGTAGACCATGGCCGGGCCGTAGCCGGTGAGGTCGCGCACGCGGGCGATGAAGCGCTGTGACCAGCCGACGTAGTCGAACCCCGCCCCGGCATTGCGTTCCATGTCCAGGCAGGGCGGCAGGCAACCGGGCCGGGCGAGGCCGAAGTCGAGCAGCTGCGCGGCGAAGGAGGAGGCGTCGGCCTCGGGCGCGTTGGTGTCGGGCCGGGCGAAGTGGTAGCCGCCGGGGATGACCCCGGCGTCGCGGGCGCCGTCGACGTGGGCCTGGGCGGCGGGGTCGGTGTAGCCGATGCCCTCGGAGAGTTTGACGTAGGCGTACGCCACGCCGCCCGCGTGCGCGGCCTGCCAGTCGATGTCGCCCTGATGCCGGGATACGTCCACGCCGAGAGCCATACGAACTAGTGTGCTACCCCGTTTGGCCTAGTGCTGCGTCTAATCACCCGACCGTGTGCCCCGTCCCAGGTGGACCGATTGTGCTCACGTCGGTACTGTTCGTCGGGTACGACCCGCTAGCCCGATCGGCGTCGCAGGACCCAACACCTGCTGTGTCGAGAAGGTTGTTTTACCCTTCAGTTGCTGTGCCGATGTAGTTCACGCTTCAACCTTCATTCGCCGATGACAGAATGCCCCGGGCCGGGGAGTATCCGGCCCGGGGCATTCTGTCGTTCGCGACGCGTGCCGGGGGTGCCGGATTCGCTTCAGCTCAGCCGCGCTACAGTTCTGCGCGTGACGCTCAGGCCCTGCTAGTCCCCTCATTCCAGGGGCGCGGCTGGCGAGGATACGGCGTTCTCTTGAAGTGATTCAACTGACGGGCGAAGTGCGAGGGCCCCCGGTTTCCCCACAAGGGAGGCCGGGGGTTTTCTCATGTCGCGATGACGGCGGGCACCGGCGCCGGTGTGTATTGGCTGTAGCCGCGCGAGCAGAGCTTCCGGCCGCCGTCCATGCGCGGGCGGTTGCGCACCTGGACGATCAGGCCGTCGTCTTTGAGGCTGGCTATCTGGCGGCGCGCGGTGGCCTTGGAGCAGCCGGTCGCGTCCATGATCTCGGCGATCGTCGTCGGCACGGCGGCCGTGCGGATGGCCTCATGGACGGCCGAGCGGTAGGAGTGTCGGCGCTCCGGTGTGTCCTGCGGCGGCACACCTTCGGGTTGCTGGGGTGAGCTGGTCATGATGTTCGAGCTTAAGGTCCAGACCTATGTGGACGCTCGTCAAGATCTTCATCGTGTTCGGAACGGGTGCGAGCATCACCCGGTTGATTGTCGCGGACAAGAAGCCGTTCGCCGGTCTGCGCGCGCGGTGGCAGCAGCACTTCACCCGGGCCGTGGACGACATCCTCTTCGGCAAGGTGCTGCCCAACCTGTCGCCCGATCCGGCGGCCTGGAACGAGGACTGGGCGGACAAGACCCGGTACCAGCGGCGCATAGCGCTGATCCGGGAGGTGGAGCGGCAGCAGGGCAACGACGCGCCGCTGCCGTTCTTCGCCAGCCGCAAGGCGCACCGGCGCCAGGCGCCATGGGGTGAGTTCTATGACCCGCTGGTGAAGGCGACGGGCCGGGTGCAGTTCATCGACTGTCCGTGGTGTGTGGGGTTCTGGGTGTTCCTGGTGACCTGGGCGGTGGCGATCCCGGTGCTGTGGGATTGGTCGACCGATTTCGGCGGGGTGCCACTGTGTGTGTGGTGGGTGCCGCTGGCGCTTACCTCCCGTTGGGTGAACGGGCTGCTCGGACACTTCGACGAGACCTGAGCTTGCCCTGTTCACTCGTCCGAATGGAGTAACGTGCCTGCTATGGCGCTACTCCATTCGGACCAGTGCTAATGGCGGGGATGACGAAATTCCGGCGCCACCGTCACGTATCCGGGCAGCAGGGAACGACGACCCTGCTGGCCTCCGCCGTGCTTGTCAAACAGTCCCAGGTGCGTCAGCTCCCGGCGACGAAGGACTGGCAGCTCAGGGCGTGGGAGTACTTCGACGAGGTCGGCGAACTGCGGTTCGCCAGCCAGTGGGTCGCCAACGCGCTGAGCCGCTGCTCGCTCGGCGTGCGCGTGCGCCCCGGCGACGACACCGCCACCGACCCGATCGACCTCGACGATGCCGACGGCGCCGACAGCCGCGCCCGCGTGCCCCTGCAAGAACTCTTCGGCGGCCCCGTCGGGCACGGCGAGATGCTCTCGCGCCTGGCCATCCACCTCACCGTGCCGGGCGAGAGCTACATCGTCGGCTTCGACACCGACATGGGCCCCGGCCAGCCGCCGGTGCGCCGCTGGCTCGTGGTCTCCGGCGACGAGCTGGAGCGCGGCGGCAGCCAGACGATCAAGGTGCGGCTGCCCGAGAACGACAAGCCGTTCCCGATCAAGCTGGCCGACGCCACCGTCATCCGGCTCTGGCGTCCGCACCCGCGCCGCGCCTGGGAAGCCGACAGCCCGGTGCGCGCCGCGCTGACCGTCCTCAAAGAACTGGTCGACTTGTCCGCGCACATCGCCGCGACCGTGGAGAGCCGCCTGGCGGGCGCGGGCATCCTATTCATGCCCGAGTCCGCGACGCTGCCCTCGGCGATCAGCGCCACGGGCCAGCCGCTGCACGAAGACCCCGCGATGGCCACACTGATCGACGCGATGGTCACCCCGATCGGTGACCGCGACAGCGCCAGCGCGGTCGTTCCGATCCTCGTGCGAATTCCCGACGCGGCTGTCGGAAAACCGGAGTACATGTCCTTCGCGTCCAAATTGGACGAGAAGATCCAGCAGCTGCGCGAAGCCAGCATCGCCCGCTTCGCGACTATTGTGGACATTCCCGCCGAAGTGCTCACCGGCACCGGCTCGGCGTCGCGGTGGAACGCCTGGAAGATCTCCGAGGAAGCGATCAAGCTCCACCTCGAACCCCTGCTCGGCCTCATCTGCGACGCGCTGACCACCCAGTACCTGTGGCCTGCGCTCGAAGCACTCGGCGTGCGCGACGTCGAACGCTACGTCGTGTGGTACGACGCGTCGAACTTGGTGCAGCGGCCCAACCTCGGCCCTGAGGCGCAGAACCTGTTCGAGCACGGATTGGTCAAGACCAAGACCGTGGTCCATGCCAATGGCTTCACCGACGACGACATGCCCGACGCCGAGGAGCAGGCCCGGGAGTTGCTCAAGCGCCTCGCGCAGAAGGGCATCGACCCGCTGCTGGTGCAGCCCTACCTGGACAAGCTCGGCATCGACATCGAGGTGCCCGAAGGACTGCACTCGGACAAGTGGGACGCCAACACCCCGACCGATGGCGGTTCCACTGCGATGCCGCCGGGGACGCGCCAACGCGGTCGCCCCGCCGCGCCCCGGCGGCTCCCCACCCGCAACGAACCGCTGCCCGGCAACACCGACGCCGAGGAATCGCAGGCCGTCGTCGCCGCCGCGCAGCCGGTGCCGGTGTCGATGAGCATGCTCGACTTCGCCGCGCTCGAACTCGGCGCGCTGCGCGCGCTGGAGCTGGCAGGCAAACGGCTGCTCAACAACACCAACCGCGAATGGCGCGGACGGCTGCGCGCGGTGAATCCCTGGGACATCCACACCCACATCCCCGTGACCGACCCCGATGACGTTCTCGACGGCGCCTACTCGCTGCTGAGCATGTGCGTGCCCGAGCAGCCCTGCATGCTCGCCACCATCGACACCTACGTGCGCGACCGGCTCGTGCGCCAGCAGCCGCACAATCGCGATCAGCTCATGAGCATGCTGGCGGGAGCCGGGTGCCTCTCGGCCGGTGATCAGCGTGCCATCGCCTGACGCGCCGCCCGCGCCGACCGACGCCCCGGCCGTCCCCGACTGGTTCGAGCCCGGGGACCCGTGGCTGTCCGAACGGATGCGGCAGGTTGCCGACATCGCCTCCGCCGAACACGAACTCGGCATAGCCATCGAGCAGGCCCTGGCCCTCTACCTCGACGCCGCGCACCAGGCGCTGCTCGGCCGCGCCCGCGACGCGGTGCTCGCCGCCGCGACACCGGACCTGGCCAGCTGGCCCGAACGCGAACGCGGCTGGCTCGCCGCGCTGGCGAAGTTCGTGTTCGACGTGCTCGCGTGGCTGTTCTCCAAGCGGTTCCGCGAGCAGCTGCGCGAAGAGCGCATGCAGGCGCAGCTCGACGAGTTCGTCCAGGCCTACCTGCAAGCGGTCTGGCAGCGGCTCAAGCTGTTCCCCGAGATCATCTTCGAGGAAGTCCGCTCCGAGATCAGCACCGCGCTGGCCGCCGGGGACACCGCCGAGCAGGTCCGCGAGAGGGTGTCGGACCTGCTCGCCCTCGACGCCCCCACCCGCGCGCTGGCCGCGCAGATGGACCTGCTGCGCCGCACCATCGCCAATGAGTCCACACCGGACAGTGTCCGGCGCGAGGCCAAGGCGCGGCTGGCGTCGCTGATGCGCCGCAAGGACCGGCTCTCGTCGCGGTGGTGGCCCAAGGTCGCCGAACTGGCGCGCACCGAGGCCGTGTCCGTGCTCAACGCCGCCACCCACTACGCCGCCGAGGTCTACGAGAAGCTGACCGGCAAAGGAGTCTGGCGGCAGTGGTGGTCCACACGCGACTCCCGCGTGCGCCACACCCACCGCGTCGCGCACGGCCAGACCCGGCCGATCTACGAGAAGTTCGTGGTCGGCGGCTACCCCATGGATTACCCCGGCGATCCCACCGCGCCCCTGGACCTCACGGTGAACTGCCGCTGCTCCCTGCTGCGGCTGTCGGCAGCCGAGGGACGGCGGCTGCGCGAGGAGTACGAGTCCCGCTCATCCGAGGCCGCGCTCACAGCGGCCAGCGACCCTGAAGGAGGGCCGATGGCACCCGCACCGACGACCGAGGACGCGGTCATCGCAACCGAACCCGAGCACGAGGTGCCGCCGGTCCTGGCGGCCGGGAAGCTGCCCGACGACGCGGCCGTGGCCCGCTGGTCCGGCGTGCTCGCCCCGCTCGGCGTGCCCTCGGGCGACGGGCGCATCATCGCCCCGCCCGACGGGCCGCCGCAGTACCGCGACCTGCCGCTGCCGCTGCTGTATCAGGAGCAGACCGCCGACGGGCACGACGGCTCGATCGTCGTCGGCTCCATCGACCGCGTCTGGGCCCAGGACGGCCTGCTGATGGGTTCGGGCCGGTTCGACCTGGGCAACGAGAAGGCCATGGACGTCGTGCGCCAGATCGACGACGGCTTCCACCGCTGGGTCTCGGTCCGCTTCGACCTGTTCAAGAGCGAGTTCCGGTACTACCGCGAGGGCAGGCGCCTGTCCCCGGAGGAGCTGTCGGTGCTCGACTCCGACGAGGGCGTCGACATCTACCAGGTGTCCTCGAACTGGCGGCTCATGTCCGCCACGCTCGTCGCGGAACCCGCGTTCGGCGAGGCCGCGATCAACATCCTCGACGACGGCGCCGACCTCGACGATCCCGACGCTGTCGCGTCGCCCGCGCCGCCGCGCGCGCTCGCGGCCGACGCCGCGCCGGTGGAGCCCGAGGACGCCGAAGCGGCCGAGTTCGCCGGTGTCACCGCCGAGAAGCGTCAGCGCGCGGAGAAGTCCGGCGCGGCCATGGAGAATGGCCGCTACCCCATCGAGAACGAGGCTGACCTGCGCAAGGCGATCAAGGCCGTCGGCCGCGCCGGAGGCAAGAACGGCACCCCGGCCGAACGCGACGCCGTGCGCCGTCACATCATCGCCCGCGCGAAGGCGCTGAAGCTGGAGAAGCTGATCCCGTTCTACTGGGGCAAGGACGGCACATTGGGCGGCGGCAAGGGCAAGCACGCGCTGCTGGCGGCGGCTGAACCCGCCGAGCAGGCCTGGTATGAGCGTGTCGCGGCTGCCGTGCCGATGGAGCCCCCGGCCGCGTGGTTCGCCGACCCGCAACTGACCGGCCCGATGAAGGTGACCGTCACCGCCGAGGGCCGCGTGTTCGGGCACATCGCGCCGTGGGAGGCGCGGCACGCGTCGCGCCCGGATCAGGTGCCGCCGCGCGCCCGCGACACCTCCTACTCGAAGTTCCACCGGCACCCCGTGCGCTGTGAGGACGGCAGCCGCGTACGGACAGGTCCGCTGGCCGGGATGGGCCACGCCGACGAGCGCGAGCGGGCCCTGTGGGCGGTGCAGCGGCACTACGACAACCCCGCCTATGTGCTGGCCGACGTCGTCGTCGGCGAGGACGAGCACGGCATCTGGTGTTCGGGGTCGCTGCGCTACGGCGTGGAGGCGTGGCAGGTGATGTTCCTCGACCGCTACAGCTTCTCCGGTGACTGGCGCGGCGGCGAACTATTGGCCGCCTGCCTCGCGTCGGTGCCCGGGTTCCACCTTCCGGCCGACTGCGCGGACGCACTGGCCGCGTCGGCGGGCGCGCTCGACGACGTGCTCGTCGCCGACGGGGCGCCGGTGCAGTTCGTCGAGGACGGCGAGGCGGTCACGTTCTTCTCCGCCGGGATCGTTCCCGGTGTCCCGGCCGCGCGTGCCGCGACCTCCGGCGGCGGCGGTGGTTCGTCGGTGAGCGTGGCAGTGAAGCTCGACCCGGACCCGGAGGAGTGGGGACGGCGGATGGGGCAGGGCTTCTACGCCGGGCAGGCCGAGGCCGAGCGGGCGGCGGCCGAAGCGGCGCAGCAAGCGCAGCTGGCTGACTTCGCCGCGCACTCGAAGGAGCGCATGGCCGGGTGGTACGCGGCGCGGGCGGCGGAGCTGGCGGCCCGGGTGAACAAGCCCGCGCTCGATCGCGAGCGCGCGGTGGCCGAACTGCGAGCGCGGGTGGAGAACGGGCAGAAGGTGAGCGGCTGATGTGTGGCTGCGGTGGTGGCTCGGTGCAGAGCCCGTTGCATTCGTCGATGACGCCGCTGGCGCCGAGGGTCGTGCAGCCTGACCAGTACCTGGTGACGTATCCAGGAGTGCTGAAGGAGCAGGAGATCTTCGACGACGAGACCGAGGCCTACCGGGCGATCAGTCGGCGCGGCGGTGGGATCAAGCGGATCCCGCGCAAATAGATCACGCGCGTGTAGTTCGACGGGGAAACCTGGCTGATCGCCGTGACGCGATCGTGCTTGCCTGAGTCGCTCATGCCTAGACAGCGCTGCTGCGAGCCCAGGTTTCCCCTTCGCGTCTGCTCGCGCAGATGCGTGGGGCGATGGTATCAGGTCGCTCTTCCAGGTGACAGAGGGCTCCCACAACCCCATTCACTACTCCAAACGGTGTAACTAGGCGTTAGTCTGAATGGAGTAGTCAGGTGGGATGCCCGCTGGCAGGCAGGCCGGGGTTTCCCACCAGCTTTGCTGGCGCATCGGGCCGGGAGCGGTAACCGCTGACACCCCAGGTGGGGGTGTTCACCGCACCCGGAGGATCGCCGTGGACCTCAAGTCCCTCATCGATGCCGCGACCGGCGACGACGCCGCCGCACGCCAGCAGGCAGTGCGCAGCGCACTCGCGGGCAAGGCCGAACTCAACCTCGCCGAGCTGGAGACCGCCGCCGCCACCGAGTTCGCCAGCCTGGCCGAACCGGGCGACACCGGCTTCAACCCCGACTCGGTCGCCAAAATGGGCGTCCTCGCCGACGTCGTCGACGCCCTGCGCGCCGAGCACGCCGACCGCGAGAAGGCCGCCGCCGACTCGGCCGCCGCCGGTGCCGCCGTCAACGACCTCGCCAGCCGCATGGGCACCCCGAGCATCCCCGCTCCGGCCCCCGCCCCGGCCGCCGAGCCCCCCGCCGCCACCCCGGCCCCGGCGCCAGCGCCGGAACCCGTGGCTGTCGCCCCCGCGCCCGAGCCGGTCCCGGCCGCGCCCGCCGCGCCGACCCCCGCCCCGGCGCAGGAACTCGTGCTCGCCGCCGGAGGCGAGATCGCCCGGCGCACCAACACCGTGCCGCTGGGCGCGCTGCCGGTGACCCTGCCGCAGGACCGCTCGCCGTACACCATCACCGCCAGCGCCGGTGTGCCCGGCGTCGCGATGGGTCAGCAGCTCGACGACCTGTCCGCGCTCGCGGGCGCGGTGCAGGCCCGCTTCGAGCAAATCCACGCCGGTGGCTCATTCGGCGTGAACAACGCGGGCATCGCCTCGATCACCATCGAGCGCGACGCCAAGCTGACCGCCGACACCCAGCACGACTACGACGTCATCAATTACGCGTGCAACGAATCGCGTTTGTCCGGCGGTTCCCTGCTCGCGGCAGGAACGCCCGGCTGGTGCGCCCCTTGTGAGACCTCGTACGATTTCTGTGAAACTGCGGTCGTCGACGGCCTCGTCGACCTTCCGACCGTTTCCGCTCGGCGCGGCTGCCTCGTTTACCCGCAGAGCCCAGAATTCCACCAGATCTATTCCGGAACCGGTTTCTGCTTCACCTCCGCGCAGATCGATGAAATGCAGACTCCGGGCTCGACCCTGGAAAAGCCCTGCTACAAGATCCCGTGCCCGGACACCGCGTCCATCACGCTCGACCCGTGCGGTATCTGCCTTCAGGCGTCCATTCTTCACGAGCGCGCCTACCCCGAGCTGATCCGCTACACCGTCGAGCAGAGCCTCGCCGCGCACCAGCACAAGATGAACGCGCGGATCATCGCGGAAATGGCAGCGCTGGCGACCCCCGTCAACGCCACCCCGAACGGCAACCTGGGCCCGGGAGCTGCGGCGACGGCGCTCGAAGCGGTCGAGATGCAGGTCGAGTGGCTGCGTTACCGCCACCGCCTCGGCATCAACCAGACCCTGGAAATGATCGCGCCGGTATGGCTGCGCGGCCCGCTGCGCGCGGACCTTTCCAAGCGCATGGGCGTGGATCTGCTCAATGTCACCGACCAGACGCTGACCTCATACCTGAATGCGCGTGGCGTCAGGGTTCAGTGGGTTCTCGACTGGCAGGATGCTTTCTCCGACCCGGCGACAACGGGCACCCCGGCGCGCCCGGTCACCATTCCGGAATCGACATTGTTCGGTGGTGGCGCGGCGCCGCAGATCGCGTGGCCCGCGAGCGCCCAGGTGCTCATTTACCCGGCCGGTACCTATTTCCTCGCGCGCATGGACGTCATTCGCCTGGAAGGCGGCCTGCTCGATTCCACGCTGCTCAAGAAGAACGAGCGCCTGGTTCTGTTCATCGAGGAGGCGCTCAAGGTCGGTAAGCGCTGCTTCCAGTCCACGCTGCTGACCATTCCGGTGTGTGCTTCCGGCCAGACCGGCAGCGGCGCCTGGGTGACCTGCGCGACCTCGCCGAGGGCCGCAGCCTAATCCCGCCCGGGTGGTTCAGACCATCACTTCCCCGATGGTCTGAACCACCCGGTTTCCAGTGTCACCACACCGGATGCGGGAGGAGGGCTAGATGACCGCACCCACAGCAGTGCCGATGCCGGTGGAAGTACCGGCCCCGGCCATCGAGCGCTACCTGTACGGGCTGCTGTCCGCCGCCCGCCTCGTCACCGAAGCCGACCGACGCTGGGAAGCGCACGGCATCGTCTACTCCGCCGACAGCTGCGGCCCCGGCGGCGGCGTGTGGCCCAGCCCCTGCGAGGTCTTGCAGCCCGGCCAGGTCACCGTCTTCACCGTCGCCCTGGACAAGCCCAGCGGCGGGGACCAGCTCTTCGCCACCGTCATCGGCAACGCCTACGGCCCGACCGTGCCCGTCGCGGTCAGCGTCGACGGCGGCACCGCGCAGCCGCTGCTGCCCGGCGTCCGCTCGGCACCGTTCCCGGTCACTGCGGGCTCCATCGCCACCGTCAGCGGCACCATCGCCGCGACCGGGCCCTACCCAGCGTGCACGAACGAGGCCGATGTCGCGATCCCCGCGACCGCGAACAGCGCGACGACCCAGTTCTCCTGCATCGCGACCATCCCCGAGATCGACGCCGCCGACAAGACAGTCGCGAATGGACTGTCTCTCATCGGCTCCCCGTCGTTCATCGTCTACGAGGGACTCGCCTGCATCTCGCTCACCGTCGACGAAGCCGGGGAGCGAGCACGGCGCAGGCTCGACCTGCACGAGCAGTACTGGGTCGAACGCGAAGTCGACAACACCGTCCTGCGCGACGGCGTGACCGTGCTCGGCGGCGGCACCGCCGTGCCCATGGCGCGCGGCGTCGGGCTGCTCGAAGACGCCATCGCCGAACTGTACGGGGGCGTCGGCGTCATCCACGTCGCCCGCGAACTCGCCGCCCCGATGACCCACTTGCAGATCGTGCGCCGCGACGGCGCGCGGCTGCGCAGTCCGCTGGACAACATCTACGCCTTCGGCGCGGGCTACACCACGCGCGCCCCCAACGGCGACGCGGCACCGGCCGGGCAGGCGTGGCTCTACGCCACCGGTCCCGTCACCGCCCGCCGCTCCGAGGTCCAGACCATCGAGGCGTTCGACCAGCGCAAGAACACCCGGATCGCCGTCGCCGAGCGGTCCTACGCCATCACCGCCGACTGCCTGCGCGTCGCGGTCCTCGTCAGCATCCCGGAGGCCTGAGCCGATGACCCAGATCTACCCCGCCGCAGGACAGCTGATCGCGGATGTGATCAACGAGCTGGAAGCGCTGGGCCTGCGCAACGGCCCGGACTTCCAGCTGCACTACGCGTGGGACGCGCGCCCCTACATCCAGGCCACGCCGCAGGCCTACGACACGTGGGCCGGAACCGGCGACCTGGACCCCGTCGCCGAGGAGCCTGCCGACCCCGAGCAGCCCCCGGCCGACCCCGAACCTCCGGTCGAGCCGGAACCAGCGCCGACGCCGGAGACCGACGCGGCACCCAAGCCCAAGACCGCATCCAAGCGCGGAGGTAAGTAAGCCATGGCGGGAAACTGCTTCACACCGATCCGTGGCCGCCGCATGCGCGTCACGCGGGTGGATACCATCGGGCGCCCCGTTCCCGGCCCGTGTTCCACCGTGGTCACCGCCGGTTTCGTGTCCGTGGAAATGACGGCGGAAATCGAAGAGGGCGAGGAAACCACCGTACGTACGGCCGGTGGCGATCTCTGTGTTTCGGAAAAGGGATGTGATCAGCTCAAGTGGCTGAACATCTCCATCGAATTCTGTAAGGTCGACCCCGATCTTTTCTCGATGATCAACCCTACGTGGACGAAACTCCTTGACTGCAACGGGGAAACGATCGGCTGGGAGGAATCGCACGAGTACTCGTGTGACGCCGGTTTCGCTCTCGAAGTGTGGTCGGACGTCACCGGATATACGCCGCGCGCGGCGAACGCCGAAGGCGCGTGGGTTTATTACCTGATGCCTTTTGTTGTGGGCGGCACGCTCGGCGACATGACCATCGAGAATGGCGCCGTGTCGTTCACGATTACCGGTCGCACCAAGAAGGGTTCGCAGTGGGGACGCGGTCCCTACAACATCATGTGCAACCCGCCCGACGGCGCGTGCGGCCCGTTGATCACGCCGTTCAACCCCGAGTCGCCGCGCCGGATCTTCCTCACGACCTGCCGCCCGCCCGAGGCGCTGTGTGGCTGCCAGCCGCTCTCGTCGCCGGACGGCCCGGCCGTGACCGTGGCCGAGGACACCACCGACACCTCGCGGATGACGGTGCACGCCTACGCCTCCGGCGCTGGTCCGTACACAGTGGACTGGGGCGACGGCGTGGTCGAGGATCTGCCGGGCGGCCTGACCGGCAAGACCCACCGCTACGGCCGGACCGACACCTACGTCATCGCGGTCTACCCGACCGGCGACAAGACCAAGACCACGTTCACCGTCGTCTCGGTGCCCTACACCGGCACTCCGCAGCCGCAGCCGCTGCTGGTCGACGTGACCGAGGTGACCACCGACGCCACCCGCGCGACCGCCAAGGTCGAGTGGAACAACGCGGGCTTCGGCACCGTCGCCGTGGACTGGGGCGACGGCACGGCAGGCCTGGTCGCGCAGGCCGAGACCGGCAACGCCAACCACCAGTACACGACCTCCGGGGTGTACACGGTGACCGTCACCGACGAGTCCGACGCCAGCCGCAAGACCAAGCGCACGGTCAACATTCCGTTCGGTCTGCTGATGACCGTTGACCCCGACCCGGCCGATGTGGACAACCGCACCGCCGTGGTCAAGGTGAACAACGGCAACCGGGGCTCGGTCGTCATCTCCTGGGGTGACGGCACAACCAACGGCAGCAACGTGGGCGACGGCGTCGCGGTCACCAAGCACAAGTACAGCCAGCCCGGCGGGTACACGATCACCGTCACCGACGCCGACGACCCGACGCGCACCGCGTCCAAGGCCGTCACCGTGCCGTTCGGTCCGACGATCACCGCCGTGCAGGCGACCAGCGACGCGAAGAAGATGTCGATCAACGTCACCGTGGACAACCACGGCAACGGGCCGGTGACCCTGAACTGGGGTGACGGCACGGCGACGTCGACGAACGCCGGTGACAACACGGCGGTGACGCTGCACAAGTACACCAACGACGGCACCTTCACGGTGACCGCGACCGACAGCGACAACTCGGCGCTCGTCGGCACCCGGCAGGTGACGGTGCCGTTCTCCGGCGGACTTGCGCTGACCGCGTCGGTGGCCGAGTCGGCGCCGCCGGGAACCCCGCGTCGCAAGGTGACTCTGACCTGGGACAACCAGGACCAGGGTCCGGTGAAGATCCTGTGGGGCGACGGCGGCCCGGGTGAGGTGGCCACCGATGGCGCCGTGTCCGGGACGTTGGATCACACCTACGCCGCCGACGGCACATTCCAGGTGAAGGTCACCGACGCGAACACCTCGACGCGGACCATCACGGTCCCCGTCACGGTGCCGTTCACCGCGTAGCGGTCGGTCGGGAACCGAATCGGGACGGGGGCGGCCTGCCAGCAGCCGCCCCCGTCCGTCACGCCGAAGCCGGAAAGGGGAAGTGAGCGGGCATGCCGATCCTGTGTGACCCGTGGCCGCTCGATCCCGGCTGCCTGCCCGCCGACTTCCCGGCCGACCCGGCGGCGTGGACCCCGGCGCAGCGCCAAGCCGTCGAGACCGCGTCGGAGATCCTCAAGCGCCTCACCGCCGGGGTGTTCGGTCTGTGCACCATCAAGATCCGGCCGTGTCGCCGCCGCTGCGAAGAGAACACCCTGCGCTACGGGCAGAACATGGTGGCCGGGCCGTGGCAGCCCGCGCTCATCGACGGGCGCATGTACAACCTCACCTGCGGCTGCGCCGGGGAATGCGGATGCAGCCCGCTGTGCGAGATCCTGCTCAACCCCGACGCCTACGACATCCTCGAAGTCAAGATCGACGGCGTCGTGCTCCCCGCCACGGCCTACCGTGTCGACGACAACCGGCGGCTCGTGCGCACCGACGGCGCGTGCTGGCCCGACTGCCAGGAACTGGCCCGCCCGGACAGCGCGCCCGGCACGTTCTCCATCACCTACCGCACCGGCAACGCCGTCCCCCCGGGGGGCCGGATGGCGGTCACCGACCTCGCGGTCCAGCTGTGGAAGGCCTGTCGGGGCGGCAAAGGCTGCACGCTGCCCGAGCGCGTCACGCAGGTGGTCCGCGAGGGCATCACCTACACGCTGCTCGACCAGCTCGACGTCTTCGAACGCGGCCGGACCGGGCTCAACCGCGTTGACCTGTGGCTCTCGGCGGTCAACCCGCACGCCACCCGCGCGCCGATGCGCGCCTACTCGCCCGACACCATCCGTTCGCGGCGCACCACCTGGCCCACCGAGACGCTCCCCGGGCCTCCGACCCCACCGGCGGGTGGCACGTACGTGCACACCCAGTCTGTGGCCTCCGATGTCTGGACCATCGTGCACAACCTCGGGTTCCCGCCGGGCGGTGTGCAGATCGTCGACTCCGCAGGGCAGGAAGTGCAAGGCGAGGTCGAGTACCCGATCCCGAACACCACCGTGCTGATCCGATTCAACGGGCCGGTCTCCGGCATCGCCTATCTGTCCTAAGGAGACCCAGCGATGGTGCTCGTTCAGGTCCGCACAGACGTCGACTACAACCTCAACCGGCTGATCAACGCCCGCATCCAGGCCGTGGCCGGGCTGCCCTCGGCGAACGCGGGCAACGCGGGCTGGCTGCTGTACAACACCGCCGACAACCGGCTGTACTACTCCACCGGCACGTCGTGGGAGCTGCGCGCCACCAACTCCGACGCGCTCGGAGGGCAGAACGGCGCCTACTACCTCAACCGCGCCAACCACACCGGTACCCAGCCCGCGTCGAGCATCAGCAACTTCAACTCAGCCGTGCAAGCCAACCCCATCAACACGCTGGCAGCGGCGACCGGGCCACTGGATCTGGGCGGCCAGCGGATCATCAACGGCGCCGCAGCGGTGGCGCTCACCGACTTCGCGACGCTGGGCCAGGTCAGCGACATCGCCAACAACCTCGGCTTCAAGCACGTGCGCGCCGCCAGCACGGGCAACGTGGTGATCGCCTCGACCGGCGTCGGCGCCAGCGTCGACGGTGTCACGCTCGCGCTCAACGATCGCCTGCTGCTCAAAGATCAGACGCTGCCCGCGCAGAACGGCGTCTACACCGTCGGCGCGAGCAGCCTCTCGCGCTCCACCGACGCCGACACCGCCGCCGAGCTGCCCCCGGGCACCATCGTGGTCGTCGAGGAGGGCACCGCCAACCACGACCAGATGTGGATGCTGACCACCAACCGTGGCTACGTCATGGGCACCGACGCGTTGACGTTTAGCCCCTACGGGTTGACCCCCAACCCGTACACGGCGGGCAACGGCATCTCGATCGCCTCGAACGTCATCTCGGCGGTCGCGGGCACCGGCATTGTGGTCACCAGCGGCGGCATCGCCATCGACCCCGCGATCGTGGGGCGGCACTTCGAGGTCGACCTGCCCGCGCCCGGCTCCGGCACCGCCGTGACGGTGACGCACAACCTCAACCGGCGCCCGATCCCGAACTCGGTGATGGAGGTGTCCACCGGCGACGGCGTGCAGCCCGGCGTCAACTACCCCGACGCCAACTCGGTGACCTTCGACTTCGCCGTGGCGCCGACCAACGGCCAGTACCGCGTCTCGATCGGCTGAGTCGTGACCGACGTCCGGATCCTCAAGCCCGCCAGCGGCGTCACCCCGACGCTGGCGGCACACCTGACGACAAAGTCCTATGTGGACACAGCCGATGCGCTGCTGATCCCGCTGACGCAGCGCGGCGCGGCCAACGGCGTGGCCACATTGGACGGATCGTCGCAGATCCCGGTGGCGCAGCTGCCTGCGGCGGTGCCACGCGGCCTGGTGGCCGCGCCGTCGCGGCTGACCGCCGACTCGGCCACGTTCGCCGCCGCCGAGGTAATGCTCTGGCAGTTCACCTTCACCGCCGTCAGCGGGCGCCGCTACAGCTTCAAGGTCAACTCGGGGATCAACGCGCTGACCGCGTCGACCGTGCAGATGCGGCTGCGCTGGGCCACCGGCGCGAGCGTGACGACCGCTGGCACGCAGATCTGGTCGGAAAAGCGGCGGTGTGTGGCCGACGCGTTCGAGCGCTGGGTCAGCGAGACCAGCGCGACCGGGCTGACCGCCGGGCAGGTCACCGTCGGGATCAGTGGCATCAACCTCGATGGCGCCGTGACGTCGAAACTGCTCGGCGCCGCCGACAACATCCGCGAGTTCACCATCGCCGACGCGGGGGTCTGACATGGCCGATACCTACACCATCGACTGGGGAGACGGCTCGCACGTCGAGCACGGTGTCCCGGCCGACCGCATCCAGACCCACAGCTGGAAAGCCAACGGCACCTACTTCGTGCTCGTCACCAACGAACGCACCGGCAAGACCACGACCATCAAATTCGTGGTGACCGACGTGGAAGACCACCAGACCAACCAGCCGCCGCACCTGACCGCGACCGTTACCGATGCCAGCACCTGGGAGGTCACCATGACCACGGATCAAGCCGAGCACCTCTACGACATCGACTGGGGCGACGGGGTCACCGAGTCCTCCGTCACGCTGTCGGCCGCCGGGCGCAAGCACAACTACCCCCGGCCCGAGGGCGCCAGCCAGACCTACACCATCACCGCCAAGCGGCTCGACACCGCGATGTCGAGCACCACCACGATCATCGTCGAGGGAAAGATCCCCGACCTGACCGTGACGCTGACGTCCGACAAATCGAAGCGGATCTACACGCTCCAGACCGACAACCCCGGCGCCACCTACAAGATCGACTGGGGCGACGGCTCACCGGTGGAGACCGTGACCATCCCGGCGGCCGGGGTGAGTCACACCTACACCGCCGACGGCGCGAAGACGATCAAGGTCACCAACACCGTGACGAACAAGACCGGCGAGACCGCGCAGGACGTCGTGGGCGTGGCTCCGGACCTGACCGCGTTCGTCTCCAATCAGCAAACCTTCGAGGTCACCGTCGAGACCGACCAGCTCTAAAGGCGGACGCCATGGCCAAGCTCTACGACGTCGACTGGGGCGACGGCACCGCGACGGAAACGTCGGTGCCGTTGCCCCGCAAGCACAACTACCCCAGCGACGGCACCTACCCGATCAAGGCGACCCGCCGCGACACGCAGATGCAGGGCAGCACGACCATCGTCCTGGCGGCCAACCGGCCGCAGATCAGCCTGACCCGTGACGACGCGAAGCCGCGCTCCGCGAGCCTGGGGATCACGGGCCCGGCGACTGCCCGGTACACGATCAGCTGGGGCGACGGTAAACCGCCGGTCACCGGCACAGCGGCCGGGACGTATCCCTACGTCTACGACCGCAAGGGCACGTACACGGTGACGGTCACCGACGAGCGCACGAAACTGTCGGTCACCGCCGAGGTGTCGTTCCCGGCCGACTTCATCGTCGACTGGGTGGTCACCGCGAAGACGCTCGGCGTGTATGAGCTGAAGGCGGTCGTCAAGACGCCGACGGCGGTGGACAACGTGTCGATCAAGGTGGGCGCGCTCAGCCTGGGCGGTGTCACGAAGACCGCGCCCGGCCGGTTCGAGGGCTCTGTGCTGTCCACCAGCATCCTCAAGGCGACCGAGCCGCTCGTGCTCACCGTGGACGGGTTCGATCCGCTCACGTGCCAGGTGACGCCGCTCAAGGCGAGCAGTGGCCGGTGCGAGTCGAACGTGCTGCTCGCGGTGCGGCATGTGTCCAACGCGGGGTTCCTCGGGATCGGCCGGGGCACGTGGCTGCACGTGTACGCGGAGAGCGCGGTCAACGAGGTCGAGGTGTCCTGGCTCGACACGTCCGGCAAGCCGGACTCCGGCTACCCGCCTCGGATGATCGCCACCTGGAAGGAGTCGTCGAACCAGTCCTACATGTACGGCTGGACCGCGATTGTGAAAATCCCGAATACCACAACTGAGCTGCGCTGCAAGGTCGGCCCCGACGGGATGTGTTCCCTGTGACCACGCCCCTGTCGGACAACCTCGTCGCGCCGCTGCTGCTGGAGTTGCGCGACTGTCTCTGCGCCGAGCTGCGCAACACCCCGTCCGGACCGGTCTGCCGGTGCATGGTCGTGCACTCGGCAACTCTGCCGGTCATGGACGGCTGCGACTGCACCTGCGAACCCGCCGGACAAGGCGACGCCTGGACGCGCCTCGTGCGCCTCGAACCCGACCTCGCAATCGTCAACGCCGCCCCCCAGCAGTGCCCGTCCGGCTGGCAGGCCGTCATCGAGCTCGGCGTGTACCGCTGCGTCGAGACCCCCGAAGAAGGCGAGGCACTCGAACCGCAGGTCGTCAACGACACCGCGCTGCGCATGCTCGCCGACATGAACGCCGTCCTGCGCACCCTGTGCTGCCGCGCACTGACCGACCGGGACCTCTCAGTCGACTTCTGGCAGCCCATCGGCCCCGAGGGCGGCTGCGCCGGAGGCGCTCTCCAGATCCGCGTCGCACTGCCCGGAGGCCCCGGAGGCTGCTGATGTCCTACACCACCAGCGTCGAACTCAACCGGCCCGAGATCTACGCCCTACTCGGAAACCACGTACGACGGATCGGGCAGCGGGTGCAGAACGTCGCGCGGCGCCGCGCGCCGAAGAACACCGGCAAGATGGCGGCCACGATCACCGTCGTCGTGGGCTCCGCGCCCGGCTTCGTCTTCGCCGACATCGGCTCGTTCCTGAGCTACGCCATCTGGCAACACGAAGGCACCGGTATCTACGCCGGACGCGGCTTCATCCGGCCCAAGCGCGCCCGGTTCATGAAGTTCAAGCCCGGCCGTCCCGTCGGCCCGCTCCAGGGGGGCGGGAAGTTCACGCGCGGCGCCAGCGCGCCGGGCTACGTCTACGCCCGCAAGGTGCGCGGTATCCCGCCGTCCCCGTTCCTGACCTCGGCGCTGTCGGACGTGTGCGGCGGGTTCGCGCGGATCCGGTTCTTCGGCCGCTCACGCGGCGGGGCGCGGCGGCGGTAGCTACGCGCGGCGCTCGATCTTGGCCAGGATCGCTTTGCCGTCATCGCCGGTCAGGACGGCGGCCAGCTGGTCGTAGAGCCCGGCTTCCAGGTGCCCCCCTGCCAGCCCGCTAGAGAGGACAACGCTCAGAAAGGCATTGTCCAGATCTGCATTGGTGCACACCTTCAGCCGGATCAAGGCGTGGCCGAGCGAGGCGTACGGGTCCGGCGCTCCCGTGCCCTCGGCCGCATGGCTCACGCTCAGGCGGACCAGGTGCACGCCAATCAGCTGTCCCGGTGTGCTGTCGATGCTGGGGTGCGATGCGAGCTGGTGGGCCACCTCCCATGCAACGCCGACCGCCGCGCCGCCGGTTGGTTTGGCGGCCTCGATCAGCGCCTTGTCAAGCTGGTCGCTGATGTGCGCGAGTTCGGGGTCAGGCTGAGTCTCGCCGAGCATGGTGGGGCCTCCGGTGGTGGTGGACGAACGGGGAAGAAAGCCGTGCGGCCAGCTTGCCAGCACGACGTGGGATGCACGGACGGGGGAACCACCGCGCCTGCGGATGCCCCATTCGGCCTAGCGGACCTACTGTGGCGTTTATGAGCACCGGCCCGCGCAGCGCCACCGTCATCGACACCTCCGACGTCGTCGTCGAGACCCGACCGACCGCCAAGATCAAGATCGGTTCGGGTACGTACGTGGTGACGGCGCCGAAGATGGACGTCTGGCGTGACACGACCAAGCTGCTGGCGTTCGCCGACCGCAGCCAGGAGCTGCGGGCCGCCGACAACCTGTCCGAGGAAGAGCTGGCCGAGCTGGAGACCGTCAAGGTCGTTGTCGGCGAACTCGACCGGATGGTCTCCGCGATCATCACCGGCCAGAACGGGATCGACGAGGACGGCGAAATGGTGCTGCGCGGCGGTTTCCTCCGCCGTTGCCTGTCCCATGAGGACTGGCAGAAGGTCAAGCAGGAGTGGAACGACCACAACTCCGGCGTCGACGCGGACTACCTGCTGCGCATCGCCCGCAAGATCCAGGAGCAGTTCTCGCCGTGGTTCGAGGAGCGCGGCGCGGCGCTCGGGCTGCCCGAGGTTGACGTGCCCGCGCCCGCGAAACGCAAGACGCCCGCCAAGTCCAAGACGGCGGGCTGACCCCGTGTGTCCGAGCTGTGGCCCCTTGGCCCCATCGTCCTGCCCCACGATTTCTGGGTCGATGGCCAGCTGATCACGCTGCCCGAGGTCCCCATCCCTCGGCTGTTCGGATGGCTGGCCTACGGGCAATGGTGGGAGCTGTTCCCGGCCCTGGCCGACCCGACACAGATCCACGCCTTCACCCGACGCTTCGCCGCCGACGACGACGAGTTCGACTACGAGCATTGGCATGACGTCGCCACCCTGATCTTCGGGCGGATGACCGGATTCGCCGCGCTTGACGGCAGCTCCGACGGCTGGTGGCCGGGACGTCGGCTCGCCGCGAGTGCCGTGGCCGCGCTGCCCGTGTACCTCGCCTATTGCGCCGAGCACGGGCAGGGACCGTTCGACGGGACGCTGCACGCCGTCCTCGGCCGCGTCTATGCCTGGCTGCGCGCCTACACCGACCCGGCCAAGCTCGACCAGCTCGATCGCACCCTCTACGAGATCCCCACCTCGGTCGCCGCGAACGGCGCGGCCGTGCCCAAATCCGTCGCGGACGCCGAGGCCGCGCTCGCGCTGGCCGCGCTGACCGAAATGCTCCCGGGGGATGACGGGGGCGGTTTCGAGCAGGAGTGGACCCCTCCGGACCGTTAGGCTATTCGGAGTAACGCGTTGACTGGCGTGCGGGCCGGACGGTTACTCCCCGTGGAGACGCGGCTGGCGCATTGGGCCGAGCGACAAACCCTCCACCTCCCTTCGTCCTGGGCGGTGCACGGTGGCGCTTGCCGAAGCCACAGTCAGGGTGACCATCGAGGTCACCCGGTTCGAGCGCGACCTGCGCCAGCAAGTACAGAAAGCCGCCGACCAAGCGGGCAAGGACTTCGACAAGTCCATGCGCGCCTCGGTCACCGCGACCGGCAAGAACGTCGGCAAGGACTTCGCCAAATCCGCCGACCTCGGCTCCGCCGGACGCCAAGCTGGCCGCGAGTTCATGGCCGGTGTCGAGACCCAGGTCCGCGCCGCCGCCGGACGCGCCGGAGAACGCGCCGGAGACGAGATCGGCAAGGGCACCGAGCGCTCGTCCAACCGCGCCGGAACCAACGCCGGACGCGCCTTCGCGGGCGGTTTCCGCTCCAGCTTCATCGCCAACAACCCCATCGCCGCGCTCGGCGTCGGGCTCGGCGCCGCGTTCTCCACCGAACTCGGCCCCGCCACCAGCATCCTCGCGTCATTTCCCGGCCTGCTCACCGCCGTGTCCTCGGCCGCGCTGGTCACCGTCGCCGCGTTCAAGGGCGTCGGCACCGCCATCAAGGCCATCGGCTCCGGCGACATCGAGAAGATCAATGCCTCGATGGCGAAGCTGTCCCCGAACGCGCAGGCCTTCGTGCGCGAGTTCACCGCCGCCGGGCCCGCGTTCGAGTCGGTCAAGAAGTCCATCCAGGACGCGTTCTTCGGGCAGCTTCTCGGCCAGATGAACTCCATCGCCTTCACCCTGTCCGGGCCACTGCGCAACGGGCTCGTGCAGGTCGCCAACTCCGCCGGAGCGCTGGGCTCGGCTCTGATCGACGCGTTCACCGAAGCGCGCGGCGTCGACAACCTCAACGCCTCGTTCCGGGGCACCTCCACGTTCCTCGACCGGCTTATCCCCGGCATCAAGTCCGTCACCCGAGGGTTCCTCGACTTCGTCGGCGCCGCCGCGCCGGGCCTGTCGACAATCGGCGACGCCTTCGGCGGCCTGCTCGACCGCTTCGGGCAGTTCCTCACCCGCTCCGCGCAGTCCGGGCAGGCGCTGGTGTGGGTGGAAGAGGGCGTGCAGGGCATGCGCGACCTCACCCGCGAAATCGGTGAGCTGCTGCGCGCGCTGCTGACCATCGTGCAGGCCGTGCGCCCGCTCGCGGCCGGATTCGGGCTCCTGCTCGACGTCGCCGAGCAGCTGGTCGGGGTCTTCGGGCAGCTGCCCGGCCCGCTTCAGACCGCCGCTCTGGCCGCGCTGCTGTTCTCCCGCACCGGACTGGCCGCTCGCCTGCGCGAAGCGACCGGCGCGGCGAACCCGCTGACCCGGGCCGTGCAGAACATGGGCAACCAGTTCCTCGTCACCCGCGACCGCGTCGCCGGATTGCAGGTCGTCACCGGCGGGGCCGCCGCCGCCTCACGTGCCCTCGGCTCGGCCGTCGACACCGCCGCCGCAGCCGCCACCCGCTTCGGCTCGGCCGCGCGCAGCGGCGTGCTCGGCGCGGTCGGCGCCGTCGACACCGCCATCGGCCGCACCGCGAACTCCATCCAGACCGGCTTCGTCCGCGCCACGCTGACCGCCAACGCTGCCATCGAGGCCACCAGCAACGCCCTGCGCAACGGCCTGACCCGGGCGGCGTCGGTGGCCAGCACCGCCCTCGACCGCGCCGCGATCTCCATCAACGGCGGCGGCACCGCGCTCGGCACGGCCGTCAACCGGGGCGCGATCGAAGCCAACGCCGCCCTGACCCGCGTCGCTGACGCGGCCTCGCGGACAGCGGCGGAATTCCGGGGCGGCCTGATCCCGGCCGCGCTCGCCATCGACCGAGCCACCGTCACCGCCGGAGCGGCCGTGTCACGGTTCGCCAGCGGGCTCGTCGGCCGCCTCGAAAGCGCGGCAACCTCTACCGCTGGCGCGGTATCGCGGATCGGCTCCTCGCTACAGTCCGGGTTCGTCGCCGGGACGGCCGCCGCGACCGCCGCCGCATCCAGGTTCTCCACCGCCGTGCAGACCGGCGTCGTGCGCGCCGCCATCGAGGCCAACACCGCGCTCTCACGCATCGGCACCAGCCTGTCCTCCGGCCTTCTGCGCCCCCTGGTCAGCGCCCAGGCCGCCTACGCCACGACGGCATCCTCGGTGCGCGCGTTCACTGCGGCGCAGTCCGCGCTCAACGCGCCCCTGGGCACCACCCCGACCCTGCTGTCGCGGCTGAGCGCGAGCTTCACCGGCCTCAACGCCATCGCGCAGGGCAGCGGTGCCGCGCTGCGCACCGCGTTCGCCGCGCCGCTGGCCGCCGTCGGCGCGGGCATGAACGGCCTCGCCGCGACCGCCGCCGGGCTCGGCAAGTCGCTGGCCTCGGGCCTGGGCAGCGCCGTGTCCGGCATCGTCGGCGCGCTCGGCGGACCGTGGGGCGTGGCCATCACCGCCGCGACCGTGGCACTGAGCCTGCTCTCATCCAGCCAGGACCAGGCGAAGCAGGCCGCCGCCGAGCACCAGGCGCAGATCGCCAAGCTGGCCGACACCCTCGACAAGCAGACCGGCGCCGTCACCGCCGCCACCAAACAGCAGCTGTTGCAGTCCTTCGCCAACAACAGCGCCGGTGACAGCGCCCGCAAGCTCGGCATCAGCCTGTCGCTGGTCGCCGACGCCGCCAGCGGCAACGTCGGCGCCCAGGACCAGCTCTACGCGTCGCTGCGTCGCTCGGCCGAAGCGACGTTGCAGGCCACCGGCAACTTCGAGGACTTCAAGAACACCGCCGCCGAGGTCGGACTGCCGATCGAGGTGCTGGAAAACGCGCTGCTGGGCAACGCCGGAGCCGTCGACCAGGCCCGCGTCGCCTTCGACAAAGCGGGCGTGTCCTTCGATGAGTTCCTGTCCTCGACGCGTGACTCGGTTCCCAACCTCGCCAACGTCGGCGCCGCCGTCGGCGACACCAGCCGTGAGCTGTTCATCCAGCAGCAACGGATGCGCGAGGTCGCCAACGCGATGACCCCGGCCGAGCGCACCGCGCGTCAGCTCACCGACGCCATGCGTGTGCTCGCCGACAAGACCTCTGACGCCGACGCCAAGGCCCGCGCCCTGGCCACCGCCATGAACCTGCTCTCGGGCGGCACCGTGCCCGCTGAGATCGCGCAGGCGCGGTTCACCGAGGTACTCAACCAGCTGAACAAGGGGCTGGCGGAGTCGGTCAAGGGCCTCGACGGCATGGGTGCCGGGCTCGTCACCACCGAGGGGCGCATCAACACCGCCTCCGGCGCGGGCGCGTTCCTCACCCAGACCTACGACCAGCTCTCCACCAGCCTTCAGCAGTCGGCCGCGTCCACGCTCGCCGCCGGGCAGGCCACCGGCGACCTGCAAGGCGCCTACCAGCGCATCGCCGTCGACACGCAGAAGGCACGCGACCAGTTCGTGCAGACGGCCACCTCGCTGGGTCTCAGCTCGGAAGCGGCGAACCGCCTCGCCGATTCCTACGGGCTGATCCCCTCGCAGGTGCTCACCACCGTGACCACGGGGGGTACAGCGGAGAACACCCAGTTCCAGGTGCAGTCGGTCTACGACAAGTTGAAGAACCTGCCCCCGAACACCCCGGTCACGGTGACCGGCCTGACCGACGACGCGATCAAGAAGCTCAACGAGGTCGGCATCAAGACCGAGCGGCTTCCGGACGGAAAGATCAAGGTCACCGCCGACACCTCCGGCGCGATCTCGGCGCTCCAAGGCGTCATCAGGCAGTTCCAGAACCGGGTGATCACGTTCCTCACCGGCGGCAAGGCGCTCGGCGACATCGTCGAGAACAAGCACGGCAATGTCATGCGCTACGCCTCCGGCGGCATGCGCACCATGTCCCCGCGCCGCGCCGAGATCGTCAAGCCCAACACCTGGCGCATCATCGGCGACCGCGCCATCGGCGACGAGGCCTTTATTCCGATCAACAACGCGCACCGCAGCCGCGCGCTGCTCGCCGAGACCGCGCGGCGCATGGGCTTCTCGCTCATGGCCGACGGCGACGTGCGCGCGGCGCGCAAGCTCTCCACGGGCTCGTCGACGACCATCGCGGCCGGGGCGATCGTGGTGAACGCGCCGTTCGCGGACCCGGCGTTGGTCGCGAAAGCCACCCTCAACGCGCTCGCGAGGGAAGCGGTGGCGTAGACCCAGGGGGTGCGTCGCCGGGCGACAGGTCCCACACCCGGCGACGCGGTCCCAGGGGCCTCCCGCCAGGCGGTGTGCCGCCTGAACATCCTCCCGGCCCTGTGGGAGGGATCTTCGCCCGGCGCTGGGTTTTCAAGGCCCAGCCGGGCGAAACACCGACGATACCAGGCGCCTCACCACCCCACCCGGTTACTCTAATCGGAGTAATCCACTGGGCTATTCGGGTTAGCGGAGGAGCTGGGGACTTGTACAGCGGGTATCTAGCCTTCGCCGGGACCGAGATCGTCAACAACGTCCGAGCCGCCGTCTACGCCGCCCAGATGGGCATCACCACCGTCAACTGCGGCGGCTGCGACACCCTCCCGCGCGCCGTGTACGACAAGCCCTACAGCTCCCCAGACCAGGACGACGCCCCCTGGTTCGACCCCGCCGAACCCGCGTCCAAGGAATTCGCCGGATTCGTCGGCCTCGGCGTCACCGGCCTGTCCAAGACCGTCGCCTCCCGCACCGTCGTGCCCCTCACCATCGACGGCGCCGCCCTGCACCCGCTACGCCGCCCCCACAAAGAAGTCCAGGTCCAGGTACTCGCCATCGCCAAGACCGAGTGCGCCCTGAGCTACGGCTTCTCCTGGCTCGCCTCGGCACTACGCGGCAGCCTCTGCTCCAACGGCTGCGAAGGCGACAACCTCTGCTTCTTCACCTGCTGCCCGAGCTGCCCACCGCCGCCGGAAGACCCCGAGGTCGCCGACACCTGCGGCGACCCGTACTGGCGCACCATGATCAACGCAGGCCTGCTGTCGATGGACGACCCCACCGACATCCGCAAGATCCCCGGCGGCTACATCGCCCAGCTCACCTACACCATCGCCGTCGGCAACCCGTTCGTCTATCGCGAAGCCGTGCTCATGGCGCGCGGGCCCGGCGACGCCGAGCAGCTGCCCAACTACACCGACCCCGGCGTCCCGCCGGACTGCTTCGAAGCCGCCGACTGCCTGCGCTCCGACGACTGCCCGCCGCCCAACGCCCCCATCCTGCCGCCCCTGCCCGTCGACGCCTGCTACCCCAGCGGCCCCTTCACCGCGTCGCGTGCCGTGTTCACCCTGCGCAGCGAATCCGTCCCCGTCTGGGCCGAGAAGATCCCCTACGTCGTCGTGCGCGCCGGAGCGGGGGAGCTGCGACGGCTCACCATCCGCTGGTACGGCAACGCCACCGGCGCCGACTGCAAAACCGCCATCGACCCCTGCGCCGCCTGCGCCGAGATCAACATCGCCATGCTCCCCGCCGGATCCACCCTCACCATCGACGGCCGCACCGAGACCGCCAGCGTCGACTGCTCCGGCGGACCCGGCCTCGCCACCGCCGAACCCCAGCTCTACGCACGCGGCGGCGCCCCGTTCGTCTGGCCCGTGTTCTCCTGCGCCGACGGCTCCTGCCTCGAAGTCATCGCCGAAGCCGCGTCCATCTCCGCCGACACCGAGATCGACATCTCCTACATCGTGCGCGAGGACGCCGCGTGACCGCGCCCGCCGAACGCATCCCCCGCAAACTCGGCTGCGCCAGCACCTACACCGCCCAGGTGTGGTGGTGGGACCGCTCCATCGACAAGCTGCGCTTCTACACCGAACTCACCAACCTCACCCAGCTGTCCTGGGAACGCGTCCTCGACGACTTCTCCGAAGCACGCATACGGTTCCGCCCCCGCAAAGGCGACGACTGCTGCGGCAAGCTCAAGCCGATCTTCGACGCCCAAGGGAACCTGCTCGAACCCGGCATCTGGCCGTGGGCCCACGAACTCGCCATCTTCCGCGACGGCGAACTCGTCTGGATGGGCCCGATCTTCAGCATCGACGAGACCGTTCTCCCGGACGAGTCAACAGACTTCATCCAGATCACGGCACGCGACTTCCTCGGCTGGCTCGACCGGCGAGCCATCGGAGACAACATCTACTTCGGCGACGACTTCTATGACCTCTCGATCATCGCCGAGGCCATCATCCGCGACGCCTTCGCCGCCGACGACCCAGGAGTGCTCGAACACCTCGTCATCCGCGACTCCAACCGCAAGGGCAAACGGTCCGTCCGCTACTGGGAAGCGAAAAGCGGCGACGAGCTACGCGAAGTCGCACGCGGCGGCCTCGACTTCACCTGTATCGGCCGCGCCATCATCGTCGGCAGCCCCAAACGCGACGAGACCCAGCCCTCCATCACCCTGCGCAGCCGCGACTTCCAAGCAGGCATCGAGATCCGCATCGTCGGCGCCGAAGCGGCCACCGCCGGTATTGCCGTCGGCGCCGCGCCCGTCAGCGAAGATCCCGAGGAGAACCCCGAGGACATCCCGCCGCTGAAAGCCTACTTCGGCGGTCCCGACCCGTTCTTCGGCTTGATCGAGAAGTGGACCCGGAGTGAAGGCACCAGTGACCTTGAGTTCCTGGAGTGGGTGGCCAAAAACCAGGTGAGCGAAGGCAATCCGCCCCCGATGACGCTCTCGATCCCGGCCGACTCAGGGCTCTCGCCAAACGCTCCCGTCTCGATCCACCACCTGGTGCCCAGTACGTACTTCATCGTGGCGATCAGCGGCACCTGCCGTGCCCTGTCGCAGTACATGCGCCTGTCCCACGTCCGTGTGACGTGGGAAGCCGACCAGGCGGAGAAGGTCGGCGTGACGTTCATCCCGCAAAGCGTCCTCGAAGACGAGCCCGTACCTCCCGAGGAGGGCTGACCAGTGATCAAAGACGCCCCGTCGAGCCGCGACCCACAGACCGCCATGCGTGATCTGCTGCGCTCCTTCGACCGCGAGCTGCACAAGTCGACACCGACCCGGCCCACGAAACCGCCGCCGCCCAAACCGCCCGCCGGAGCACTGCTGCGCGTCGCCACCACGACGCCGGTCTCACGAACGGTACGCATCGGCGGATGGCTGCTCTCTGAAGACCCAGCGACCGGCGACCTGATCGCCACTCACGACAACGGCACGACCGGCACTCTACTACGGATCGAGGAACCCTGATGGCACGCCCCTGCGGATGCGTAGGCGAATGCGGCTGCGTCTACAAAGCCGGGCCCGGAATCAGGGTCACCGGCACCGGCACCAGCCGAGACCCCGGCATCATCTCCCTCGCCACCCCGCTGACCGGCGAGGCGTGCAACGCCGTCATGTCCTGCGTCGCCGCGAAACTCGGCAACGGCCTCACTTTCAGCCCCACCGACAGCAAAATCGCGGTCAAGATCAGCGCCGACGGCGGAAACACCGTCTCATTTGGCACAGACGGCGGCGTCTACGCCTCCGGGTCCGGAAGTGGCGGGGGAGGCGGGTTCGCGACCGTAGCGGGCCTTGTAGCCCAGACAACGCCCGTCGTGGGCGGTACCTACGGCGCCGGATCCTCCATGTGGCCAGAAGGGACCATCGAGCCCTACGAGGAAGCCGTCAACCTCGGCCTGCCACTGATCCACGTCCCCGTCCGTCGCTCAGAGGAGCAGCTCGTCTGGGCGATCAACAACCGTGACGTGCGCTTCTACGACCCCGACGACGATGACCCCGGCACACCACCGGCACCCACCAACAACACCGCCAACTCCACCGAGTTCATCAGCATGGCACTGGGCAAGCGCCAGCGCTTCACCCCAGGCGGACGACCGAACGGCAACACCTTCAACCCCTGGTACGCCGACGAACAAGGCTACTTCGGCTTCCAGCACCGGCAGGCGTTCGGCATGGCGACCGTGGCCGACGTGCTCCAGACCGTCAACCGGCGCAGCGTCTGCTACCTCCAGGTCAAAGACCTCGGCCAGAGCGCCAACGACACCTGGATCCCGCTCCAGACCTTCGTGGCACTGGACAAGGTCATCCGCCAGCAGGGCGCAGCCCAGTCCGTCATCGTCGGCGCCGAACTCCCCGTCGGCACCGGCCAGTTCGCGACCGACCGCCAGTCCATCATGGATGGCCTCAACATCGTGAAAGCCAGCGGCGTAGCCATCGCCGCGCACCTGCCCTCGGTCGAGATGATCGACGCGAACACCCCCGCATCCCTCGTCGCCGCCGGATTCACCTGGGTGATGATCCAGAACGCGATCGCGGACAACACGCCCGCGAAGGTCAAGCCGTATAAGGACGCCGGACTGAACGTCCTGCTGTACAACACGCAACGACAGTGGCAGTACAACCTCGCCAAAGACACCACGAAGTTCGGCGCAGGCGGACTCAAAGGCGTCCTCTCGACCGACCCGCTCTACTGCGGTGGCGAAGCGTTCAGCTACACCTACCGCCGCAACCGCTCCGACTGGACCGTGCCCACGCCCGACTACGGCAGGCACAGCCCCTACTCCGACCAAGGCTTCGGCGGCCAGATCGACACCTACCGTGGCTACGCGGGCGGCAACGACGCCGGTGTCTCCGACGGCTCCAACCGGCTGTTCCTCGACGGCGACGTCAAGAACCCCGGCGACACCCCCACCGACCGGCCCAGCGGCTACTTCATCCTGCTCGGCGAGCACTGCCCGATCGTCAACAACGCCGCCACGTCCAAGCCGGACAACTACGACGTCGACTTCTCGGTCTCCTGGGCCAGCCTCATCAGCGACAAAGTGCGCTGGGCGGGCATGTTCGTCGGCGTGCCCGAAGACAGGTCCATTCGCGAATGGACCCAGGCCACCACCGCGACCAAGGGATACCTGTTCACCCTCAACCAGAACGGCAGGTTCGTCTTCACCCGCTACGACGGCGTTGTCGGCGCCAACCCCCCGTACCAGTACAGCACCGACTGGGACAGCGCCTGGGCACCCGGCGTCGCGGCCAACACCGAGTACCGCATGAAGATCCGCATGCGCCCCGACCGCATCGTCGTCGGCCCGGCAAATCAAGCAGAAGGTGGCGCCAACACCCGCACATTCAACGCTGCCACCGGAAGCGGGGAACGGTGGCGCGGTCCGTACCTGTACATCGCGCGCCACTTCTTCACCGACGCTGACTCGACCACCGTCCGGTGGACCGACGTCAACGTGACATACCTGTAGAAATAGAAATGCGCAGGTAGGTGGCCATTGCGGTCGCCTACCTGCGCATGTTACGTGCGTGCGTGCGCTAGCGCGCTCGCTAGCGCGCTAGCGCGTGAAGCCCCTCAGTCCGGCGGTGGCACCTCCCACTCGTACGCAATGGCGCGACGCTGGAGGATCTCTTCCGGGAAGTGGTCCGACCGTGCGAGCGCAACAGCCTTCACATACTCGTCGTGGCGCTCGTTGAGCATGTTCACCACGTTGTAGATGCTCTTCAGCAGCTTCGTGATTCGCTCGTCGTGCATCTTCATGATCGCGGGATCGACGCTGAGCTGGCGCCGTGCCAGGTGCCCCAGCGCGGACCGCGATGGCGGAACGAGGATGTCTGTCGACGGCGTGCCCGAAGATTGTCCAGGCGGGGCAGTGTCAGACCCGGGCGTGCTGCCCGTCGCTTCGTCCGGAGCTTCCTCAAGTGGCGACTTGGAATCGCCGCCCACTTGAGCGCCAGCGGCCTCTGTCGTCGCACCGGTGTCAGGTGTACCGGCGGCTGCTTTTGTGGCCTCAGAGGGCGCCTGAGGGGCCTGCACGGTCGCTTCCGGCGCGAGGGGCGGTGGCTCTCCCGTCGGGGTGGCCTCCACAGCTTCTTCATCGGGCGGCCTGTTAGTCGCTGTGGCCTCCACCTGCGGCGGAGTGCTTTTCGGCTTCGGCACAACCCGCGTTTTGCGAGCGGCCCGAGCGTTTTGGGCCTTTTCTAGCGCCGCGTCGAGGGACGGGTTGCCGGTTGGTGGAACGTCAGACATGAGTCAGGATCTCCTTTCCGAGTGCGAGCATGTCGAGCGTGACCGCCTCGGTTTGTACGCCGAAGTCGGGCGCTGCGGAGATGACCGTGCGGATCTTGCGGGGGGTCATCCAGGTGTGGCGGTGGACCGAAACCGCTGAAATCTTGACGTTCCAGCGGTGGGCCAGCAAAGCGAGACGGCGAGCCTCATGGAATGGCAAGGTTTTCCCAACCCAGTTCGGCACGAGCAGGACGTTGAAAGCGGCAAGGTCTTCGAGCGCTTCCTCAACCGCGTCCAACTCACCCGTGCCGAGAACGACGGGCATTACGACGAGGTCGGCCGCTGCCGCCGCGCCGAGCGTCGACGGCGATCCGCCCGGATGCGTGTCAGCCACCAGCGTCCGCTTGTACTGCCGTGTCCAGGAGATCATCAGCTCGGCCAGCTTCTCCGCCGGTGGCTGGTTTGCTTCAAAATCCTTATGCCCCGGTACCATATCCGGACGGCGGTTACTACGGTAAAGGCGCGGCGGATTCCCCTCAACGTCTTCCAATGCGTCGAGCAGTGGAACGTTCTTGTACTTCGCCGCGAGGTATCCAAGTAGACGCGAGACGCGTCCGCCGTCCCAGTCCAGGTCAAGCAGGATCGCATCAAAAAGCCACGCCAACTCTTTCGCAAAGAAAGACTTTCCCTGGCCCCCCTTCGGCGACATCACGGTGATGATCTTCTCAAGCAGTGCGACTCTTGCTTGAGCACGGAAGGCGGCCACTGCTGCGACCAATTCGGGGTAACGAAGAGAAGACTTGCTCATATTGATTTATCTTTTCTATCAGGTGGTGGCAAAAAGATTTGTCACGGGTGCATGCGCCGCTCTTCATTCCGGACGCGTGCGGTCTATTTCCCCCAATCTTTTGTGGTTATCATCTTCCGCGCCGAGGTCAGGCGCCGCCCTTGTAGGGCAATGGAAAAGTATCACCTGGGTGGAGTGGAAGCTTCTGGAGGTGGCGACCGGTGACGTACTCGTTCCAGGATCGGATCAGGGCGAACAGGTGGGCCTCGCGGGCGTAGCGCCGCTGGGTGTCGGTGCGTTCCTGTCCGAGCCAGCGCTTGAGGGTCAGCGCGACATGGCTTTGAGTGGTGATATCGCGGAAGTGGAAAACGGCGTTACAAAAGGTGTCGAGCTTGGCGAGACCTTCGTCTGTGGGCCATGCGGTGGCGGCGAGGTAGCGGAAGATGGCGCAGGCGGGCAGGTTGTAGGGCTCGACGGGTTTGTTGTCGATGACCCACGCCAGGTGTTCCTCGATCTGCGGATGCCGCGCGAGTACGTCGTTCAGGCGCCGCTTGGTGGGCCGGTAGTTGCGCCAGCCGCGCCAGTAGCGCAGCTTGTCCTGTGTTTCTTTGTCGTCGGTTTCCACCGCGTGACACCAGGTTTCGGCGAAGTGCAGCCCTTTGATGGTGGAGCTGAGCATCTTGGCGTTGGCGTGGTTGCCGATCTGGAATTGGCTGTCGAGGCGGCGTTGCCTGCCTTGGTTCATTTTCTCGTATTGCTCGGGTGTGACGTTGTAGCAGATCTTGGTGGGAAACGGCTTGCCGCTCTTGCGGCTGGCTTCGCAGCGGTGCTGACCGTCGTAGAGGCTGCCGTTGACGCCGATGCCGATGACGTTCTCCGGGGTAAGGAGGAAGTCTCCGGCCTGCATGTCGGCGGCGTATTCACGCACGGTGTCCATGTTGAGGGGACGCTTGGCGAGTTCGCGGCCGTCTGCGGTGACGGCCTCGAACGGCCGCGCGAGGAACTCGGCGGCCATCTCCGGAGTGACGATCATCGTGCGCTCGACGAGGCCTTCATCGGGTGACGGCTCGCCGGGATAGGCTGGCGGGCGCATGTTCGGCGGTCCGTCGCCAGCTGCCGAGAAGAGCGCCGGAGGTACCGCTTTGTGGTTGGTGGCGGACTTTTTCTTGGGCGCAGAGGTGGTGGCCATGTGCTGCTCTCCCCCTTTAGGATGGGTGGACGGGACAGTGTTCCTCGGGGTGATGCTCGGTCTCGCCGTTGTGTCGCCAGCCGTTGCATAGCGGTCCGGTGCGGTGCTCGATCAGTTTCGCGGCGATGGTGGTTGGGTCGATCCCCGGTGGGGGCGGATACGTTACAGCGAGTGCTGCTCCGAGTGCGCGGGCGAGGGTGAAGCTGTTGTCCTCGGCGTTGGCCACGCGGTCGGATCTGAGTTTGTTCGCCGGGGTGCCCAGGCGCGCCGGTTTACCGTTGCGGGCCGGGGTACCGCGCAGGTAGTTGGCGTACTCGGCGGCGTAGGTGGTGGCCAGCTCGACGCCGATGGTGACGATCGCTTCCAGTTCGTCGGTGAGCCGTCGCTGGGTCAGGATTTCGTGGCTGTAGGCGAGGCGGTTGAATTCGGGCTCGGGCAGGCGGGGGTCGGGTGGCTGGAAGGTCATCCGCTTTCCCTGCCGAGCTGGGTGTCGAGGCCGAGGAACTGGGTGACGGCCCAGAGGACGATCTGCTTGGTAGTGACGGACGTGAGTGTGCCGTCGGCGTACTGGATGACGTAGGCGCCGTCGGGGGGCTGCGGCACGGCTCCTCCTCGGTAGGTCCAGAGACCTTGGCGTTGGCCTTGGACGAGCACGGCTTCGGCGATCTCACTGCTGATGGCACGTTCAATGCGGAAGGCTGGCATGGTGCTGGTGAGCATAATGGATCGTACCCTTTCTTGTCATGAGTGTCCGTCACCGGTTTCCGGTTCGTCCAGGGGGATGGTCAGCCGTGGGTGTGCGTCGGGATTGCGCAGGGCGTGGGCGATGATCAGTTCGCCCGTGGCGTCGGCGTCGAACTGCCACAGCGGGCCGAGGGCGCTGAAGGCGATGTCGACCCACTCGCCGCAGTCCGGGCAGCTGAAACGCTGACTGTCCTTGCTCAGGGTCACCCCTCGGAGGAGCCCTGAGTGGCTCTCTGTGGGCCGCTGCCGCCTGCGCTGGCGCGGAGGATCTTGGATGCCATCCGTGGGCGCTGCGGGGCGCTCAGGGGTCAGTTCGCACATGTGTCAGCCTCCTGGTCGTTGCGCTTTTCGTCGTGCAGTACGTCACGCAACCGCCCAAGTCGGTACCGCACAACGGCTTTGCGGTCGCGGGCGTCGCCGAGGCCGGTCGCCAGGAACGCTCGCAGGTCGGGTGCGCGGCGGCCGGTGTCGAGGGCTTCGGCGATCAGTTTGGCATGCTGGAATCGTTCCAGGGCACCGAAATGGGTGGTGTCGGCGATGCGGTAGGCCGTGGGCATGTACGGGGCGAGGTGCCTGGTCCTTCCGAGTCGGACCGCTACCTTGTCGATCAGTCTGTCGGGGCCATAGAAAAGATCTTTAACCCGAGAGTTCTTATCCTTGGGTATTTGCGGATTTTCGACACATGAAAAATCGGACAAAAGCGTCGCGGCGTCGGCGTCGGCGGAGTTGTCCACATCGGCGTCGCCGACGTTACCCACAGGGTTATCCACAGGCTCAGGCACCTCGGGTCCGTCGGGCAGCCACACGTCCGACGTCTGCCAGGTTCGCTGGAGTTCCGCGCGTTCCATCGTCGCCTTCGTGGCGGCGAGGAACGGCGAACCGTCGATGAGCGCGTCGGCGTCGTCGGTGACGATGGCGAAGTGCAGGAAGCGTCCGCGTCCGAGCGACCGGCGCCAGCGGTGCAGCAGCCGGAACTTCTCCAGTGATTTCAGGGCGACGCGGGCGGTGTGGCGCTTGACGTCGTAGCGATCCATGACGGCCTCGATTGTCGGCGTGCACCAGCCGTTGAGCAGGTCGCCGAGGATGCGGTAGGCGAAATGGTGCAGCGACGGGCTGACGCGGTACTGCCAGTCGTGCACAGCGCGGTGGGGCAGGTGAATGTGGACCGTGGTCACGGACGGTGTCCTCTCCAGGACGCACGTCCACGGGAGAGTGACTCCGATCACGACGGTGGGCATGACTAGCCCACCATCGATGAGGTATCATTATCGACGGAACGGACGCCCAAAGGGCGGCTTTCTATGGCCGAGGCCCATATGCGCTGTGAACGCGGGTCTCGGTGGGTAACGCTGGTTATGAAGTTGTTCGGCAGGCGGTCTCCTAACCGCCCTACTGAGAGCCCGAGAAGGAGCGGGTTAGGACCGATCCAGGTCGAACTTGATCTTTGATCAGCCCCTCGGGAATGGCCTCCTGGGGGGCTGATTCATGTTCGTGGCAGAGCTTACAGGCATGTAATTCAGCGTGGCGGCATTGGGGATCACCGTTTTTGCCGCTGTGTCCATGATCACCTTGTCACTCATTTGGCCTAGTCGGCTCATGAATTCGGATCCACTCGTTGAACGATCAACTTCTTCTTCGTGGTCTTTTCGGGGACCGTAATACCCGCCTGTTTAAGAATCTCGACCGCCGCGTCTTTGTCGACAGTCTTGCCCGGCTTCGAATACCGGAACGAGAACTCGCCGTAGCGGCCCGGTGTGTAACTCTCGAACATCGCCCGCGCGAATTCCTTCTCCGCCTCCGCCGCGTCCGCGCGTGCCCGTGCCTCGTCGTAAAACTCCAGCGCCCGCTTCACCCCGTCGTGGTCCTGGGCGAGGATCCGCTGCGCGCCGACGACGCCCGGCTCGGCATCGGGACCCCAGCACGTGCGCAGCCACGGGCAGCCGTCACACCAGAACGACAAACCGGGGCCGCGCTCGTCGCGCGGCGCGGACGTGGGGTCCGCCGCGTACAGCGCGATCTCCTCGCACCGCTGCTCGACCATCGCCGCCAGCTCCTCGGTCCACGGCTCGACGATGATCCGTTCCTTGCCCGAGGACCGGTCCAGGTAGACCCACGCGATCCACCACACCGGCTTGCCACTCTGGAGCAGGCCGTAGGCGTACCCGGCGACCTGCATCCGGTGACGCGGCACCGCGTCGGGACCGATACTGGAGAAGCTGTAGGTGCCGGTGGTCTTGAGATCGCCGACGAGGCCCAGTTGCTCGACATAGAGGTCGGTGCGGCCCTTGATCACCAGCCCGGCCGCGCGGGTGACGACGTCGATTTCCTCCGCCCCGCCAAGGATCTCGGCCAGATAGGGGAGTAACCCGGCGTGGATCATCGTGCCGATGTCGGCCTCGCGCATCTCGCCGAACACCAGCTCTTCCGACGGCGCGGTCTTGCCGACGCGGTACGCGGCCTGCCGGGTGCAGCCGCCGAGCCCCGACATCGTCAGCGCGTAGAGGTCTTCGCGTTCCATCTGCCCGGCCGTGGTGTACGCGATGAACGCCTCGGCCACGGCGACGGCGAGCCTGGCCGCCAGCTCGTCCGCATCAGAGGGTACGTCGTGAGTTTCCGTTGCTGTCACAGGAATTCCGTCTCGCACACCGCAGCCCAGGCGATGCTGTCCTGGTTGAATTCCTCGCGCAGCTCGGCTAGCTCTAGGCGTAGGGGATCGATGTGCAGCACCGGGATCTGCGCGCTCACGCACGCGTTCTGGTAGGCGCTGTCGGAGGTGGAGAACCACACGCCGAACACCGGGCTGGCGTAGCGGCGCATCAGAATCACGAACTTGCGGGCGAAGTCGGACCAGGCGGTCTGGCTGAGCTTGTCGTCGCTGTTGCCGATCGAGCAGTACACGGTGATCGGCGGTGGCGGTGCCATGTCCGGCTCGATCGTCGCGGGCGGCTGCCCGACTCCTTTGCAGTAGCCGATGCCGTAACCCTGCTTGGTGAGCCGGTTGTGCGATCCGATCGTGCCGTCGCCGCGCAGCGCCCGGTCGGCACCGCACTCCCGGCACAGCCCACGCGGCCGGGGACCGGCGTCCCGCGTCACTTGGCGCCGTCCTTGGCCGCCTTGCCGGACTTCTCGGCCAGCGTGGCGCGCACGTCTTGGATGCGTTTGAGCAGGGCTTCCTGCAACGTGCGGTCGTCGGTGACCTTGATGTCGAGCAGGCCGTCCTCCTGGGCGCGCCTGCCGATCGCGGTCAGCTGCTCGGGCGAGTTGATCTCCAGCGCCTCGGCGTACAGCTCGCGAGCGGTCGCCTCACGCTCATTTGGCTGCGCGTCGCGGTCGACCTCGGCGGTGGCCTGCACCGGCTCGGCGTCCTCCGGTCCGAAGTCGATGGCCGAGAGATTGCCCAGCGCGAGCGCGACCTCCGGGCAATGGCGCGACACGAGCCGTGTCGTGCACCGCGCGATCAGCATGGACTCGGGGTCCTTGACCCAGTTCTCCTTGTTGGTCAGCTTCATGCGGTGGGCGTCCTGCAACGTGAACTTCTCGGTGCGGGGCCGCTTGGGGTCGTGGCGCAACGTGAGTTCGCCGACGACCTGGGTGTCGGACTTGGTCGGCCAGTGCAGCACATGGCCGTGGCGGTGCAGCAGGCCGCGCAGCAGCTCGGCGGAGTGCCCGACCTTGCCGTTGATGACGTGCAGGTGCTCGATCGCCATGGACAGGGGGATGTCCAGCGCGAGGGCCTTGTGCATGATCAACATGACGTTCGACGGCTTCTCGCGCAGCGCGGGCGGCAGCAGGTCGGCGGCGGCGAGGAACTCGCACAGCTGCATCCGCTCGACGAAAGCCTGCGGGACGTCGAACGCGCCGACCGTGCTCTGCGTGACCAGTGCGGTGGGCTGCGGTTGCTCCACATAGGGGACGATCGGGGCCAACGGCATGACGGGCTGCTGCTGGTAGCCGGGCGGGGCGTAGCCCTGCGGCGCCGCAGCCATGCCCCCAGACACCCCAGCATTGGGCTGTTCGGGGTAATCACCGTTGATCCGCATGGCCTAATCATGTGCACCGCACCCGGTGCCGCCGCCACGGCAAGTGGCGTTTTTACCCATACTCAGTGACACCTGGCGTCACCGGGTTGACTTCACGCAGCGGTAGCGGAACGGAACAATGATCACCCCCCGACCGTGTCACGCGGGCATCGTGTACAGCGCGTCGGCTTGCACACACCGTGACCGAAATCGGAGGGTGGACAGATGATGATCAGCAGGCTCGTCGCCGCCGTCACGCTCGTGCTCGCGGCCGTGACCGTGGCCCCCGCCCAGGCCGACGGCCCTCAGCGCGGGGTGTACGGGCTCTCGATCGATCCGCACCTCGCGCCCACCAGGAGTGTGACGCTCAAGTGCGTGCCCGACGGCGGCACCCACCCGCACGTCGCCCAAGCCTGCGCACAACTAGCGAAGGTCTCCGGCGTGATCGGCCGCATCCCGCCGACCGACCGCCTGTGCCCGCAGATCTGGAAGCCGGTGACCGTGCGCGTGTCCGGCTGGTGGGCGTTCCAGTGGCGCGGCTACGCCAAGAACTACCCCAACCTGTGCATGGCCATCGCCGACACCGGCGGCTACATCTTCGACTTCTAGGGGGCGCTCGCCGCGCCGTCGCCGGGACCGGGTACGTCATATATCAGCAGGCACCCCTGGTCGTAGTCCCGAGGGTCCGCCGGTTCCCGGCTGCCGCGCCAGATCTCGTAGAGCCCGCAGCCGGGGCACCTGCTCTGGCTGAACCCCAGGTAGTTCATGCGGGCGGCCCACTCGAACCAGCCGACGTAGCTGGCAGGGCTCGGAGTGTGCTCGCCCTCGTTCGGGCAGGGCGCCTCCGCCGTCACCTCGAACTGCGGTGCGCGAAGATCATGAACACGGCGGCGGCGGCCGTCACGATGGTCGCCATGAGCAGCGCGACCGACAGGATCGTCGGCATCAGCATGTTGACCTGGCAGCCCAGCAGGTCCGCCGACCGGTCGCCGATCTTGCTCAAGTCCACATTCCACGCCGACCCGCAGTTCACGGTGTCCGGCACGATGCCGCTGCGCTTGGTGCGGAAGGTGACGTCAGACAAGCCGGTCACCAGTGCCACGACACCGGTGAGCACCGCGAACGAGAGCATCAGTGCGATGGAGGTGACCCGCACGGAGACCGTCTTGGGCCGGGGCTGGGCAGGCGTGGGCTGGGACATGGTGGTATTCCCCCTCGGTGGTGGTCGGATATTCACTGTACCGGTGGCTCGGCACCCGGTTTGCGGCCTACGACGACCTCGCCGTTCAGGCCGATCTTGCGGACCCACAGGCCCCACTGCGCCACGTCCCCGGCGCGCCAGCCGGTGCGCGTCCGGCCGCCGACCTGAACCCTGGCGGGTTCCGGGAACGGCACCAGCGCGAACGTGGACCCGCCGTTCTCCCACTTCCACAAGGACTTCGCCGAGACGCCGAAGTACCTGCGCACCGCCTCGCGGTCCCAGAACGTATCGTCGTCGAGCAGCTCGTCGAGGCGCTCGACGTTGACCGTCTCGCTGGTGACCCACGGCACCGGTGGCTTCCTCTCCCGCCCGCGCCCGGGTTTGCGGGCGGCGTGCACGTGCCCGGCGAGATCCATTCGCAGCACCCTCAGCGCCCACTCGGCGATGGTGCCCGCGAACCAGCGAGGCCGGTCCACGCCGGGGTCGTAGAAGTCCGGCACCGGCAGTACGAAGGCGTGGTCCCACCACCACGGCGCGCGCTGGACATCCTCCACCGTTGGCTTCGCGGCACGTGCTTGCTTGCGCGGCGGCGGCCACTGGGTGGTGGCGCCGGTCAGGTAGTTGCACGTGGCGTGCCACATGTGCCGTAGATCGTGCCTGTCGACGTCGAGCACCCGCCGCACCTGGCCCATGTCCAGGACCGCGCGGTCGCCGCAGAGCCGATCGAGCAAGGCGACGTCGATCTCATCGAGCCAGGATCGGGTGCCCGGTTCGGTCATCATGGTTCCTTCCACGGGGTTCATCGCAGCCGGTTGGCGATGTTGCGCTTACGGTCCACGGTCCGCTTGTACTTGTACATCGTGCCCCCTTGCAGGGACCAGCCGCCGATCTCCGCGATCATGTGCAACGGCATCTCACCGTCCAGCGCGGCCGTCACCAGACCCGCGCGCAGCGAGTGCCCGGTCAAGTCCAGATCCGCCCCGGCCAGACGGCCCAGCTTCTTCACGATCCGGCCGACAGTGGTGACCGAGAGCGCCGCGTCCAGCACGGCGTGCCGCTGCCCGCCGCCGCCGGGAACGTTGCGGATGTGGCAGAACGCGGGCCCGGTGGTGATCCCGGCGGCGTCCCGCCACGCCCGCCACGCCCGCACCGGGCACACGGCGGGGTCTTCCCACATCGCGACGTACACGATGCGGGTCTTGTCGCCCTTGGTCATCCGCACGGTGACCTCAAGGCCGCCGTCGACCTCGACGATGTCGGTGCCGAGCAGGCTGGCCACCTCGGAGCGGCGCGACGCGATGGAGAACCCGAGCAGCATCATCGCCACGTCGCGCAGGCCGTCGAGGCGCCGGTCGCGGTTGCGGCTGATGACGCACAGCTGGTCGAGCGTGACGGCGACGGCCTGGCCCCGGCCGCGCTGCTCGTTGGCCTTGCGCAGCTCGCGCTCGAACGCGTTGATCCACAGCAGCGCCGCGTCCTGCGGGCCGCCGTCCGACGGGATCGGAACGCCGTGCTGGCGCATCGTGACGATCACGCCGTACAGGCGGTGACGGCACGTGGACGGGGCGTTCGGCGTGCGGGGAGCGCTGGTGGCGTAGCGGCCCGGGTGCGTGGTGCACGCCAGCCACTGCACGAACGCCAAGAACAAGCCCTTTTCGGCGGTGTCCGGGTCGATGTCCTGCGGCAGGCTGGCGAGGAAGTCCAGCCACCGTTGCCATGCCTCGGCGTACGCGGCGCGGGTGTTGGCCGGGGCGTAGGTGGGAGCCTGCTCAGTGGCGCGCTCGTTGAGCATCGCGAGGAATGCCTCGGGTGAGAGCGCCGAGACGAGGGTGGCCGGGTCGACGGCGTAGTCGGCGAGCACGAGGTCGGTGGTGGTCATATGACGAACCTCCTCAACACGAACTGGGGGGCGGGGATTGGCTCCGGCTCGCCGTGTCCCGGCGGCACCGGCATGATCAATGCATGGAGAAGCTGGCCCTCGCTGACCGCGCCACCGTGATCTGCGATACCGAGACCACGGGACTGCACGACGACTGCAACGTCTGGGACATCGGGATGATCGTGCGTGCGCCGGGCGCGGACCGGGCCCACGACATGGAGATCCAGATCATCGTGACCGACGCCGACTTCTCCGATGCCACGGCCGAAGCGCTGGAGATCGGCAAAGCCCGCGAACGTCATCCTGCGTTCGGCGTTCGGGACCGGCGCCCGGCGGTCGAGTACATGACCCGCAGGGACGCCGCCGAGGTCGTCGAAGCCACTGTACGCGACGCCATCATCGTGGGCATCGTGCCCAGCTTCGACGAGCGAGCACTCAAGAAACTGTTGCGGGACAACGGATACCCGTGGTTCGGGTACTACGACCTGCGTGACGCCAAGCAGCTGGCGTGCGGCTGGTTGCTGGGCGCGCGGGCCGCCGGGAAAGACGTGCCGCACCCCGCCAGCGTCGACTGGAAGTCCGAGCAGGTATCCGAGCTGATGGGAATTCCCCGGCCGGGCGACGCCGACCGCCACACGGCGATCGGCGACGCCCGCTGGGCGCGTGACCTCTACGACGTCGTCATGGCCAGTTCCGCCGCACCGCCGTTGTGACGATGAGCGTCGCGGCCAACCACCGGTGCAGGTCGGACACGTCACGGGGCAGCGCGCGCTCGGTCGCGTAGGCCGCCGCGCCCACCAGCATCGACGTGCTCGGCCGGGGACCCTCGGCCGGGTACTCGACCACCTTCACCAGCGTCTCGTAGACTTCCGCCCGCACCGAGTCCATCTGTAGCGGGTCGTACGTCGCCGCCGCCCGCGCGGCGGCGGTCAGCAGCGTGGCAAATACCATGCCACCCAAGCCGACATCGTCGGGCAGCGAACCGTTGACCGGCCACGCCGATGGTGAATTCCGCATCGCGGCGTACAACATCTCCGTGGCCGCCTGGCGGGATGCCTGCTCCATGATCGTGGCCGTGGCCTCGTCGTCGGAATAGAGCAGGGCGCCCCGCGCCAGATCGGGGTCGCTCGACGCGGCGGCGTGCGCGATCGAGTACAGCATCGTGTTGAACGCGCTGTCGTGCACCCGCTGCTCGCGCTCAGTCCTTTTCTGGGGCATGGGCTTCCTTTGTTTCTGCACTATGTAGCTCTCGTTTGGTCTCTACCTTTTTCAGGCGTCGTTTAAAATCCTCGACGGCCCCTTGCACTTTGCTGAGCAGCTCGTCCGCACTGGGCTCGTCCCAGATCATCGCGCACAGGTACTCGCCGCTGCCGTCATCGGCGTCCAGCCTGATGTAGGGGCGTCCAGCGTACTCAGGCCGTCCGCCATCTTCGACCGTCTCGTGGGTACCGCTATCGACTTCAAGGGTTAGGTCGAACCGATAGTCTTCGTCGTCGGACTGTAGATTTTCCAGCTGTATCGTCATTCGTCGTCGTTTGTTTCTCTTTATTTGGCGGGAATCATGACGGAGGGGCGGGCGCTGGTGTCGCCCAGCCCGCAGGCCGGGGGTACGGTGGGTTTGATCTCCTTCATCGCGTCGAGGCAGTACTTCACCAGTGCTTCGTGGCTGAGCGATCCCTGGAGTGCGGCGTTGGCGCGGGCCAGGGCTTGGTTCTCCTGCTCTTTCTTCTGTGCGATCAGGACTTTGGCGTCCTGTTCGAGCACGGTGTTGATGCGGTTCTGCACGTCGGCGGGTAGGTGGATGTCGCCGAGGGTGATCGAGCCGAGTTCGACGCCGGAGTTCGCGAGCTTGGCCTTGAGCAGCGTGGTGATCTTGGTGGTGATCTCGGCGCGCACTTCGCCACCGTTGGCTTTGTCGGCGCTGTAGTTGCCGTAGACGGTCGCGGTGGCGTCGTCGGTGGATCGGTTGATCAGGTCCTGGTTGAGCCGGGAGAAGCCGCCCCAGCCCCGCCAGAGGGTCTCCGCGTTCTTCTCGTCGATCGTGTACAGCACGGTCGCGTCGACGCACGCCGATGCGCCGCCGAGCAGCTTGACCGGGATGCACGCGTCGTTACCGTCGGCCTGGTCGCGGATGGACTTCTGGTTGCGGGTCGGGGTGCTCTCCATCGACGCCCAGGGCGCGGTGAGGTGGAAGCCGCTGGTCTCACCGTGTGACCAGCGGCCGAACACGGTGATGATCCCGTACTCGTTGGCCGGGACGAACGTGGCGCAGCTGAAGAATCCGAAGAACAGGAACGCGGCGACCCCGCCCCACCCGACCCGCTTCCAGACCTTGCCCCGCCTCCAGTAGGCGGCCGGTCCGGAGGCCGTCAGCTTTCGGGCGCCGATGAACGCGATCACTGTGACACCGAGAAAGAACAGGGCAACGAAGGTGACGAATGGCATAGACGGTGGCCTTCCGGTGAGAACATGACGTGTGGTGGCGGGCACGCTACTCACCGCGCGCCAGCGAGTGCCCTTCGAGGGTGAGATGCGCGGCCTGCGCGGCGGTGCACTCCACGATGACGCGGGTTTCGCAGACCGTCACCGACTCCACTTGCCCGGCCAGTCGGGAGCGCAGATGCTCCGCGACGCGTACGCAGCGCACGTGCTCCAGCGCGTCGGCGCCCACGGCGTGGGCCAGCAGGCCCGCCTCGACCATGATGCGAAGGGCGGCGCGGACATTGGCCAGGTGCACGACGGCGCCGTTGTCGTCGCCGGACTCGGCGCGGGCGAGCTGGACGCGGCGGGCGATCTCGGTGGTGGTGAAGACGAGATCCTGGGCCAGGAAGACGGCTGAGATCTCGTCGGGGGTGACGGCGGCGGCGCGGGGGCCATGGTGGTGGCTCATGGTGGTGGCTAGTCCTCTCGGATCGTGTCGAGTCGGTTCTTCGCCTCCTCGAACGTGAGTTCCGCTATGCGGGCGAACAATGTGATCAGCGCCTGCCTGTAAGCGGGCATGCGCTGCGCTCCGACGTCCTCACGGACCCAGGACCGGTTGTGCAGGTCCGCGAGCAGCAGCAGCTGCTCGCGTTCGGTCTTGCCGGGAGTGTTGAGGAAGCACTCGGCGTCGACGAGTGCCTGCCGGTAGGAGGCGTGGTCATCGCTGTGTCCTTCGCCGCGTCCCTCGCGGGCCATCGAGACGGCCCGCAGCTCGGCGACGATCGCCGAGGCGATCACGACCCGGCCTTGACGTACTGGCGGCACCCGCAGCGGCTGGTCTGCACGCGTACGAACAGGCCACGTCCGTGCCGGATGGTGGCGTGACACTGCGTGGTGGCCGGGTCGTGCCAGGCCAGGCTGTGCTCGCAGGCGCAGGCAAGGTCATCGGCCCAGGTCCGGTGGCCGCGATTCATCGCCCAGACCCCGAGCAGCCCCAACGCGATGCCCAACGGGCAGGCGAGCGCGGACAATACGTCAGACATGAGCGGCTGCTTCCTGTACGGGTAGTTCTTCGTAGGTGTAGTCGTCGACCAGCACGGTCAAAAACGGGGGAGGAGGTTACGAAACCAGCGACGCCTCAGGCGGCAGTTCGCCGTAGTCTTCCACCATCAGTTCGACGCAGTAACGAACGAGATCCGCGATCGCTTCCCACCTTTTCGGAGTCATAGTCACCAGTTGTTTCCACAACTGCACGAACCCGTATTCACGCGGGTGTTGGAACTCGCATTGGCCAATGCGTAAAGGTGCTTCCAGTGGCGGCTTGCTTTGGTTGCCGACGTAGTCGAGGTGCCCGTTCACGCGTTTGGTGTTGTCGCCAAGCGGCTTGCACACCAGGCAAAACTCCAGGAAGACGAACCCGGCGCGCAGTGCTGGGATGATCTCCTCCCAGTGACAGCCTCGTCCGTCCATGTTGCCTTTGGCGGAGCCGGGAAAGCGGTGTCCTGTTTTTTCGGCGATGTGCGGGGGGACTTTCTTGCATTCTGACCGGTGAACAGTGCGGCCGGGCATCCACACCCAGTCGCCTCGGCTGTCGAGATCAGGCAGGATGATCGGGTGCTCCCGACGGTCGTCGAATGTGGAGATCGTCAGCGCGGAGTATGCTGCCGGATTGGCGTGACTGTCGAGTACTTTCTTGCGGCCACCCTTGTTTTCAATTACCAGCGGGTAGGTGAATATGGGGCCGAGTTCGCGCTGGTCGAGGAAGTTCAACGGCGGCAGCTCGGCGCGCTCGGCGTCCTCGGCGTCTGCTTGCGCTTGCACCCCGGCGAGCTGCTTCTTCACGGCGTTGTGGAGCAGCCGGTACAACCGGTCCACGTCGTCTTCGGGCAGCGTGCCCTCGAAGATCAGGGCGCTGCGATCGTTGACCTCAGTCTTGATCTCGACTTCTACCGACCCCTCCCCCTCTTCGCCGGTGAAGGTGATGTCCACATCGGAACCGCTGATGGCTATCACGGTGACTTTCTCAGCGGATTCTTCGCCGTACATAGCTGTCACTCCGGTTTCTTGGGGTGGCTCAGGGACCAGTATCGGGTGTGTGGTTGAGGTTCGTTCACGCCAAGCTCGTCAAGCAGTTCGCCATCGGCGTCGCCGGAGTAGCTGACGACTCGCCCGCGCCGCAGCAGGTACGCCAGCAACGAACCGACCGTGGTGGTGGTGATCCCGGGGAGTACGCCGTGCAGGACGTGGCAGTAGAGGGTGATGTCCTTGGTGGACAACGGACGGTTGACCGTCTTCTCAGCGACGATCTGGCGAACTTGCTCCACGGTGAGCGGCGAGTACAGGCCGCGACCCTTGTGCTGCGGGGTGCGCAGAGTCACCGCCGCCGCCTGCGCGGTACCTTGAGGAAGTGCGACGTGCTCAGCGGCCGGTCGGTGGCCACCGGCTCGGCGACACTGTCACGCCACGCCTTGATCTCGGGGATCTGATCAGGGTTCCATTGGCCGCACTGCTTCCCTGAGTGGATGTAGTGGCTGACCGGTTCGGGCATGGGCGTTCGGCCGTCGGAGTTCCTCTTGCGCAGGTTCCGCAGGATGCTCGCGGTCGTGTCCAGCGCTGCCGCGACCCCTTCGAACGTCAAGAGGTCAGGGTCGCGCTGCTGACTCTTGTGCTGCTCGTACCAGCCGAGCAACTCCTGTTTCCGAGTTCTCGACCACAGTGGAATTTCATGTCCGGTGTAGCTCGTGGAATCGTCAGGGGCGGGGAAAGGAGTAGAAGAACTTATACTGCCTTTTCGAACCAGGCCCAACCATTGCTTTTGCTTTCCGAATAGTTTCGCTACCTCACTGCTGGTGTAATGCGTTTCTCGCCAGTCAGCTTCGTCCAGTTTCTTTGCCCACCCCGGCTTGAGGATGGTGTGCTCGTGCCAGTCGCGGATCTGTGGCCAGCGCGACTTGTCCCAGCCCAGGCTGGGACTCGCGACGTCTGGGGCGGGGAATGGGCCGGTCGTGTGCTGATATGCGGTGAGCCAGTAGCCGATATTTCTGGCGGATACGCCGAGACCTTCGGCGATCTGCGCCTCTGTCAGATACTGCGTGGATGGCGGTGTCATGGTGGTGATCCTTTGGTGGCGGACAAGTCACTATAGGACGCCGCGCCGTCGCCCTCGACCCGAGCCAGCTATGGCTCCAGTGTCGCGGCCGTTCGGTAGACGAGCCACGATCCGTAGGACAGTGGGATGCAGCCGATGCCGTGGGTGGCGGAGAGCCGGTTGAACACGCACAGTGCGAAGCCGTCATGCTGGCAGGCCTCGGACACGACGGTGCCCAGCTCGCCGCGCAGTGCGCTGTCCCAGCAGGAGTCGGCGTTCTCGCCGAGCGCGCGCAGGTGGAAGGTCAGTGCCAGCGACGGCGAGTCCGCGATGAACACCGCCCGTGCGGGCAGCTCGCGTTCCAGCAGGGTCAGGGCCTGCTCGAAGCCGAGTTCGGTGATGTCGGCGTAGTGGTGTTCCAGCAGCGCGGCGACGACCGCGACGAACGTGGCCGCGTCGACGGGAAAAGGCTCGGACGTGAGGTTCTCGAAGCTGTCGCGTTCGTGCGCCCAGTAGGTGGCGCCCCCGACGAGAGCGAGCCGCAGCAGGGTCATCGTGCGTGCGGCGTCGGGCTCGGCGGGGGCGTCGAACAGGGCGGGCTGCGGCGGCTGGTCGGCCGCGAGCAACCCGGTGTCGGCCAGTACGGTGATGACCTCGTCGATCTCGGGGGCCGTGTCGAGGTCGAGCCCGGTGATCTCGGCGAAGCGGGTGACCGCGTCGCGCGTCTCGGGCATCTGAAAGGCCATCATCGCGGTGATCTACTCCTTGGTCGGCTCGGCCGCGCACCTCGCGCACGCGTCCGCTTTCTGCCGATGATGGAGTAGACACACCCGCGCCACCACCGCAGGCACGGCCGCCACGTCAGGGGCCTCGCGGCGGAGCGTGCGAAGGGACTGCTCTGCTGCCTGCTCGTTGACGAGGAAAGTGGCCACGCAGCCGTGCTGATCGGTGAAGACGCCCCACCGCTCCTGCCCTTCGGCGATGATCGTGAGCCGCCACTGCTGGTAGCTGTCCGCCGCGCGCTGGAAGTCGCGGCGCGCGACCGTGACGGCGGCGGCGTGGAAGTTGACGTCGACGGCGAGCTGCCCGTGGGCGGTTCGGTGCGGGGTCTCGGCCTGGGTGTTGAGCGCGTAGGTGGTGACGCGCATGTTCTCTGCCGTGATGGCGTTGAGCGTCTCGACCAGGTCTCTTTCAGCGTGGGCCAGCGCCTCCGCTCTGAGGGTGAGAACATGTTCGGCTCCCGCGATGGGAGTCGAGTCGTCGCCCAGGTCGTGCACGCCGTGGACGGCGAGCAGTTCCCGCGTGCGTGTCTCCGTGTCGACCTGCTTGGCTTGGGCGTCCGCCAGGAACTTCTCGATCCGGATTTCGCCGAGTTCGACGACGGCCCACAGCGAGGCATGCTCGCTGGTGTCGAGCGAGCAGCCGCCGGTGTGCCAGACCACGGGGACGGTGAACTGGGGACCGGATCGGCGGACCAGCTCGCTCAGTTCGGTCTCGCTCAGGGGGATGTTCATGCGGTGGTGGGCTCCTTCCACGTGGGGGGGCAGTGAGTGCAGGCGTCGGCGCGTTGCCGATCGTGAACTGGGCAGACCAGGGCCACGGTCGCGACGTCGTAGTCGCCGTTGTTATGTTCCTGGGCGCACACGTAGTCGGCATCCTCCCGGCGAGTGAAGCCGGTGTCGACGCAGCCCTCGTCGAACCTGAACACGCCGTACTCCGGCGTGCCTGCCTCGACGATCGCGGCACGGTGATCCCAATAGGACTTCCCGGCTCTCTCGTACACCGCCCGGTTCTCGATGATGCGGGCCGTGTACTGCGGCAGCTCCACGATCAGCGCCGCGAGCCGGGCTTCGACGCTGCGCCGCCAGCTCTGGTGATGACGGTCTTGCATTGTGAGGGCCGTGACTTCTGCCAGCGTGACGGTGACCATCTCGTTGACCCGCCGCAGATTCTCTTCGCTACACGCAAGGTATCGCGAGGCCTCTTTCAGCTCCCCCTCAAGCACCGAGCACATGCCGCTGTGCTCGGTGTCGAGCAGCCCGAACCTGCCCATCAGCTCACATACGCGCTCCCCGTAGCGGACTTCGTCGAAGTCTACTGCCACCGTTGGTCGGTCGGGTTCCAGCGGATCGTCCACGGTTTCTCCTGTGCTGTGATGAGTGATTCACTGCCGCCGCGCCCGATCATGACGGCGGCGACCGGGACGCCCACGGCGTGCGAGGTGGCCGAGATGTCCTGCGTGGCGTCCCAGATGTCGTGGCGGTGGTCGTACATCCATTCGGTGAGCAGCACGGCCCACTCTTCGGCGGTGGTGACCTCGCCGGTGAGGCTGGGGTCGGTTTCGCCGAACCGGTAGCCGATGGCGGCCTCGTATTCGGCGTCTGTGGCCGCCCAGTGGTGCGAGGACGACATGCCGCACGTGCGGTTGCAGCGGGTGCTGACCATGGCGCCGCCGTCCCCGGCGTCGATGTGGCAGGTGTCGGGGATCGGCACGAGCGTGCCGCCGCACCCGGGGCCGGGACACGGTCGTGTCCCGGCCGGGCAGTACGGGTCCGGCTCAAGGTGACTGTCCACGGTGGACTCCTAGCGGGCCGAGGTGTTGCCGCCGTGGCGGAAGCGCCGCGCGCGCAGCTCGACCCACTCGTCATAGCTGACCACGGCCTGCTTGTAGGTGGGCCGGTGCAGCAGCGCGACGGGCAGGGTTGTGCGGCCCTCGGAGAGGGCGCGGTAGATGCGGTGGTAGCCGTCGACAAGCCACGTGTCCGTGGTGGTGTAGCCGTCCGTGTCACTGAACACCATCAGCAGCGGCTGGCCGAGGTCGACGGTGGCGGCGTACTCCTTGTCGATCCGCGAGGAGTAGTCGAACAGCTGCACGGTGCCGGGCGTGTTCTCCCCGAGGCCGACGAACTGCGCGAAGGCGGAGATTCCTGCTTCCGTGACGGCCGGTTCGTGGACGGCGACCAGCTCGGCCAGCTGGGTCTTGCACCAGTACAGCGGGTAGCCGCCGACGTGGTAGAGCTGGCACTGCTCGTCGTGCGTGTGGGGGGTGGTGTCAGTCATTGTTGTTGTCTCCCAACGGTGTTCAGCGGGTGATCTGGGTGGCGATCTCGTGGATCCGTTCGGCGAGGAACGCGGATGCGTCGTGGTAGGTCAGGCTGACCAGGTTCACCGCGTGCACGGTGACGGTCCAGGCTGCGCTATGCGGGTTCGGGCCGCGCCTGCCCTGTGCGGCGGCGCGCAGGGTGTAGGCGTGGTCAGAGGCGCGGGTAGTGCCTTTGAGCAGCGCCAGGGCGAGACTGTCGCGTGGTGCGGGCATCTCGTCGAGTGCGGCGTGGGTGTCGTCGATGACCTTGACCGCGTAGAGGTCGGCCAGTGTCCGGATCTCGCTGATGCGGTGGGTGTGGATGACGTTGTGCAGGACCATCGGGAACGGCAGGCTCGTCATCGGGTCGGCGGCAAGCAGCTGTAGCGCGCGGATGAGGGCCTTGTCGGTGGAGTTGGCGGTGGTGGATGTCGGTGGCATGTCGAGGTTCCCTTCGCAGGGGATGGCGGTGGGGGGGCTGCCCGGCCGCGCCGCTCGGGGTTGGTGGTGACCAGGCGCGGCCGGGCAGCTGTCTTAGGGGATCGCGGTGTAGGCCGCGCCGGTGCGGATCGGGTCGGCCAGCAGCCGCTGAAGGATGTGGATCTCGGCGCGGGTATTGTCGAGCGCCTTGTTGAGCATGACGATGCCTTGGTGGATCGCCGGTCGCCAGTCGCCGTCGGGCGGCAGCTCAGGTCCGGCTGAGCAGGTGAGTCCCACGGTGTGGTCCGGGTTCCCGAACGTCAGCGTGATCCCGAGCTGGCCCTGCTCGTGTCCCTTCCACGGCCTGGTGTTGAAGACGATGGTGGCGTTGTCGGGCACGTCCCACGAGAACGCGCCGGTGTCCTTGAGCGCGGTAGCGATGCGGTCGTACACGGTCAGTGGCGTCGGATCGGTCATCGGGGTGGCGGCTTCCTTTCGGTAGTTGTTGTGGCACTTAGGTTTTCGGGGGCCGGTCGAGCCGGTGGACCTTGGTCTTGGGTTGCGACCACGGCGCACCCTCCGGACCCCGGGTTTGATCTTCGATCCAGATGGGTTCGATCACGCCGCGTGTGGGGTAGGGCTGCCAGCGCACGTGGCCTTCGACGTAGTAGCGCTTGCCGATGGTGTAGCCGCCGCCGTCGTCAGCGGCGGCACGGCGGCGTGGCCGGATGGTCCGGTGCAGCGTGACGACTCGCACGGGACTCGGGTCGTAGCCCTCACGCTCCATGGTCCGGCGCACGGTGCGCGAGTGCGGCAGCTCGCTGACCTCGGCGATGGGACGTTTGCCGGTCCGCTTGAGCAGTAGCCACGTCGCGCGCACGGTCTGCACCCAGCTCGCTGTCGTCTCTGGCACGACGTGGCCCTTGCTGAAGTCGACGCGCCGGATTTTCCGGTCGCCGTCCGCGATGCTGATCCCGGTGGCCCCGAAGGTCAACGTGGATTCGTTGTCCCAGGTCAGCTGGCCGAACGAGTCGATGTCTTGCGCCGGTGTGACAGACCAGAACGTCAGCCACAGCGTGTCCTCGGAGCCGTCGATGAGGTCGGTCGGTCCCCAGGACACGGCCACGATCTCGACGGGGTCGGTGGTGTTGTCGCTGTTGTAGGTGACGATCGGGGTGTCGTACACGATCAGTCCCGACGGGGCACGGTCGGGCACGTCCTCCTCGCGTACCTCCCATGAGGGCAGCTTCCGGCCCGCCGCGACGGCGACCTGGGTCATGTCCGCCGACACCGAGTACAGTTTGGCCTCGTGCAGCCGGACGCGCTCCTCTCTCAGCAGGAACGCGGCAGCTTTCGCGGGCGGCCCCGCCGGGCGCAACGAGCCCAAGCCCAGGGCCATGCTCTGCACTGTCCTGATGATGACCGTGTGTCGTTGCAGGTCCAGCTCCATGTCCTCGCGGAAACAGCGCAAGTCACGCGGTTGCGGAGGCACCCACCGGCTGCTCACCGCCCGGCCCTCTCTGCGAGGAACGGGTCGGTGTTGATCCATACCCGCACGTCGTCTTGATCACCCCACATGGTCACGTAACGGAACTGCTCGTCGTACTGGGCGACGTTGCCGGTCTTCGCGACGTACTCGGCCAGCATCCGCAGCACACTCAGGTGCCCGTCGCTGATCAGCGTGCAGGTGTCGGCGAAGTTGTTCAGCCGGGCCACGACGCCCTCGCGCAGCACGTCGAACCCGTCGTCAGTGTCACGGCCGGTCGCCTCGAACGTTGCGTACAGATCCGACAGCTCGATCCAATGAGGCCAGTCAGGCACGGCAGTTACACTCCTGGTTCTTGTCGTAGTAGGCGCGGATGTGGCGCATGGCCTGGGTTTCGCCGCTCTTGTCGCCGAGGGTCACCATCGTTCCGTCCGGCAGGACCCAGGTTTCCAGCCGCGCCCAGACCTGGGCCCAGTCGACAGTGCCGTCACGCTGCTCGTAGCGCACGATCAGGTCCACTACCCGCAGGATCTCGTCGGTGACGTCGTCGGCGTCGATGACCACGGTGATCTCGGGTTCGTAGTCGCCGTGGCCGATCCGGAGCCGTTCGGCCGCCCGGCGTACGCGCAGCCGCGCCTCCTCGCTGTCCCAGCCTTTCTCGGGGAACAGCCACCACACACGCACCGGGGCGCCGGTGCTGTCGGTCGCGATGAACGCGCGCCCGGCCTCGGCCTGCTCGTGTGAGTGCTCCCGTTCGTCGGGCCCAATGTCGCCGTACTCGCGGCGCGAGATCACCGCCGACGGCGCACTGTCGGCTGCCGCGAGGTGCGCGTCGGCGTCGATCTTGTCGAGGGGGCGCCGTCGGTCGAAGCCGTAGGCGTAGAGGTAGGGGTAGCTCTCAATCCGGTTGTTGTTCATGGTGCGTGTCCTCCGTGGTGGCGGCGGCGTCGTGCATGGTGGCGTGCGGAAGGGGATAGTCGTAGGTGTTGTCGCGGCAGGGCGCGAGGGACGGGTCGCCGGGGTCGACGCCGTTGGCGATGGCCATCGCCCGGTAGCTGTCGTACAGCTCGAACCCGCCGTCGTGCACCGCATCCTCAGGTTCGTTGCGCATGGTGAACCGGGTCGCAAGGTTGTGCGCGGAGCCGCGCAGCAGGAACCCCGCACAGGTGAGCGGGTAGTCCTTGCTGGAGTTGTGGCACCCGAACTGGTGCAGCGAAGCGTCGTAGGCGGTGTTCGCGGAGTGGCGGTACACGGCGGCAGGGAACGCGCCGACCGGGGAGTCGACCAGCCACGGGCAGCTCGGCTCCCCGTCCCGCTCGACACAGGGGGAACGCCGGTACCCGCGACCGGTGTCCTTGGAAGACGTGACAGTCACGACGCGGCAGTCGTCGACGATCTCGCTCATACCAAGGACTTTCGCCGGTTCCCTGCCGCCGTCACTCATGGTCTGAACCTTTCGTCGGGTTGGTGGTGACACAGAACAGTGGTCCGGCGTGGCCGGGGCGGTGCACGCCGTACTCGTGGTCACTGTTCCGGATCACGGCCAGCGGTTCGAACGTGGCGTCGTGTACCCACAGCCACATCCGCAGGCCTTTGCCGTTGGCGACGTCGTCGCCTTGGCTGATGCGGGCCCGCAGGTAGGCCCGCGCCAGCGTCGCGTCCACGAGGTCGGGCGCGTCGAGCACTGTTTCCCACTTCAGCAGGAACCGCCACCGCTCGCCCCGGTCGCAGAGGAAATCGGAGACGGCGTCGGCGGCGCTGCCGGTACGCCAGCGTGTAGTGCACAGGTGCACCGTGCACATGGCGCCCCACAGCATCTTCCGGTTGGGGTCCTGCGCGGCGACGGTCTTGCACGGGGTGTTGCGCTCGATCATGGGCGTCCTGTTCGTACTGTGCTGGTGGTGGCCAGGTCCGGACACGCTACCGCCGGGTGCCTCGGCGACGGCTGCGGCGGGTGCGCAGGCGGTAACGGACGCGGTCGACCGGACCGGCCGCGCCCTGGTGGGTACGACCGGCCGACGGCGCGGCCTGCGCGGCGGCCTGCCGCGCGCGGTAGGCCTCGGACGCGGCGTGCTGGCCGTCGGCGAACGCCGCGCGCACGGCGGCGGTGCCGGAGTTGGCGTCGATCGAGGCCACGGTCAGCGGGTCGGGCACGTCGGCGACGGTGTCGGTCTCGATGCCCCAGCGGGCAGCGGCTCCGGCGTAGAACGCGGCGGCCTTGCGTCCGGCGTCCTTGCCCGTCCAGCTGCGGCCGGATGCGTCGGCGTAGTCGCCCGGGTTGGTCGTGGTCAGCGCGGGGATCGTGCTCTGGGTGAACTTGACGGCGGCCTCGGCGATGGCCTGCACTGCGGCGGCGGTGTACCTCATGAATGCTGCTCCGTTCGGGGCGATTAGGATGGCCGCGTTGTCACGCGGTAGTGGATGGTTCAGGCAAGACGCGCGGGCGGCCGGGGTAGACGTCCGGCCGCCCGCGTTCTTTTTGCTTCGGTCAGGCGGCGAGCAGCAGGTCCATCGCGGCCTGCTTGTAACCGTCGCCGCGTCCGTCGAGGGTGCGGGTGTAGCGGCTCCATTCGGTGGCCGCCGGGCGCCCGTAGTCGAGCCACTCGACGAGCCCGTTGTACCAGCCCAGCGCGGTGTCACGGCCGAACTCGTTGGTCGCGCTGGTCGTGATGACCTGCTTGATCTCCAGGCGCTTGCCGCTCCAGTTGGCCTCGTTCTGTTCCTGCTTGCGCTCGTTCCCGCTCTTGGGGGTGGGAACCGCTTTCTCCAGGAACTCGATGATGTTCTTCTCGTCGACTTTGATCGTCAGCAGCTTCTCGCAGGCCTTGCGGAAGTGCTCGGTCCAGGTACCGGCCAGCTTGAGCACGTGCCGCGCCTCGGTGATCTTCGTGGCGATGTCGCCGGAGTGGCGGATGGAGAATCGGTTGGCGTACTGGCCGAACGTGGCCGCGCCCTGGTTGGTGCAGTCCAACCGGATCGGGGCGAGCAGCACCTTGAGTGCGCCGTCGGCCTCATAGCTGTTGATGATCGTCAGGTAAAGGTCGTGCCGGTCGACACCGCCCACGGTCATGCCGTTCGGCAGCTTGAACGCGGCGTAGGTCTTCTGTCCGATCGGGTTACCCCACAGTCCGGTCGCGACGACGTTCGCGCCCCCGTCGTCCATGATCACGTTGCCGAGGTCGAGCGCGTCGGCGGGCTGCACGATCTTGTAGCGCGTCGTGGCGGTGCCGAGCCCGGTCTTCGTGCCGTCAGGCCAGTGCGCGACCATGCCCTCGCTCTTGTATCCCACGGTGATCGGCTCGCCGTCGGGGCCGGGCACGGTGGAGGTGAACGGTTCGCGGGTCACGGTGAAGTCCAGGCGTCCCAGCCGGGTCGCTTCCTCCAAGGTCATGCCGTCGGTGTTCTCTGCCGTCCAGCCGCCGTGCTCGGCGGCCAGGGCGATGAACGCGGGCAGCCGCTTCGCGCCGGGGAAGTACTGGTCGCTGCCGAGCGCGTCGACGGTCGAGACGGCGGTCGTGCCGTGGGTGGTGTCGTGGGTCTCGGTCTGTCGCATCGGGTTGGTGTTGGTGTACATCAGTGGTGCTCGCTTTCTGTTGTGAGGAAACAAAAGCGGGGACACCACGGTCGACCCGTGATGCCCCCGCATACTCTGCGAAGTCAACGACTGTTCATGCTATTCGGCGGGCGAGCGCGTCCACGCCGCGACGACGGTCAGCGCGCTCGGCTCTTGCTCGCCGAAGCGGGCGACAACATCTTCCAGCTCGGTCGCGTCGAACGCGGCGAACGTTACGAGGCCGCCGTGCCCGTCGGTCAGTGGCTGCCCGTCTTCGAACGGCAACCCGGACGCCACCTGCCTGGTAGCCACGTCGCCGAGCAGGTCGACCGCGCGCGTGGCGTCGTCGTGGTTGAAGAACACGACCAGTTCGGGCATCCGCTTCGCGGTCATGCCGACCGTGTACGCGGCGCCAGCGCCGGGGTCGTCGGTGTCCTCCATGACCAGCATGAAGTCCGACACGGGCCCGTCGCACATGCGGCACATCTGGCGCTCTCCCTGCGGTTAGTCAGCTTTTTCTTGGGTGGATTGCGCGCCAAAAGCTGCGCGCATTTTCTCGGCTTTTCCCCGGACTTTTCCCGGAGACAGGAGGTTTGGGGTGCGCTCAGTCGTCACCGCCAGCCGCCGCAGCTGGTGCACGCGGAAGCGACTTCATCCCCGGTATCAACCTTGATGATAGCCACCGCAGCGGCACTGCATCCACACTTCCGCTCCAGGTCGATGACCAGGCCCTCGGGAGCGACCTGGTTGGTCAGCTGCCCGAACGAGCCGTTGATCGCGCCACCGGCGATCTGAGAGCCGATGAGAGCGCGTTCGAGGTCGGTGGGCTCGCCGGTGCTGAACACCAGGCTCCAGTGGCCGCCGCCGTCGGCGCGTCCTCGTATGTCGACGGGGGCCGGGTCGCGGACCACGCGCACGACGCCAGGGCCGGACTCGACGATGCGCCAGACACGGCCGTCGGCGTCGCCGCCGCGTTCCTCGCCGTCGGGGGTGACGTCCACCCGGGTCACCGCGTTGCCTACGGCGTTGACGAGCCCGGCGTGCACGTGTACGACGGCACCGTCGGTCTCGATCTTGAGCGCGCGGTCCTCGCTGCTGTTGCCGTAGAAACGGACAGTGGTGGTGTCGTTCACGGGGTGGTGGTCCTTTCAGTAGGCGATGCAGTTGTCGATGTCGGTGCAGTCCTCGGTGTGCCCGTGCACGCAGTGCATGTGCGCGGGGTGCTGCTGGAACATCAGGCAGCCGCGCGCCGCGTCCGAGGGGAGCACGGACTTCCACGGCGCGAACCGGCCATCCTCGCGCTTGACCAGCAGTTCGTGCGGATTGTCGGGGAACGCCTTGATCAGGGCGGCGTACTGCTGGAACCGGGGCAGCGCCTCGAACTCGCGCACGAACCCGGCGCGGCCCTCGTGCCACTTGGCCAGATCCCGGCCACCGACGGGCAGCTCCGGACGCGACTCGGGTCCTCGACGGTATCGGCCGTCATCGAACATCCACGCCCGCACAAAACCGATCATGCGGTGATCTGTCGGCAGCGTCACGTCCGGTCACCTGCCTGATTGGTGCCCCAGACCTCGTTGGCCTCCGCGCAGTCCCGCTCGGCTTCGGGGTCGGCGTCCTCGTTCAAGGTCGAGAGCATGCGCAGCAGCTGGGCCTGCTCGTCGGCGTCGAGGTAGATCAGCCGGTAGGGTGCGGTCGGGTTCGGCCCGTCGGCGATGGCGAGTAGGCCGTCCGCCATGCGGGTCACGAACAGTCGCTCGCTGAACTTGATGAACATCTGGCTGCGGTACCAGGCCGCTGTGTGCGGCTCGGCCTGTGTCTTCTCAAGCACGTGGACCCCTCTTTCATGTGAGTCGGAAGGTGAACGGGTCGGCTTGTGTTGCTTGCTTGCGGGCTTCGGCGCGACGGAACGCCACGCGCAGATTCTCGTACTCGTGCGGGTAGGGCGAGCGTGGCGGGTGCGGTGCGTGGATCCAGTCGAGATCCTCGCTGATCGCGCGGGCGACGCGGGCGGTGCAGCCCTTCGGCAGGGTGTCCGGGGCGTGGGTGGGATGAGCCAGCGCGTCGTCGAGGTACTCGGCGTGGCCGCGCCGGTCAGCGACCAGTGCACGCAGCTTCTCCAGGTACCCGTCGCCTGCTTTACGGAACGCGTGCAGCTCAGCCGCGTCGTCGTCACTGTTCATGGTCATTGGTCTTACAGCAGTTCGGTGGGGATCTCGTCGCGGTGGTTGAACCGGGTCTGGTACGTGTTGTACGGCCGCTCCGTGTCTTCGGGCACGGTGTAGCCGGTGACTTCGGCAAGCTCAGCCGAGGAACCCTGGACCTGGTAGTGCTTGTCGAACGCCGCGTAATGCTCGGAGATCTGCTCCAGTGTCGAGCCGGGGTATTGGCTGAGCAGGGTGCGCAGGTACGCGCGCACCGGGCCCGTGTTGGGGTGGCCGCCGCCGGAGAACGGCAGCTTCGCGTAGAACGGGGGTAGCGGCATGTCGCGGACGATGGCGGTGGACCGTCCACTATAGGCCCAGGCCAGGGTCGCTCGGTATGTGCCGGACTCCCAGCCTTCGCGTTTGTGGAGCTGTTCGAGTTCCTCCTCCAGGTTCTCCCATTCGCGACGGCTCGTGGCTCCGCCGTACAAGCGGCCGTTGACCGGGATCGAGGCGACCTCATCCCACGTGTCCGTTCCGTCGGTCTTCTTTTCGATCAGGAGAGTGTCGGTCCTGGTGTCCATGGCTAGGTTCCCTTCGGGTAGGGGGTGCTCGGCGTCGGTACGTACAGGTCGCAGTAGATACGCCGAACGTGCTGGCGCGCGTCGCTGACGGCGGCCGTGGCGTGGTCGCCGTCGCTGTGGTGGTTGGCGAAGCGGGTCAGCAGGTTGGACAGCTGCTCGAAGTCCTGCAACCGTAGTGGGCCGCCGAGCAGCGGCCGTGTCGGTGACGCCAGGGTCTTGCAAGCGATACCGTCGGCCCGGTAGGTGTCGCGGACTCCGTCCGCCATCTCTGCGCTGTTGTAGGGGCCGAGCAGATCGTGACGTGGCGTCAGCCGGTTCGCGTCGTCGGCGGGAACAACCCAGTAAGGCATAGTTCTTGTCCTTTGTAGACGGTCAGGGTGGCGGTCACCCCGCGTGGTGGGTGTAGAGGATCCACGTGCCATCGTCGGTGCAGAAGAACTCGACCACCGGCGTGGTGTTCAGCGCGAACACGCGGATCTCTTCGATCTCCGCGTCCATCTCGTTGTCGGTGCGTCCACGAGGGTCGCGGTCGCGGACCTTCGGGGTGTATTCGCCCGCAGGGAACTGGTCGAGGGTGGCCAGCGCGGCGGAGAACTCGTCGGGGGCGGTGGCGAGGATCGAATCCTCGAACTGCCGCGCCGCCGTCTCCCACTTCGTCGGGAGCACGCCCAGGTCGTCGAGCCCGATGACTACGTCGACCAGTTGCAGCGGGTGGAACTCGCGCAGTGGCGGGGGAGTGGTCGTGTACATGTCCGCCGCGATCCTCAGGATATCGTCGGCGCGGTGCTTGCCGTACACCATGCGCGCGGCGTCGGCACCTTCGCCGTCCACGTCTTCGCCGGTGCACTCACACCACTCGACCAAGGCTTGGCGGCTGGCTGCGTTGAGGTCCAGGATCTCCTCGCCGTCACTATCGAGCATGGGGTCTACCTTTCTCGGCTTGGTCAGGGGAGCGTGTTCGGGGCGAACAGCGACAGCCACCGTTCGATGTGGTCGCCGCCGCCGTCGGGCACTGTGCGCCGCAGTTCGCGGGCGAGGGTGTCCATCGATTCGAGCAGGTCTCCGACGGCGTCGTTGAGCACGTCAGGGTCGACGCCGTCGCGATAGCCTCGCGCCAGGGTCAGGTCGGTGATCGCCTCCTTCATCTCACCGGCCGCCTTGCCCAGCCGCATCGACGCCGCGTTCTTCTTCTTGTGTCCGCGATAGTTGCGCCCGGCCGACACGAGTGCCTCGTTGATGGCCCCGCGCAGCAGCAGGTAGCGGGCCAGCCTGCCGCTGGTGTCGCCAAGGTCGACGTTCAGGCCGGTGAGCACGATGTCGGTCAGGTGCCGAGCCGTGGCGAGTTCACGTGACGCGCCGTCCACGGTGCGGCCGAGTCCCGGAATCGCCACCGGCGCCGATTCGCCCACTCCTGCGGTCAGGTCGCCGTCCGGGTCGTGATACTCCACCTGCGGCATGAGGTACCGGTCGAGGAAGTCGTGCTCGATCAGGCGTACGTCGGTCTTGGGGAACCCGGCCATGATCGCGGCCAGCCTGCACTCGCGCATCACCTCGGCCTGCTCACGATGAACGGGGGACGCCTTCGCGTAGGCGCGGTGCAGTTCGCGGAACTTCTCCTTCCGTTCCTCGAACGAGAACAGGGTCAGCGGGCGAGCGTCGTCGACGTCGCTGCGTCCGATCATCTCCCGCACGGTGCTCAGTACCCACCGGTCTTCGCTGACCCTGCCTTCGGTGCTGTGGAACCGGGACGCGATGCCCCTGTCATCCACGCCGCGCGCGGCCAGCTCCTCAACCGCGAGCAGCCGGTTGATGTAGGAGTAGCCGCGCTCGTGCACCGCGCGCAGCTGCAACGACATCTCCACGTCGGCGACGTCATCCCAGGTCGCCGACGGGGGCAGCACGGCGACCCGCATGGGATGGGCGATGCCGTATTCGTCGAGCAGGGCAGCACGCCGGGTGTTGCCGTTGACCAGCACCAGGTCGCGGGTCGCGACCCCTGGGCTGGTCTGCCCGTGTTCTTTGAGGTCGTTCTTCATCGCCACGTAGGCGGGGTCAATGACACCAGGGTCGATCGGCAGGCACCGCAGCAGCTCGTGCAGATACTGCTGCGCGGCCGAGGACCACGGAGCCATCGCCAGGGTCGCGTCCGCGTCCCTGCGGTGAGCGCGCTGTGCCCGCACCCGATGCGTGCCCGGGTTGTAGTGCAGCTCACCGACTGGCACGGTGATCACCGGCAGGTGCACCGGCGCGCCACGGAATTCCACCGTGACTGTCTCTTGTGGACCGTCGCCGACGTCACGCAGTCGCTGCTCGACCAGCGCACGGTTACGTTGAGCGAAGGGCGGCGTGCCCAGCCCCAAACTGTCTGCCATTACTCGCCTTCCGTGTCGTCCGGGTCGTTCGCGAATTGGTCGGCCTTCGACGAGTTGATGATCGCCGTCGCTTCCTCAGGGGTGAGGTTGAAGTCGGCGCGGTTCTGCTCGTCGCATACCCGTTGCGCATCAAGCATGTTCGTGCCCCACACCCACGGCTTGGCGTGCGCGCCGTTGCCCGACAACACCTGGTATCCGGCGACGTTCTCGGTCGCCAGGCACGCGATGAACCCGCCGTCATCGGTCACGGCGTCCTCGGTGCAGAAGTACGCGCGGCGTGGTCGCTCGCCAGGGTCACGCGATGCCTGGATGCGCGCCTTCGCGCGCTTCGCGTACGCCATTCCCGCCGGGGTCAGGTCGCCATTGTCATCGGTGTACGGTTCGTCCGTGCTCACATGTCCTCCTCGTCATCGTGGGGAGCGCACTCGGGATCGGCGCATTCCCATATGCGCACGTGGTGGCCGTCCTCGTTGATGCGCTGGACGTGGCTTCGCGCGGCGACCATGAGCCGTTCGCGGGCGGTGGCAGGGTCGCGGTAGACCGGTGCCCGATCCCACGGCGAGACGGTTGCCTGCTTCCACAGGTTGTCGCAGTTGTCGGCAAGCCCGAACGCTTCCTGACCTGAGACGTGCTCGGTCCACGCGGCGGCGTACCGCTCGTGCTGCGCGTATGTCGTCGCCAGGTCTAGACCTATCTCGCCGAGCAGGTTCAAGTGTTCGCCCGCGTAGTGCAGCACGTCGTAGACCGTGTGCGCCGCATAGCGGTCGACGTCCTCGGCATACCGGTCGACGTGCCAGTGCGCGGTACCGTCGTGGTACAGCGGGTGGGTCGGGTCGTTGTCCGCCTGCCACGCCAACGCGTCGCGGATAGCCTGATCGTGCATCGCCATCTTCGCGGCCAGCGCGTCACGTTCACGCTGCACTTCGATCAGCTGCGCGGCGACGGTCGCTACCTGGACTGCCTGGTTCGGCACCTCTGCGAGAATGTTCAGCAACGGATCTTTCACGGGCTCATTCGACTCTGGTTCGGCCTGTTCGCTCATGTTTTTCCTGCCCTCAGCTCAGCTCTTGGCGGCGGCCGTCGATCCATACGCGGATCGCGTACAGGTCGGGGCCGTCGATGGTCCAGCTCGGTGACGAACCGAGGTTCATTCCCCGGTGCCAGTCGTCGGTGTCGAGCAGGGTGGTCACCGTGTAGTCGGCGACGAACTGGCCCAGGACCCCGAAGCCGGGTCCGCGCTCGAACGAGTCGTCGGCCAGGGCAGGGTCGAAGAACTCCACTGTCGCGTGCTCCACCACAGACCGAGCGGGGCGCGCGATGCGACCGCCGGTAGGGATGTAGCGCACGAGCCACGGCCCGTCGTCGGTCAGGAATGTGCACAAAGGAGTCCGGACAGTCCTGCGCACGGTCGGCACGGGTGTGACTGGCTTCGCCGTGGTTCGCGCGGCCACTTCGCGGGCCTTCCGCACCTGTTCGAGCTTGCGCGTCACGGTGTGCAGCGACGCGTACGGGTGCCCGACCGCGCCGTGTGCCGCTTGCGCGCGGTTCTTCGCACGTTCGACCACCGACATGGCTTCCGCCATCGACATGTCGAAACTCGCGGCGCTTGTGGTGATGTCGACCAACGACGCTTCGGGTTGGCCGTCGAGCATCTCGGTCAGCGCGCGGGTGTTCAACGCGGACAGCCCGGTGATCTTGATCATGGTGGTGGCTCCGTTCCTTCTTGGTGGCGGGGGAGGGAAGGGTTAGATGCGGACGGCCGCGTCCATCACGGTCAGCGCCCACCGCAGCAGCTCAGCCTTGGTTCCGGTCACCGCGACGGCGACATCCCGGGCTGTGATGTTGATCGAATGGCACTTCTCGGCGGTCGTGGTGCCGACGTGGGTGTCGGCGGCCGGTACGCGGGCGCTCGCGATCAAGGACATGGGGACCCTCTCGGTGGTGGTGGTCGGGTGGTCACCAGGGCACACGAGCCTAGCGATGGCGCGTGTGCCCGCGAAACCAACCGTCCTAGTCGAGGCCGACGCCGTCCCGCTCGAACAGCCGCGCCGGTCGCGTCGGGTCCGTCGACGCCTCGGTGATCGTGAGACCCTGCACGGACACGTCCAGGGTCACCGCCTGCAACTCGTCGAGCATCTTCCGCCCGGCTTCCTCGCTCGTGGCCTTGAGCCGTACGACCACGTTGAGCGGCACGTCGAACGCGTAACTGTGCGCTACCTCCACGGTCCCTTCCGGGTCCGCCGTCGAAGGTGTGGCGACGACGTCAGGTTCGGCGTCGGGCACGTGCTTGCCGTCCTCGGTGCTGTCACACCCTCCCCGGTTGTTCTCGTCCCTCCACTCGTTGTGGGCGAGGTTCCACGTCACGTACAGGCCGCACGGCTCACACACGTAGTACTGGTTCTCGTTCACGCGATGGTCACCTTTCCGTCGCGCAGCTCGACGGTCGCGTACCACTTGCGGTCGGTGTGCGGGTCGGGCCCCACCACGGTCAGCTTCGTGCCGGTCGGGGGCAAGTCGTCGCCCCGGTACAGCTCATCACCGGGCCCGACGCCCGTCGCGGTGTTGTCGAACAGCACCTCTCCCGGCGCCGCCGCGTTGTTCTTGTCGCCCAAGAGCAGACGTTTCAGCGCCGCCTTGCTCTTGAAACGCACGCGGTTGTCAGGGTCGCCGGTGAACGCGCCGACGTTGATGTAAGGCATGAGGCCCTCTCTCAATAGGGAAGAACGTGGTCGCCGACCGGCTCACTGTCCGGGTCGGGCGGGCAGAAGGTGAGACCGTCGGCCGTCGTGCCGGTGTCGGTGACGAACAGCGTGCCGTCGTCGAGCCGTCCGACCGTGCAGCCGCACCGCGTGCACGTCGCGGCGTGCTTCCAGGCGGCCTGGCGCGCGCTCTCCAGGGTCGCCCCCCGCGCGACCTCGGCCGAGTGCAGCACCACGTACGGGTCCGGGCCCGTCTCGAACACGACGCGGTACGGGGTGTCCGGGCGCAGCTCCCCGTCGTAGGGCACACGGGGCAGACCCGCACGTCCTCGCTTGCCGGGCGGGCTCTCGCGGACCAGCACGACCACCGACAGCGCGTCGATCCACGCCTGTAGGTAGTTCGCGCATTCCCGCGCCGTCGACCAGTCGCAGTGCTGAGCACCGTTGGCGGTGACCAGGATCGGTACGTCGTTGCTGGTCAAGTGCCAGCTATCCGCCCCGGCGATTCCCGCCCGCTTGGCCATGGCCACCAGCGCGGGCAGCTTGGAGTCGAACACCCACTTCCACGTCACCATCACAGTCTCCATTCAGGTTGTGCGTCCACATCGGACATAGACAGGGTCAGTTGTGCCAGAGGGTGCCGTCGATGTTGAACTCGTACTGATCGGTCGCCAGTTCGCGCGCGTACTCCGTGCTGGTCTTGTAATCGGCTTCCCTCTCCCCGTCCGCCCACGCCTCACTCAGAGCCTCGTGCACAACCTGCTTGAGCGCAGACCGCAGGAAACGCGGCGACAGCGGCGTTCCGTCCGGGTCCGATTCCTCGTGCGTGCTCTCCCCCTCAGTCGCGATGACGTCGACGCTGGTCGAATCCGATCGCCATCCTTTGAGGACGACGTGATCGATGTCGTCATTCCACGGCAACGCGGGCGCGTTGTCCCGCGTGAGGGTCCCGGTCATCGCCAACGCCTGGTACCTGTCCATCGACCACCCGTCGACGGTCACCCCGTCCACGCCCGGGAAGTCAACAGGCCCGAAGGTGTGCCAGCCGGGCGAGTGCAGCTTCTGCGCGAACGTGTAGACGATCGTGTCCCGCACGTCCTCGTTGTCGCCGGAGTCCCATCCCTGCTCAAGAACCCGCACGATCTCGCCGAGCGCGCGTTCCTGCGCGTCCTCGGACAGCTCGTCGAAGGTGTAGACCTTGTTCGTGACCTCACGCATGTGCCCTAGCCCTTTCCATCGTCAGTTGTCACGGTGCCAGCGGCGCCGTGCCCGGTCGAGTGCCCTGCCCTTCACCGGGGTCGCCGCGTTCGCAGCGGCGATGAGCTTCGCCGCGTACTCGCGCACCTCGTCCACCGAGACGTACGCGTACGCCACCCCGGTCACGCACCCGTTCTCGCAGTAGGTGTTGCAGCCCGGCGCAGGATCGCCGGACAACGACACCTCAATCATGCCGATATGCTCAGGCTCAAGAGCATGCGATGCCTTCACAGGCGACGCGTTCAGCCGGTACGTCAACGTCGTCCCCTAGCTCTCCTGGCCGCCACCTGTGCCGGTGATGACGCGGGTCGTGGTGCTCTCGCCGTACGCTCGCAACCCCGAGTAGCCCGGCACCTCCAAGAACAGCGCGCCCCCATCGGGCACGTCCTCACTCAGCCGCGACACGACCAGCCGGAACCGCTTGCCCGCGACACGCAACTCAGCGGTCACGGTCTCGCTGCTCTGGTCGACGTCGACCCGCGCACTCTCGAACCAGCCCATGTAGGCGTCGCCGATCACGTGCGCGTAGTGGTCGGTTGTCTCGTCACACAGGCACTCGGGGTCGTCGCACACGTCGAGTGCCGGACACCGACGGCCGTCACCTTCGGCGTCATCCTCACGCATCCCGCAGTTCGTGCACGCTCGCTCTCCGGCCATGGCGTTCTCGACCGTCACGGCTTCGAACACGTCCGCATAGGTCGACGTCTCGACCTCCATCCCCCTCTCTCCGGCCTGGGCATGATCGAATGTCGACGACAGTCGGGTGCCGACAGTCTCGTCATTGACCTTCGCGGTGATCCACATTGGACAGTCTCCCTGATCGTTTTTTGTTGTCGTGAATCGGTTTTCAGCACACGTCGCCGTGCGATCCCACCAGGGTCACACGGCGCGTGTTCCCCCACTTGTCCGTCTGGACGGACTCCACTGAGTTGTCCATCCACGGGATACGCGTGGTCTCGCGCCACTCGGGGAGAACTTCCCGCACGTAGTGGAGGTACGCCACGTACCGGGTGTGCAGCCGGTGCAGCCGCTCCCATACCTCGCGCGGCACATCCCAGTGCCGGAACCCGTCGATCCGCTGGTGCGCCCACTGGTCCCGCGCGGTACCGAGGTAGACCCGCTCGACCGGACGCGGGGCAGGCGCGCCGCCCCACTGGTAGCAGGTCGTCAGGTAGCGCAGGATGTCCGGGTAGGACGCGAACGTGCGGCCCTCAGCCGTCCACTCTTCGGCGTACCCGGCATTGTGCGTCTTGCCTGCCAACGTGATCACGTGCTCACCTTCCAGCTAGGGTGTGGGTCATCTCTTCGGGAAGTTCTCCGCCGTGTGCGCCTCACATACGGGCAGCGGACCCAGGATCGAGTCCGGTCGCCAGTGGGTGGCCGTGTCCGCACAGGCCACCGCGTACTCGCACCTCCCGCCCAGTCCTTCGGTCCGCCCGTCGATCCACGCCGCCACCCGCTCCATCAGGGTTGGGGGCAGCTCGACGCTGGACTCGAACACGACTTCACCGGCACTGAGCACGGTGAAGTCCGCAACCTCGTCACCTTCACGGTGCAGGGTGCCCGTGCGAGCGTGCGTGTCGTACCGGGCGACGTACTCGGCCCCCAACTCCAACACCCGCACGGCCGTGTCACTGTCAGTCACGGTCACTTGTCCATTCCGTTGGGGAACACGTCGTCGAACGCGGGCATGCTCGGGGGAAGTTCCTCCGCTTCGGCGGCGACCTCATAGGCGTGCTCCCCCTTGTCGAAGGCCAGGAAGAACGCGCCGAGATGTTCCTCCCCGAACCGGGTCGGCATCGTAGCCGGTGCCACCTTCCCGAACCGGGCGAAGGTCTCGGCGTAGTGCCATCCCAGGTCGAACCCAGTGCGCCGCACATCCTCGGCCACGTCCAGGGGAGCGGCGCCGTTCCACGTGCCGTACCGCTTCACCCACGCGGGGTAAGCAGTAGCCAGGTCCATCGTGAACCCGGTCTCACGCACACGCCACACGTCGAACTCCAACACGGGGTTATCCGCGCCGTGGTGCAGCGTCGCGACCTCCGCCCACCCGCTCGGGATACGCTTAGCAACGAGGGTCCTGCTGCTGCCCGCGTCATCGGTGAACCCGATCGCCCGGTACTCGCCCTTGCTGGTGGCCCAAGTGGTCGCCGGTGAGAACGCGCTCATTCTGATCAGCCTTCTTTCCCATTGTGGTGGCAACGGTCGTCTACGAACACGTGCACCCCGCCCCGGCAGGGTGCACGCGAACGTCAAGAACCGGTGCGTCCGGCGACAAACGCCGCGCTGGTGACGACCTGACCGAGCGTGGCCGGGTCCATCAGGACATCCGTCGCGACGTAGCTGAACCGCGCACCCATGCCCGCATTCCTCATCCACGTGCGCATGGCGTCACGGCTGGTGAACGCGGCCACCGCGCGCCCCGTGCTGCGCGTCGTCAACACGGTCACGGTCGTCATGTCTGCACTCATCTCGCGCTACCCCTTCACCACTCGTCTTCGCTGAACGTGTATCCGCACTTGGCGCACGAGACATGCTCGTCCCGTGCCGTCTCAATATCGATCGGCACCGGGAATTCGTCGCTGTCCGCGTCGTCCCGGTCGATCCCCTGCATGCTCGCCCACTCGGCGAGGGTGTCCTCAGCGGTACCGCAGTCGCCCCACATGTACGACGAACCGCACTCCAGTGCACCGGCGATGCCGATTTCCCGCGCGTGGTCGTCGCACAACCGCTTGCCCTTGAACAGGTAGAATCCCGAACGGTCCACAGTGGACACTTCCTTCGTGTAGTCGCGTCTCGCAACGGTCGTCTACGAAAGCGCGCACCCTCCCCGGCGAACCGACGAGTGTGCACGCCAACGTCAAGAACCGTTCAGCCGCACGCGGACGACGATCGTCCACATGCGTGTCAGTAACCGATCCTCATCCGGGTCGGCCCCCGCGAACCCGTACCGGGGCCCGTCGCCGTTGATGTCCAGGGCTTCCTTGCCGTCCAGGTATGACCCGAACAACTGGCCAAGCACACACCGCCACGGGTCATCGATGTCAAGGTCAGCCACACGCAGCTGTCGATGCCATCCGGGCACATGCTGGTCCAGCAATTCGATGCCGCGCCCCACGCCGGTGGCCAGCCTGCCCCTCACCACGTCGCCCACACCAGACCGGCAACGACCGGGTACAGCTTCGCCGTGTACGGGTCCACCGCGCCATCAAGCGGGTCACCCGGGGGCAGGCACACCACCACCGACGAGGCCGCGATATCCGCATCCGAATCCGGCCCGCCATCCCGCGCACTCACGGTCACCCGCCCCGACCAGTACCGGCCGTCACTCTCACCCGTGCACGGGTCATCCTCGGCATGCCCCGGGTACACCGGCGACACGTCCACGGGCGCGAACCGCGCACCGTAGGGCAGCTCAGGCAGCACAGACGCCACCGGCGCGTACTCCGGGCGCACATTTACCTGCTCAGCATTGGTCGCCCACACCCCCCAACCCACGATCACGGCGGACACGACCAGGGTCGCCAGGGTCGGAACCCACTTCTTGATCATCATCACTTCTCCGTCCTCGGGTGCAGCTCGTTGATCAGCATCAGACGTCGACCGACTTGCCAGCGGCGAAGTCCCAGTACGCGACCTGGGTGTGCGCACGCGCCACTGAGACAGCCTCGGCGCGGGTCGCCACCACACGGGACACGTCCAGGTACGCGATGCCGGTACCGGGCTCACGCCACCCGCCCACGACACCGCGTCCCTGAGCGAGGAGATCGGCGTTGCGGTACACGAACGAGCGCACGTCGGCCGGAGTCACCCGCCCCGTGATCTGCTGCTCACGGTCCGGGTACGCCGCCACCGCGTAGCCCCCGACGACGTCGCGCCCGGTACGCGGGTCCACGCTGAACCCGCCATCCGACACGCTCAGCGCGTCCGCCATGCGGGTCACGAGAGCGTCCTCTGTGGTGGTGGTACGGACAAGCATGCTGGTCATGGTGGTGCCTTCCTGGGTGGTGGGGTGGTGGCTACCGCTAGGTCACGGAGCGCGCACACGGGCGGTTAGCCCCTGTGCGCGACCGTCACGCCATGGTCACCATTCGAGAACGTACGACCGCTCGCTGTACTTCTTGATCTCGGCGTGAGGGGGCACCTGGTACGGCGACCCGAACAGGGAACCCGCTGCCTGGTCCAGCACTTCACCAGCGGAGTACCCCCACGACTCGGCGTACCCGGGCACCTCCGGCACGTGGCAGAGGACGAGTCGATCGTTGATTGCGCGGGCGACCAGCCCGTCAAGGGTCTTGCTGTAGGCGCGCCCGGCATCCCAGTCCGACCAGCCATCAGGGTCGGCCAAGTTCGCGGCGGATCGTTCCTGTGCGATCACGTCAGCGGCCATCGAAACGGCGTCCGCGATATCCATGGTTGATGTTCCTCTCGTCAGGGTGGGATGGGTCGCGCCGGTCAGGCGACGCGCTTGCGGAACGTCTCGTGAAGCGGGTGCCCCGGATACTCGTGCGGGTGGTAGCACCACACGTGCACTCGCGCCTCTTCCAACGAGTCGCCTTCCCATGCGAGGCAACACGTCGGGTAGGCGCATCTCAGCGACGGCACCCCGGCCACGTTGACCACGGTCACGGGGATGTTCGTCTCGTCAGGGGGCATGATCACATCGGACATAGCAGGGTCTCCTTAGGATCCGTGGACGTCGTCGCCGATCCACCGTAGGGACTTGCTGCCCGCGCGCTGCCCGTCGGAACCGTTCGGCCCCCACCGGTATGCCACCGCAAGCAAGTCGTACAGGTCTTCACGCAGGTCGGCCCGGTCGTCGCCGTCCTCGGAACACTCCGCGAACTGTCCTATGTAGAACTCGCGGGTCTTGTCAAAGTCCCCACTGGGGTCCGCGTACGTCGGGGCGAACATCGCGACCAACTCGATCAGCTGCGCGTCGGTGAACTCAAGATCACGCAACCGAGCCATGGTCACGTGGAGGTTCTCCAGAGTCTCACGGGCGGCGTGAGGGTCCGCGTACTTCTCCGGGCGGAACGAGAACTCGACCATGGTCAGGCGTCCACGCTGTGCGCCGACGCGACGGTCGACTTCACGATCTCGTAATCCAGCCCGGCCGTGTCCTTGCCCCATTTGATGTTGAACGGCACTTCGACCTGGGTCACCGCGTCCGCGCCCAATCCGAGTTCACGCCGGATGCGCGCGCCCAGCCCGAACGCCTGAGTCTCGTTCGTCGCGCCCCCGACCGGGACACCGTTCGCCATGAGGATGAAAGCCATAGTGATCACTCCAATGTGTTGTGGTTCGGGTCAAGCCATTGCCGCACACGGGTCTCTCACACTCCGTGTCCGACCAAAGCTCACCGACTCAGAACGGGTCGGGCGGGTAGTGGCTGGGCCCCTCGCACAGCCACATGGACAGCCCATGCGGGCATGACTCCGGCATCAGCTTCCGCACCACCCGTGTGTGACGCGGGTCGACCGGCGCGGTGTCGTCCACGTCGAACGCGTGCGTCCAACCCCTGTCGCTCATGTAGGCGAGCGCGACGTCTTCCGCGCGGGGTCCTTCGAACGTCACGCGGTAGATGACGCTGTTCTCGCAGTGCGTGGCCAGCAACGTGATCATGTCCATCCGTTCCACCCCCGGATGAACGCGTCATCCAACGGACCCAGGTCCGTGACGGTCCCCCCGTCCCAGTTCTGCCGGGCCCGCCACATCGCGTGGCCAGGGTTGAGACCGGCCATGGCGTCCACCGTCTCGTGGTCGCCGAAGTCCACATGCACCGTGCGCACGGTCGGGTAGCCGCTCATGCGCACGTCACCGCTTCCAGGAAGTCACTCAGCCCGCCGTCCCAGTGGCGGTACACGGCGCGCATGATCTCCCGGTCCGTGACCTTGGCAGGGTCGAGTACATCCGCCGGTTCCCGGTCAGGCCACGTGCAGTCAGCCGCCCACGACCGGGCCTCTTCCAGTGACAGGATGCTCACGACACCCACCCCGTACGCCTGTGCCCTCATCAGCTGTTTCCGCGCCAGTACCTCAGCGTCGGTCATGTTCGCTACCTCGTTCATGATCACTGTCCTTTGTGGTCAAGGTCGGTACGTCACTGGCACCCGCGCACTAGTCGCGGGTGCTCGAAACTCACCGAACAGGTTCCGGGTGACCGGCGCGGCATCGCGGCCGTCCGTTTACGTGTGGCGCACTCGCTCCATCCGCCAAGCGCGGGGCCGTCACCTAACCGGGAACCCCGGCCGTGACTGCCGCTTCAAGGCGTTCACACTCGCTCAGCACTTCCACACACCACGGGCAACGCGACGTCGCACCGGTCAACCAAAAGTCTTGTCGGACATAGGGGTCCACATGGGACTCCCCGTTACGCACGGCCCCCGCATCTCCGCTACTCCCTGCCTACCTGTACGCCCATCCCACCCCCGTGCAGGGTGGTCCGGGTCGCCTTGCTTCGCTCTGTCACAGCTCAGCCGGTAGGCGTTTCGCGACGCCAGTTGCCGTCTAGCTCTCACCCCGCGCACTTCGGGCATCCGCTCCGCTTGCCGGTCCCTCTCGGGTCCGGGTCATCGCGTCATCCGCCTAAGTCGTCTCTTGCCGTGATCCCGTGCACTCGCGCTCAGCCCGGTCAAGCCGGGGTGTCACGTGGGGTGTAGCTACCTCTATGTAGTTCTCAAGCAACGCAAACCCATACGCGCTGCACCGGTCACACGGGTTGTCCAGACCAGGGGGTGATACCCGGTCACGTGTGCCTAGCCCTTCCGATCAGCTTGGCCGCTAGCACGGGCACCCACGCCACGTTCGCTATCGACGTGACACGGCAGATGCACTGGCTAGCCCTAGCTCAGCTACCCCTTTGGGGAGTCGGGCGTTCGCAGCTTGCGTATGGAGTTCTCAAGGTCCGGTGTCTGGCTTGGGGGCTGGTGTCCGGGTGGCCCTGGTGGGGGCTTCCCGTCCGGCCCCCGTTGGCCTGACCAGACGAACGTTACCCCTGACTGGCATGAGTGTCCAACACAAAAAAGTGTGACCTGGACCACAACAACACAAACAACGAGAACCACAACACCCTGACCAGCACAAACACCACCAACAAACGTCCATAGTGGACCGACATTTGTTCTCGGCCTGTCACCCGAATAGAGCAGCGGGTGAACTGTGCCAGCACTTCGCAACAGTGTTACCAAACCCGCTCGGGGTGCCGTCTATCCGCAGGTGGTACTCGATTCAGAGTGGCGCACAGACATGATCAACAGTGCGTGCCAGGCCCCCACCTGGTCGTCGCTCGCACCGTGACTCGGGAGAGGAACACATGCATGCACGCGGCTACTTCACGCTGCCTGCTGTGTCCAGCCATTGTGTCTCAGCTCACGTTGGTTCATAACCTGACTTATGGAGCACTGGATAGAGACCGAGGTCACCTCGTGAATCTGTTGACACAGACGTGAGGCATGAGGTAGCGCCCTGGCCTCCAGTTCACCTGGATGGCCTATTGACGAAAATATATCGAGCCTGGAATAATGCCCCGTTTTTCTTTTCCCCCGCTCGCGCGGGGGTCGCTACCCCTCTCTACATATTTCTTGGTTTTTCCCAATTCTTGTTCGTTTGTGCTCACTTGGGTGGGTGGTCGGTGGTGATGGTGATGGTGTGGCCGTGAGGTCCGAGGTGCCAGCGTCGGTGTGTGACTGTGGTGGGTGCGCAGGAGGTGATGAGGAGTTCGTCGCCGATGGCGGGGATGCTGATGAGTTCGCCTGCCCAGAGTTCGGTCCAGCCGTTGTGGTCGACGATTTGGACGTGGTGAGGTTGGGGGGCAGGGCGCATGGCTTCCTACCTATGTCCGATGTGGAGGGTGCGGCGTTAGTGCTTGTGGTCGATGGTGATGTAGACGGTGTCGCCGGGTTGGAGGTTGTACACGACGTGCATGGTGTCGCCGGGTGCGGTGACTTCGATCTTGAGGGGGCCTTTGTAGATTTGGGACGTGGGGGTGTCGTCGGTGTCGGTGGGTGTGCGGCGTAGCCAGTTCATGGGGTTCCTTCTTCCTTGGGGCTGGCGGGGTCCGTGGTAGGCGAGTTCCCCTCTATGTCCGATGTGGACGTTGAGGGGTGATAGATCGGGCCTCCCGGGATGGTGAAGGTGATCCCGTGGCCTGTGAAGGTGTGGCGAGTTCCCGTGGACAGCTTATTTGCGCGGTCGATGATGCGTGCGATCTGCTCAGGTGTGGCGGCTTCAGCTTCGGTGTGGCCGGGCGGTATGGCGGCGATGGCCTTGTCGATGTACTGGAGCTGCTCTTTGAGCAGAGGGGTGTTCAGGAATTCGTCCGTGTCGGCGGTGATCTCATCGAGGTCATCGCGGGCCTTGTCCTCGGGGGACTGTGGCATGGCTGGCTCCTCACCTATGTCCGGAGTGGACTGACGCGGTGGCTTTGATGTCGAGGATGCGGTCGCAATTGCCGCGCAGGTATGGTGCTACTTGAAGTACCACCACCGCTTCCTCTCGGGTTCCCAGCTCACGGTCACGGTGCCGCTGCTCATGTAGGCCTTGTCGAAGATCGGTGCGCCGTCCTCATCCAACGGAACGATCCGCATCGAGCGTGCGGTGGTCACCGGCGCGGGTGCGCGGCGGCGGGTGACTCGGCAGCGTAGCCAGCGGAGAGTGCGCATACCGGAGGACTTTTCCGGACCTGCGTGCCTGGCGCCACCCATGGCCCCGCTACCCGTCATGCCGGAGAGCTTCTTGGCCCAGCTCGTGCGGACAGCGGGTGCCCGGCGGCGTCGGGCTCCGCCAGTCGTGCGTCGTGCACGTCAGGAACGTGCCTCGCACCTGGTGCTCGCAGCGGTCCGTGGACACAAGAGCCCTCAGCGCTTCCCGCTTCAGCGAGTTGCGTCGCTGAACTTCCTCGAACAGCACGAGTAGCTCACCCATGCGAGCGGCCAGCCTGACCGCGCGTTGCCGAGCCGCTTCCCGCTCGGCATCCAACTGGGCCCGTAGTGCGCGCAGCTCATCAGCTTCAGCTGCCATGTCGCTACCCCCTATGGCTCGGCGTGGGCTAGTCGGCGATGTAGTCGGAAAGCTGGACCACCATGACGCGGGCGAGTTCGGTGTCGACGCCGATGTGGTCGAGCAGAACGTCGCGGTAATGGGCGTCGTGTGAGACGGCGGAGAGGACGGTCTCGACGGCGTCGGCGTGTTCTTTCAGGTCGGCCGGGAACCACTGCCACTCGTAGCCTTTGTCGGGTACGGCGCATTCGAAATAGGTCTGGTTCGTGGCGGCGCCGAACACTGGGGTGATCGTCATGGGCCCGGCCTGCCACTTTTCCTGGGCTCGCCGTTCCCGGAGCAGGATGATCACAGGCGCGGCTTCCATCAGCGTCATCTTCGCGTGCGTGGTGAGCTGCTTGACCACGGCGGCTTCGTAGAGCCCGGCGGCACGCGCGGCCCGTAGCTCGAAGGCGTAGTCGCGAGCCTCGTCGGCGGTCATGGTGTAGACGCAGTCGTCGCTGAAGCTCAGCGTCAGGAGGTACGTGACGCCGTCAGAGGCGATGCTGCTCTGGACGGACACGCTGCTCTGGGTGGTTTCCGGTGGTGGCATCGGCACAGCCTATTGCAACCCGGTGTTACAGCTCGCCGGTGTCGTTGAGGTCGAATCGGTGACGAGGATTGGATGGCACGCGACGGGTGGGGACACGGGTGTCGAGACGGGGCATCGGCTTGTACGTCGGGCGCATCTTCGCTCCGGCCAGGTTCAGCCATGCCCACATCGTGCTGTGGTGCACGCCGTACCGTGTGGCCAGGGTGCGGACCGTTTCCCCGCCTTCGTACTCTTCGGCGAGCTTGGCCAGACCTTCGCCGTTCGGACGCACCTTCTCAACTCCTACCTGCGGCTACCGCGACAACTTGCGACCATTTTCGACCACCGGTGGCGGGCGCCGCATGGGGGCTTACCTTTTTTTCCAGCTGCCGTCCTTGGCTTGGACGAACCCGTACTTCTTGGCGTCTTCCCTGTCTTCCTGGTCGTGTCGGACCATCGTCTGTGCCTTGTCTACTGCGAGTTTGGCCTGGTCATAGACGTCTTCCCGGGCCTGGCGCGCGCGCCACTCTTCGTCGGTCTCGGACATGGGTGGTGGCGTCTCCTTCTTCTGGGTGATGTGCGCGGTGCACCTTGGTTGGAACTTCAGGCTCCTGGGCGGCGTCCTCTGGCCCGCAACGTCACGCCCGCTCGTATCAGCGCTCGTCTCATCACGCTGTTGGTGACCTCGTGTTTGGCCGCGAGCTGCCGAAGCGTGGCGCCATCTTTGTATTCGTTGGCGATCGCGTTCGTAACGGCCGGGCTCGGCTGCCACGGCGTCGCTGATGGCGGCCGGAGTTCGACCCCTGCTTCGAGCACGGTGGTCCGGGCGTGGCGGTAGCTGACGTCGTGGGCTCGCGCGATCCTGTCCAGCGGGATGCCCGACTGGTACGCCCTGACGATCTGCTCAGATACCGGAGGTTCGGGGGACATGCGGAAGGCTCCTTGCCTCACGGTTCACCGGTGTCGACGAGCCGATTCATTTGCTCGGCCGAGACAGCCGCGCGGGTGAAGTTTTGCCTGCCGCCCGGCGGCCGGATTTTTACCCCGGCGGCGGCCAGTCTCCGGCGCACGGTCGCCAGCGAGACGCCGTGGCCGTCGGCGATTTCCTGGAGGGAGGCGCCCGCCTCGTAGCGGCGACCGAACTCGGCGACATCCTCGGCTGTGATCGCCACGGCCAGGCGGCTACCCGGCGGCCGGAACTTGACACCGGCCTCGCGTAGGAGCTGGTGGACCCATGCGGCGTGGACGTCGTGACGGGCGCCGATGGTTCTGAGCGTGGCGCCTGCGTCGTACTCCTGGACCATGGCGTCGACCGCTGCCTTAGTCACCTCGCTCTGCTCCGTACCTGGGCCGCATCAGCTCCGCCACCGACACCTCCGGCGGCGGGAATTCGGCCCGGTCACGCCGCTCAATTACTGTCCACAGGCGTTCGACCTCGCTGCTCCACGACCTCGGTGGTTCGTGGTCGGACGGTAGGACATCGGCGAGGTCGCGCAGGTACATCGCCTCGTCGTGGTCGGCCCACGGCCACGGCTGGTGCCAGCCGCATGAGCAGGTGTTCGGCCCCATCTTGCGGTGACGTTCGGGGTGCCTGGCGAGGAACTGGACGAGGTCTTCCTTGGTGCGCAAAAGCGGCTCGTTCAGCGGTGGCCCGAAGCTGTAGTCGTTCGTCACGTCGTTCCTCAGCGGGTTGGGGTGAGAACCACCGCTCGGATGGCGTCGTCGGGGGCGGCGTCCTCTTCGGTCCACCCGTTCTTCTTGCCGAGGTCCTCGGCGATGTCCTCCGGCGTGGGGTAGGTGTCGCCTGAGAAGGTGCTGTCCGCCGCGTACATGCATTCCTCGGCTCCGGCGAGTGGCGAGTGGCTGTTGCCTTCCGAATCCGACGAGAGGATGACCGGCAGTTCGCGCGGAAGCGCGGCGAGGTACTCGGCGAGCAGGCCTGCTGTGAAGACAGGGACGTCGGTCATGGGCGTCGGGCGTTGTCGGCCTCGGCGTTCTCTAAGGATCGGCGCCACATGTCGCCGCCGTGTTCGTTGCCTTCTTCCGGCTGCTCCTGGGTGTTTGTGTCGGTGGTCTTGTCGGCCACTGCGGTCTCCTCGATTTCGGATTGGGCAAGTTGGTAAACGACGTCGTAATCATGCTCGGCTTGCGCTTTGAGCAGGTCGCGGCCGTTGAGGTTCAGTTCCGAACTGAGCGCGTACGCGAGGTCGGCGGTGATCGGTGCTCTGCCGTTCACGACTTGGCTGATGTGCTTCGTCGTGTACCCGGTTTGTCGGGCGACGTCGGCCTGGCTTATTCGCAAATCCGCCAGCATCTCGCGCAGCGTGTTTCCCGGGTGTGCGGTCATTACAGTTCGTTGGTGTCTTCGAGGTCGAACTGCTTGGGCGTGGTTCGCGGCGGCGCGGTGGTGGGTGTGGCGTTGCGGGTGTGGATCTTTTTCCACATCAGCTGTTCGGGATGGTGAACGTTCGCTGTTTCAAGCCATTCGAACCATGCCGCGCTGGGTGTTCCGCAGACGCGAAGGCTGAAGCCGGGTCTTTCGACGTAGCTGAGGATTGTCATGGTGGTGGCGGCGCTCCTTAGCGGTGGTGGCCACACGGTACCGTGCCGTGGCCTAAGTCCGAATGGGTGTAAGAATGTCGCGGTGGGACTTTCCCGTCGCAAGGCGATCATGCAGCGTCGCCTCACTCGAAAGGGTGAGCGTGAGCGGCGCGCTTACGACCTCGACGCCATTCGCTGGGGCGTGATCGTTGGACGGCTGACCGGCGCCGACGGCTGCGAGCGGGTGATCATCGCGGGCGCGGAGACGACCATTCGGAACCGGCTCGGCCACGTGGTGATCGCCTGGAGCGATCCGGACTTCGTTGTCTCGTGGAGCAGGTTCTGCTGGGTGGCGTGGGCCCGGCCGCGTCCATTGCGTGGCGCGCGGCGCTAGCGTCGGCGTGCCTGCGCGATCAAGTTGAGCCGCTGGGTGATCTGGCGGAGCCGGTTGGCCGCGCACTCGTCGGGGGTGCACTGCTTGACTTTGCCGGTGAGCAGCCAGTCGGTCGTTGTGCTCGTCATGCGCGCGACGGTGATGAGTTCCTTGAGGGTCGGGGTGTCCTGATCGTTTTCGAGCTGGCTTAGGCGTTTCGCTGGGATGTTTGTGCGCGCAGCGAAGTCGAGCTGGCTGCGGCCTGCTCGTGTCCGCGCGGTGTAGATGCGGTCGCCTAAGGTGCTCATGGTGCCGTCGCGCCCTGGTCGCGGAGTGCGCCACGTGGATCCGGATCGGTGTTGTTGAATTCCTCTACGATGGCTGCGTTTTTCCGTTTGATCGTGTCGCATGGCCACGGTTCCAGACAGTGTCCACACTCGGAGACCGGGGACGCCCCCGCCAGCTGTGGCGTGTGGCGCCCCTCGCCGTGGGCGCTGAGGTGGCCGAGGCGCATGAGGTGCCGTTCAGCGTCGGTGGTGGTCACAAGTTGTCCCTCTGCGTGATTCGGATGGCCGCCCCGAGCCATGACGCCGTCATGTTGATGCACGCGCCGATGGCGGTCCACTCAGCGGTGACTCGGATCAGTCCGTTCGGGGTGGTGACGATGTCGGCGGGATGGTCGTGGATGACGTTGATGCCGGTAGGCACCGGCTCTCCACGCAGAAGCGCTGCGGTCCGCTCTTCCTCGTCGTCCACATCGATGTGCCCGGCGGCATCGACCGTGTCACCGGCCAGCCGCAACATGGTGATGGCGCCGACCACCACTGGCACGCCGTCGATGGTGCTGTCGGTCAACGGCAGCGGCAGATCGCGGTGGCGCAGTTCGCGGGGCTTGAGCAGCACGCGGTTGTCGTCGGTCATCCGGTTGACAAAGCCGAGCGTGCCGATCCATCGGTACCTGGTGGTGGCCATGGCGGGATCCTATCCAGGCTGCGTGCGGGCGCGCTTCCCGGCGGCGTGGTGTAGACGTGTCCGGGTGACGGTGCGGCGCGGTGACTCCACGATGACGGTCGTCTGGCGAGATGAGGCGCTCTGGCGGCTGCGGCAGATGCTGCTTGCGGGCGTGTGCGTTCCCGACGAGCAGGTCGTGGGCGACGTGATCATCGAGGAGGACGGCGAGGTGCTAGAGCTGCGGCTCGTCTGGGGGCCCGGCGAGCGGTATCTCGCCGTCGCCGACGGCGGTGAAGCCGACGTAGATGATCCTGTTCGGGGCTAGGCCGCCGTCGCGCAGGGGAACGAGCCGGTCGAAGTCTTCGCGCCGCCGCTGGTCGCCGTCGTAGCCCAGAGACCATACATAGCCTGGCGGAGCTGGGTGCCGCGCGTTCTTCAGCTCGAAGTCGCGGCTCAGGAGGTGGTAGTCGACCTCGAAGGGAATCTCGGAGGACGCGCTGCCTTGTCCGCTGGCCATGAGCTTTGCGCGTACGTCGCGCTGCCGAGCGATTCTTGTTTCGGCGGCGGCGGCGCTCGGCGGCCCGTGTAGGACCACGGTGAGGATGTACTCGCGCTGCGCCGGTTCCATGCCGGAGGCGACGAGGGCGTCGTCGATTGCGTTCATGGCCTGCCGCAGCCTGGTGAATTCTTGGTGGTAGGTGGCGTCGAGCGTGTAGGCGATGCCGTCGCGAGATCCGGTGTGAATGCGCAGGCCGCACAGGTCATCGACTAAATCGCTCATCAATTCAGCCTAGCGAATGGGCCGTGTTTCGTGCGGCGCGGTGAGCGTTTCTGCCCAACAATGATGTTGAACGTTCAACATAGGGGTGGTTTCTGTGCGGATGACCAGGTGTACGGCATTTGTGGTGCAGACGTTTCTCGACGAACCCGGCCGCCCCCGCTATGGCCGGGAGTTCGTCGAGTCCTACCCAGGGCCCGGTGCTCTCTCGGCGCAGGCGGTGAGCCAGTTCCTCACCCGCTTGGAGGACGGCGGCCTGGCGGACTCGTGGTGGGAGCAGGTTGTCGGCGGCCCGCCGTCGCGGCACTGGTACCGGCTCACCGACTGGGGTGTCTCGGAGTGCGGTGTGGCCTTGGGCCGCTGGTTCGTTCGGCAGGCCCGGCCGAAGCTCGGCGTGCAGCGCGTTGTCGTGCCGCGCTCTCCCGCCGGGGACGTCCTTATCGGATCCGCGGATCGCGCACGAGCCGAAGCTCGGGCGCTCGCGGGCGACGTACTGCTGCGCGCGCTGCGCACAACACCTCTGCTTGACCCCGCGCTGTACACGCCCGGGGAGCGGGCGCTCGTGCGCGGCGAACTGCGCCTGCTCGCCCAGGAGATGCTGGCTGACGGTTCTCCGCGCCGGATGTAGAGCTATGGTCAGCCAGAACCGGCGGCGATGATGGGTTCCATGTGCCTCGCGATCGGCGCGATCGCGGCCCTGGGTATGACGAGCGTGCCGCCTTCGAGCGTGATGACGGACGCACCTTGGCGGATGTAGTCGTCGAGGACGTCGCGCGGTGCGGGGGCGTTGAACAGCGGCTCGGTGGTTCGGCCGGTGGGGATGTACTTCACGGCGTCGGAGTCGCCGCCCGCTTCGTAGATCGCGTTCCGGTGTTTGCCGAGCAGCGCGACGATCTGGGCGTCGCGGTCGTGCTCGTCGAGCCGCCAGGCGCCGTCGTCGTCGACGTGGCCGGGGCAGCTGCTGTAGTGGCAGAAGTCCTCCGACACGGTGTGGATCAAATGCGATTTCATGTGGTACCAGAAATGGTGGTGGCCGAACGTCGTCACGAGGTACCAGTAACCGCCATGGGCGGTGCCGTGTTTGATGTTTTCGAGTCCGGTGTCCCGGGCGATGCGCCGGATTGTTTTCGCGCCGAGCCGCTGGCAGCCCATCTACTTCTCCGCTGAAGTTGAGCGCGGTGTTGTCAAGTCTTCGTCGGTGCCGGAACGGCGATAACCGTGGAGCGCGGCCTCAGCGCCCGGCAACTCGACGATGTCCGGGAGGCCGACGTCGCGGATAGCAGCGAAGTAGTTCTCGTAGAGCCACGTGAGGAACGGCTCGAAGAGGGGGCATACCCGGATGCGGTGCTTGTCGAGGTCGGCTTTGGCGTAGCCGCCGACCTTGAACCACGCACCTTCGCGGGTTTGCAGGTCCAGCACCCATATCCCGATGTCGGGCCGCGCGTACCCGATCTCGGCCAGCAACGGGCCCGGGTAGCCGCTGACCGCGCTGGCGTAGCTCCACTCCCAGTCGAACGAGCCGACCAGGAACTTGCCCCAGTTGAACCCGTTGGTCGCCTCGATAATCTTGGTGCGCACGCAGCGTGCTCCCTTACCTGATCCCGTCGATGAACGCGGCTACGGCCTCGGCGTCATCGAGGCGCCCGGTCGTCTGGAGCATCATGCCGATCGCGATGGCCGGGTGACGCGCGGTCTTCGGGTTGGCCCCGAGGTCGTTGTAGAGCGACGCGATCGCCAGAGCGTAGTTCCCGGCTTCCAGTTCCGCATACGCGCGCTCACGGCACCACGAGACGTACTCGGACAGGGGCAGGTCGTCGACGCTCACCGTGCAGCGTCCTCGTCGAGGCTCTCGGCGGCGATCGCACGGACGATGTCCGCCCGCTGCACGATCCAGCTGGTGTCGTCGACGCGCGCCACGGCGCCGAGGCCGATGAGTTCGTCGAGGCCTTGTCTGCTGTGCCTGCGAAGCCGGTCATCGGTGTGCGTGGGAAACAGCTGCACCCATGCCCCGTCGAAGTCCGCGCGGGTGAAGACGACGTAGTTGCGCCTGTCCGGCATCAGGTGCGCGGCGACGCGCGCGGCGCGCCGGGCGTCGATTCGGTGGGGGCGGCTGGTGCGCGGCCTCGTCTGGGCGGTAGTCATTTTTCCAGCCGTGCGTAGTGTGAGAACAGGGCGGTGTAGCGGGTGCGGCGCAGGTAATCGCGGAATGTCAGGCCGTCCGGTTGCGGGTGAACCCCGGCCAGTGTCGAGTGCAGGTAGATCAGGGTGTCCGACGGTGTTCGCGGGAAATTGGCGAGGTCGTCGAACCAGCGGTGCGCCGGATGCGGGATCCCGTATCCGGCGAGTGTGTCCAGCAGTTCGTCGACGCATAGGTAGCGGACGTAGCTGTGCTTGAGCCGCCACGCGGCAACCTCTTGCGTGCTGTTGTTGAGGTGGAACATGCCGTAGCTGTAGGGCAGGCTCATGATGTCGACCGCTTCGACGTGCCCGGCGTCGGTGAGGTTCAAGTGCAGCGCCCGCATCACGTCCATGGGGGCTGGCAGTGTCGCGGCCAACTCCTCGAACCGTTGCCTCGCCTCGGCGGTGTCGGCGAACACCACCGGCGGATTCTCAGGCGTGAGGATGATGCGCCCTGGCGTGCCGGGGTTGTGGTGGAACACGTGCACCGGAGTGCGGAACACGCCTTTCGGTCGGTCGCCGCTTCCGTGGTAGGGCTGAGGTTCGTCATAGCGCGTGAGCACGTCGAGTGTGTGCAGGTCGACGGCCTCGGAGAAAGTCATGGTGGCGGGCTCCGGCATGGTGGGTGCGGCGGGTGACCGGCTCGTAGCGTAGCAGTGCGCCGATTCGATTGTGATCACCGCGCCGTTCACGCTAACGGGGGAGCCACCGCAGAGCCATCTGGTAGTCGCCGTCGAGCGGGCGCACGTCCTCTCCCAGCTCCTCGGCGGCCTGCCGTACCTGCTCGACCGCGACGGTCAGCGCGCGGTGCGCCTCGTCCCGGCTGGCGGGGCGTCCCTCGCGGAACCATCGGAACGCCGAGGCCCCGATGTCGGTCAGTCGGCCGGTCATGCCGAACATCGGCCTGCCCTGAGGATCGGGTGTCAGCCGCCAGTTTCCTGGCTTGGCGAACCAGACCGCGATCACCCCGGGGTTGTGGAGCTTGGGAAGCCCCGGCACGTGATCCATGTATTCGTCGATCCCTGTCGGACGGCGGCGCATCTCGGGGTGGGACAGGAACGGGCAGGCCTTCGCGGCGTATGTGGCGCATTCCCGGTGCGAGGGCGGTTCGGGTGCGCAGCGGTTGATGACCGACATGGGGCCCATCACGAAAGCCGCCTCCTTGCCCAGGGGCAGGCCGCAGAGCCAGCAGATTTTCTTGCTGTACGCGACGGCGGGATTCTGCGCGGCCACGCGGTGGTCAGGCGTCCCGTCAGCGTCGCGTAGCACGAACCACGGAATCGGTCGGCCGTGCTTGTCGCGGTCGAGTCCAGCGATGAAGGTAGGCATGCGGATGCCGGTGCTGTGCATCGGCACAGCGTGCCGGATGTCGTTGTGCTGCGCCATTTCGGTACGGCCGACGAATCCGCGCGTGAGCGCCGGTTAATCTATTCAGCGGGCAGTTCCACCAGTCTGCCCAGCCACCACACCACCGAAGGAGAGCCAGCTATGTCTGGAAATTGGATAAAGCTCCCCCCGCCGCCCCCGCCGCCACCTCCGGCCTGACGAAGGCGTGGCTGGTGCCTGGCGGTCACACTTCGGGGAACGTCGGCGCGGGCTTTCCGTGCTCGGTGAACAACTCCGGCCGTAAGACCGCCAGGCCTGGGACTGCGGTGTACCACTTGCAGGCCCCGCAGTAGCCGTTCGCCGCGTCATGCGGATTCCACGAGGACTTGTCGCAGGCCGGGCAAGTGAACATCGGCCGAGTGTCAGCGTCCATGGGCCGTCACTGTAGGGTGCGCCGCAGCTGTTTCGATCGCGGCGTGGACTCCTCGGGCGAACCGGCTAGCCGGGGCGGGCTGGCGCACGGCCCCGCCCCGGCGCCCTATTGCTTCGTCACCGGCGTGATTCCCGGGGCGCGCACGCCGAGGTCGGCGAAGCTGTCGAGCGCGATGCCGACGAGCTTGGCGATCAGCGCTGCCGCGTCCTCGCGGGCCTTCGTCGCTTTCTCCGCGCCGTCGCACGCGGTGTTGTAGTCCTCGGCCAGGCTCGCGGCCACCCGTCGCCACGTTGTCCGGTCAGCCGCCGTGACGTCAGGATCTTCGATCGCGGCGTGTGCGTCGTCGAGTTCTGTCTTCGCGTCGTCGGCGTCGCCGTGTACCTCGACCTCCGCGACGGCCGCCGCAGCCAGGTTCATGCCTGCCTTGGTGAGCGCGTCGAGGGCCTTGAGCAGGTCGATCGCCATGTCGCGCAGTGGCGTGACGACGTCGACCACGAAGTCGACCGCCCACGTCTCGACGTCGGCCGGTTTGTCGGGGATCTCCGTGTGCAGCGCCGTGGCCAGTGACGCCAGCCGTGGAGTGATGCTCACGGCTCGTCGAGGTAGACGTCGGCGATCGCGAAGGTGGCAGCGGCCTGTTGATGCACCGCGCGCAGCAGCTCGTCCGCGCGGGCGCGCCCGTCGGCGCCCTCGTCGCCGGTGAGCGGCGTGACGCGGGTGAGGCCGCCGTGCCCGTGGATCTGTTCCAGCGTGGCCATGTCCCGGCGCCAGTCGACAGTCGCCCACTGGGTGTCCCAGACCAGCAGGACACCTTTACCGAAGTCCAGGGCATAAGCGACGCGGCCGGTGTCCGAGACGCCGGAGACGTCGGTGTCTCGGTCGAGCGCGTAGTACCCCAGCGGCTTGGGCGAGATCCTGTTTTCACACATGACGATGACGGTAGACCTTGTTTCGCCTGGTCGTGGCCTTTTCGGATACCCTATGCCCCTATAGGGTGTAGGTATGGAAGTGACAGTGAACGCGCTCAAGGTGTGGCGGTTCCTGGAGGCGGTGCCCGACAGCGAGCGCTACGGCTACAACCTGATGAAGGCCACCGGCCTGTCGAATAGCTCCATGTACAAGCTGCTGCACCGCATGGAAGCCCACGACTGGCTCGTGAGCTACCTCGACCCGTGGACCGAGGACTTCGTCGGAGGCACCGGCAAACGCCGCCGCTACTACGACATCACCGACCTCGGCCGCGAACTCATGTACGCCGAGCTAAAAAGCTGGCGGGATCTGCTGCGCGTCAAACCTGGCGGCGGCCATGCCTGACAACGCGTTCACCTCGAACGCTCTCAGCGTGCCGCTGGGATTGCCGGTGACCGAACACCACTGCCCCGCGATGGACTGCCGCTGGTCCATCCGAGACGACGACGTCTCCCTCGACGAGATCGGGCTGTCCCCATTCGACATACTGCCGCCCGGCACGGTCGAGATCGTGCCGCCCGAGTCCTACATCGACGCCTACGTGCGCGCCGCGCTGCTCGGCCACCGTCAGGAACTCGAACGACGCATCTCCGCGCACGTCGACGAACATCCCGTCGAGGACTGGCTGCGGACCATCCACCATCTGCGACGGCGCTTGAAAGAACCGGGCTATAGGCCGGTAGTGGACGTCGAGCTGCCGCCGTTAGCAAACGGGTGATCCGAATCGGCTACAGTGACCGGCTATGCCTGGACTTATTCGCAAACGCCGCTACACATTGACGCGCCTGTCCACACTCTTGATCCTTGCAGGACAGCCGAAAGCGCGCTTTTGCGCGCGCGAACTCGCCGAAAGGTGCACCATCACCTATGGCTCCGCGCTGGGACTGATGAACGGCCTCTACGAGAGCGGCCTCGTCGCCAAACTCGACCAAGGGCTCGACGGCAGCATGCCCGGCCAGACCCGCGTCTACTTTCAGATCGCGCCCGAGGGCAAAGCGCTTGCCCGCAGGGTGACCAAGCTGATCCCCGACCCTGTGGCCATGCTGCGCGACACCGTCTATGAAGTCGAGGGCTGAGAGTTCCCCGTCGGCGGCAACGTGGACAGGAATTGCTGCACTCGCTTGTACGCACGCTCCTGCTGCGCGGCGAGGCTCCAACCCATACGCCGCAAGCCGCCGTGCCGCTTGAGCAAATACCGGACGAGCGGGAGTGGAACGTAGGAGTAGATTCCGTCCCACTCCCGCTCGCCACTGTCGCCTACGAACATGTCCCACACAGCCCACGGTTCTGGTCGAGCACTCATTCCACCCAGCTCAAGGTGCGTGTACGGCCCGCGATAGTCCATGGGCACGTGGCCGTCACTGGGCCCGGCGGAAACCGACCACGGCGTGAACCCGGGGCGCGGAAAGCAATGCCAGTGCGCTCCGGCAATCGCCGAGAAATAAAACCCGTCCTGACAGATCAGGATACTTTTCCCTTGCCGTCCCGCGAGTCGCGGTCTGTCTCCGTCGAAGACGAGCGCGGGGTGGTTGCCGTATCGGGAGATGACGTCGAGCCCGTCGTGGTAGCCGGGGCGCGGCACGCTGTGGTGGTGGCCCACAGGAACTCCGTCCGTCGAGATGTGGTCAGGCAGGCAATCGCCGCGCCCAGGGCGACGAGGTCCACGAACACTACCGCAGGCGCGGGCACCCACCTCAGGCTCACCGCGACGTAGCAGACCCACACCACTAGCGCCCACAGCCGCGCCACGTCGTCGCGCAGCGGCAGGTCCAGCAGCAACGCCACCACGGCGAGCACGAGCGGCGCTAGCATCACGAACACCCGCTCGGTATCCGTGGCAGCCAGCCGCCCCACCGCACAACACCCCGCGAACCACAGGCACGCCAGCACCAGCTCGTCACGCACGCCCCAGTTCCGCACCGCGAGATACAATCCGTACGCGAACAACACCCACAGCGCCCCGAACACACCGAACACCGCCCCGTGCTCGGCGCCCGGCCGCGACGACAACGCGAACAGCACGTTCGCCGCCACGCCGTCGTTGCCCTGCCCGGCGCCGAGTCGGTAGTCCCCGCCGATGAACCACTGCGCCCACACCCGGAACCAGATGTACGCGGCGGCGAGGACAACCACCATCGCGCTGGCCCGCCAGACATCGCGTGTCCATGGCGAGCGCTCCCGCACCGCGCACAGCACCGGATACAGCGGCGCCAGCAGCAGCGCTGTCTCTTTGTTCACCGCCCCCACCGCGAGCACCCCGATGAACCACCACAGCTTGCGCGCCAGCGCCAGCCACACCGCCACCACGACCACCAGCTGCGCCACCGGATCCGGAAGATAGGGATTCGCCATCGCGTACGGCCCGAACCACCACGTCCACGCCAGCCCCAGCGACGCCGCCATGGCCATGAACGCCGAGCAGTCGAGCATCCGGGTGAGGAACTCGAAGAACGCGACGATCGCGGCCACGAGCGCGACGGCGGTGAACGCCAGCCACGCCCGGTCCAGCGACAGCCCGGTGAGCAGGTGCACCTGCCGCACCAGGAAAGGACTGAGCATCCGCAGCGCGAACGGATTGTCCACGGCCGCGCCGGTGTGCTCGCTCATCGCGTAGTAGTTGAGCGCGTCACCCCACGCCCGCGTGTGCGCGCCCGGCGCGAGCGGAGCGTAGGAGATCAGATTGAATCCGACGGCGGCGGCGATCGCGATGTAGGCGGCGATGCGGTTTCTGATAGTGGCCATGGGGCGGCTCCAAGGCGTAGAGGTCCGCGCACCGTACGACACCGTCACGATCGGGTGAGAGCGCAGTCCCTCGTGAGCACAATCAGTGTCCGGCCGCTAGTTTTCGCTGCATGCGCAAGATAAGCCGCTTCATCGCCGCAGCCGCCGTCGCCCTTGGCATCACCGCCCTCGGTGGCACCGCCTACGCCGACGAACCTCTCCTCGACGGGCCGCCCATCAGCTCCATTGTGGACGGACAGGTCTACCTCGACGACGGCGAACTCGTCGTCTGCCTCTACGCCCTGGACTACGTCGTCGACGTATCGCTGCACTGCCCCAACTGACCCCGCACATGACGAGGGCCGGACCACCCCATCGCTGGTGGCCCGGCCCTCGCCGTTCTCGATGTCCCCACAGCAGATCCTAGCTGGAAACCGCGCACGGATCAGCCGAACCCGCACTCGACCCCACCATCGTGTTGAGCGCCTCGACGAACAACATCCCGTCGGCCTCTGACACCGCGCACGCGATGTGCTCACCCTCCGGGTGCGCCTTGGACACCCGGTACACGTTGCGCGCGTTCTTGTTGCCACAACGAAACTCCCCGCCCCCGCCCGGAGCGCCGAAGCCCTCGGCGTGCGCGTTGAGCGCCCCTTCCAGCAGCACACCGTATGCCTGCGTGAAGGCCAAACCGATGACCTGCAACGTGAACTCGCCGGTCACCCGCACAATCACCAGCCCGCTGTGCGCGGTGGCGAACTGATCCCGCATCACCGGTGGCCACACGTTTCCAACGCCAGCCCCAGCGCCTCACCCTCGGCGACGGTGACCGTCAGCCCGTACGTGTGCTTCACGCCCACGTACACGCGCCCGTACTCACACCAATACCCGTCGTTCGACGGCATCCACCGGTCCGGCGTCTTGTCGCCCTTCGCCCGATTCGCCGACGACAGCACCGGAATCAGGTTCGACAGGTCATGCCCGAACGTCACCCACCGCGACGCGTCATCCCACCGTGACGCACCCGAAAGCCATGCCTCGTGCAACGGCACGACGTGATCAACGTCGGCGTCGCCCGGCAACATGATCGACTGTCCTGTGTAGACGTCCGCGACCGGGCCCGAGCTTGCGCAGTGACCGCGCTCGACCTTGGCGTGCAGCCACGACGCGATCGCGTCCTCGCGGCCGTCGCAGCCATTGAGATCCGGATCCGCCCACCCTCGGGCCCCCGGCAGGAACAGTTTGCGGTCGTACTCGCGCGTCGCGCCCGGCTTGGCCCTGGCCAGCTCACTGAGCCACCCGGCGGCGGTCACCGCGTCCGGCGTACGCGGCGGCACGGGATCGTCCACCTCGCCTGTCAGCGACGTCGTCGTGGTAGTGGTGAGCGCGGGCGGCATGCCGCGCTGTGACGTGGAGATCGTGTGCGTGCCGATCAGCCCGGCGCCGGTGGCGATGATCGCACCGGCCACGGCCGCCAGCGCGAACGCCTTGTTCTGGTCCTTCACCGGCGCGCCCCCGCCATTACCCGCCGTATTCGCAGGTCGCGCTGGATCCGCAGCTCTTGCAGGCGCACCCTGTGGTCGTCCGGCCGCGTGATCTCCACGACCACCAACTGCTGCGGATCGTCGACGATCC